>Ga0206679_10003437_pt1 | contig 12175 bp, 11 predicted proteins | sample M110012015metaG_FD_155464 | JGI IMG/M metagenome (GOLD analysis project Ga0206679, IMG submission 155464) | Ammonia-oxidizing marine archaeal communities from Monterey Bay, California, United States - M1 100m 12015 | ecosystem: Environmental > Aquatic > Marine > Intertidal zone | place: USA... | reverse complement strand
TTTTTCTCACTACACTCCTGTACCTGGACTTTTAGAACTTAGAAAAGCAATATCTAATAAATTTAAAAGGGATAATGGTTTAGATTTCACAGCCGAACAGATTGTTGTTTCAACTGGAGCAAAACAATCTTTAGCAAACGTTTGTTTAAGTTTACTAAATCCTGAAGATGAAGTATTATTACCAGCTCCGTATTGGGTGAGTTATGCTGATATCGTTCAACTTGCTGAAGGAACTCCTGTTGCAATTCCTTCTTCAGTAGATAAAGACTTTAAAGTTACAGCTGCTGAAATTGAAAGTAAAATTACAGAAAAGACAAAACTTCTAATGTTCTCTTCCCCATGTAATCCTTCTGGAACAGTTTATACTAAAGAAGAGCTTACAGAAATTGCTATAATGTTAGAGAAATACCCTCACATTTATATTATTGCTGATGAAATATACGAACACATCAACTTTACTAATAATCACTTTAGTATCGGAACAATACCAGAATTAAAAGATAGAGTTATTACCGTGAATGGGGTGTCTAAAGGATTTGCCATGACAGGATGGAGAGTTGGTTTTGTTGGAGCTCCACTTTGGATTGCAAAAGCATGTAGCAAAATACAAGGACAGGTAACTTCTGCAACTTGTGCTATTGCACAAAAAGCTACTGAAACAGCTGTAAACGCTAATCCTTCTGAAATTATGTTTATGAAAGATATTTTCTTAAAAAGAAGAAATTTAGTTTTAGATAAATTAAAAGAAATTAAAGGAATAAATTGCAACGTTCCTCAAGGAGCTTTTTACTTGTTTCCGGATGTAAGTTATTATTTCGGAAAATCAGATGGAGAAATAAAAATTAATAGCTCGGACGACTTATGTATGTATCTTTTAAATACATGTTTTGTAGCTCTTGTTGCAGGAACTCCATTTGGAAGTCCAGAGTGTGTAAGACTATCGTATGCAGCATCTGAAGAAAATTTATTAGAAGCTATTAGTAGAATTAAAAATCAATTAGCAAAACTAAAATGACACATTCAGAGTTAGAACAAATATTCGATTCTTTTAATGAAAAAAAAGTACTGATTGTTGGAGACTCAATGATAGACGCCTACATGTGGGGATCTATAAACAGAATGTCTCCTGAAGCTCCTGTTCCTGTAGTAGATATTGAAAAATATGAAATCAGACTTGGGGGTGCAGCCAATTGTGCCTTAAATATAAAATCATTAGGAGCTAAACCTATTTTATGCACTGTTGTAGGGGATGATATTAATGGAAAACAATTTTCAGAATTAATGAAAAATGCAAACCTTTCAACAGATGGTCTCATTATTTCAAAAGAAAGAAAAACAACTGTAAAAACAAGAGTTATTTCTGAGGATAAACACCAAATAAGAATTGATGAGGAAGATACTCACCCTCTTAAAATAGAAAATGAATTTATAAGTAAAGTAACACAATTACTAGATAAAACGGATGTTATTATATTGCAAGACTATAATAAAGGTGTATTAACTAAAAGAATAATAACAGAGTTAATACATAAAGCAAAAGAAAAAGGAATTTCAACGATTGTTGACCCTAAAAAGAACAATTTCTTAGAGTACCAAAATTGCGATATATTTAAACCAAACCTAAAAGAAATTAAAGAGGGAATGGGTATTGAGTTTGATGAAAAAATAGATTCTGAATTAGAAAAAGCAACATCTAAACTTAAACAACAACTTAATGCTAAAGGAATTCTATTAACGCTTTCTTCAGATGGTATATGTATAAATTCAGATGAAGGATTTATTCATACTCCCGCTTATGGTGGATCTGTTGTTGATGTTTCTGGTGCTGGAGACACGGTTATTTCAGTGGCATCTTTATTACTTTCTGCTGGTCTTGACTTTAATAATATTTCTAAAATATCTTCTCTATCTGGTGGTATAGTTTGTCAGAAAGTAGGTGTAGTTCCTATCGACAAAAAAGAATTACTTTCAGGAGCAATGCAAATAATACAATATTAAAACTTGAGTAAAATAACACCATACAATTCTACCGAATCTAAAAAGAAACAAGTTGGAAAAATGTTTGATAACATTGCTAAAAACTATGACTTATTAAATCATTCTCTTTCTTTCGGAATGGATTATTATTGGAGAAGAAAAGCAATAAGCCAGCTTACAAATAATCCTAAAAAAATATTAGATGTAGCAACAGGAACTGCTGACTTTGCAATTTCTGCTTCCAGAATAAAAGGATCTGAAATTATAGGAATAGATATTTCGGAAGGAATGGTTAAAGTTGGTCTTGAAAAAATAAAGAAAAAAGGACTAGAAAATATTATTAAACTCCAAATTGCAGATTCTGAAAATTTACCTTTTAATGAAAATACTTTTGATGCTATTACTGCTGGTTTTGGAGTTAGAAATTTTGAAAATTTAGACAAGGGTTTATCAGAAATGTATAGAACTTTAAACAATAAAGGTATTGTAGCAATTTTAGAGCCTTCCAAACCAAAGTCCTTTCCTCTCAAACAATTGTACAATATTTATTTCCATAATATTTTACCTTTCGTAGGAAAACTAGTATCAAAAGACAATAGTGCCTATACTTATCTTCCAAATTCGGTAGAAGCTTTCCCAAGTGGGAATGATTTTATAAAATATTTGGAAATAGCGGGATTTAAACACTGTAAGCATATCCCTTTAAGTTTTGGGATTGTAGATTTATATATAGCAATAAAAGAATAAAAGTATCGTTTTTGGTTTTAAATGAAAAAGTATTTTTTATATATCATTGTATTTTTTGTATTTGCTCACACAGCAAAGGCACAACTACGGCCTACTCCCAAAAACCTTGCTCAATATGATAACAAAAAAATGCATTTCGGGTTTACTCTAGGAATAAACTCTTTAGATTTCAGAATAAAATACAACCCAGATATAATGTTTCAGGATAGTTTATATGTTTTACACTCTAATAATCAAAAGGGGTTTAATTTAGGTATTGTTTCAAATTTTAGAATGGGGAAATACACAGACTTCAGATTTGTGCCTACATTAGTTTTTGGAGAAAGGCATTTAATGTACTCCTTTGCTGACAGTAATAATTCTATATCTACAGAAAAAAAAGTGGTTGAATCTACACTACTTGATTTTCCTTTTTATGTAAAATATAAATCCGAACGATATAACAACTTTAGAAGTTATGTACTATTTGGAATAAAATATAGTTTAGATATTGCGTCTCAAAAAGATATAGTAGAGGAAGATGAGGTTATTATAAAACTTAACCCAAATGATTTAATGGGAGAAATAGGATTTGGAATGGATTTTTATCTAGAATTTTTTAAGTTTTCCCCTCAAATAAAAATATCTACAGGAATCTTAAATCTTTTACATAAAGACAACACTGTTTATACTACTTCTATTAAAAATCTATACACAAATGGTTGGATATTATCCTTTACTTTTGAATAGAGAAAGTTAGAACAACGCATTAAGATTCATTTAATTGTAATAAAAACCTCTTAAATTGTTTTTTTTTGTTAAGTTTGTCGGCAAAACCTTAAAAAATTACATATCAATGGATATATTTCTTTACATTTCAGTAGGAATAATATGTTATGTTCTTTTAATAATACTCTTTAAAAAGCTAAGCTTCTGGAGAAAAAAAAAGTGTAATAATTGCAAAAATTGTTGCCCTGATTGCTCCGAGCCCTTAGAAAGGAGAAGAAGAACAAGATTAGATTATATTGTAAATTACATTACTTTTCAGTTATACGACTACAAAAGATACAAATGTATTAATTGTGCTTGGGAAGGAAGAAGATGGGAAAAACCATTTAACGGAAAATTCTAATTACAAAACTGATTTAAAATTATTGCAGATGAAACAGCAATATTTAAAGATTCAGCTTCTCCTATTTTATTTATTGTAATTTTATTAGATATCAACTTATTTATTTCATCCGAAACTCCACTAGATTCATTTCCAAAAACAATTAAGGAATTAGTACTTATCTCAACTTTATTAACATCTTCCCCATCCATCACTGCTGCATAAACATTTGTATTAGAGTCTAAATTACTAATCATATCTCTTAAATTAGTATATATAACATTCACTCTAGAAATAGACCCCATTGTAGACTGAACTACCTTTGAATTATACACATCTACCGAATTGTCAGAACAATAAATATTCTTTACCCCAAACCAATCACATATTCTAATAATGGTACCTAAATTTCCTGGATCTTTTATTTCATCTAAAACAATATTAACTCCTTCAAAATCAAATTCAATATCCTTTTGAGGCATTTTAACAACTGCCAAAATATCAGAAGCTGTTTTTAAAGAAGTTATCCTTTGGAGTTCTTTTTCATTCACTTCATTTACAGAAACATTAATCTCTCTTTCGTTTAATTCTAACCATTTTTTTGTAGCAAAAAGATGTAATATTTCATAATCAGAATCCATAATTTCATTTACATTTTTGGAAGACTCTACTACAAAGCATTTATTAATATCCCTATATTTTTTTTGTTGTAACGACTTGACAAACTTTATCTGACTTTTACTTATCATTTTATTATTTTTAAGGGTTTAAAAATTAATTCAATTTTAGCGCTAAAATACTAACAATGTTTCTAATTTTGTTTCTCCAAAAATAAATTAAAAAAATAAAATGTCAAAATTCGATTTAGGGGTAATTTCAGGAAAAGAGTTAGGAGTAGTTTTTTCGGATGCCAAAAAAAACAATTACGCGTTACCAGCAGTAAACGTAAGTAACACATCAACTGTAAATGCTGTTTTAGAATCTGCTGCAAATGTAAACTCCCCTGTTATTGTTCAGTTTTCAAACGGAGGGTGTCAATTCTTTGCAGGTAAAGGGCTTTCAAATGAAAATCATCAATCGGCAATTGCAGGTGGTATTTCGGGAGCTATGCATGTACATACAATGGCAGACCTATACGGAGTTACAGCTATTTTACATACAGATCACTGTGCAAAAAAACTATTACCTTGGATAGATGGATTATTAGAAGCGGGAGAAGAATTTTATGAAATTCACGGAAAACCTCTTTACAGCTCTCACATGATTGATTTATCTGAAGAACCTATTAAAGAAAACATTGAGATTTGCAAAGAATACCTAAAAAGAATGAGTAAAATTGGTATGACTTTAGAAATTGAATTAGGAATAACTGGAGGAGAAGAAGATGGTGTTGACAATTCTGATGTTGACATCAGTAAACTATACACTCAACCAGAAGAAGTTGCTTATGCTTATGAAGAACTTTCTCAAATTTCAGACCAATTTACTATTGCAGCTTCATTTGGTAATGTTCACGGGGTTTATAAACCAGGAAATGTAGTTTTAACTCCCAAAATATTAGATAACTCACAAAAATATATTGAAGAAAAATTTGGAACTGAAAAACAACCTGTAAATTTCGTTTTCCATGGTGGGTCAGGATCTTCAGCAGAAGAAATAAAAGAATCTATTGGTTATGGAGTAATTAAAATGAATATTGATACAGACCTTCAATGGGGTTTCACAATAGGAAGTAGAGATTATTTTACAAAATATAACGATTATGTACAATCTCAAATAGGAAATCCTGAAGGAGAAGATCTTCCAAACAAAAAGTACTACGACCCAAGAAAATGGATAAGAGATGGAGAATTAACATTTATTGAAAGATTAACACGATCTTTTAAAGATTTAAACAATATAAACAGAAATAGTTAAAATATGGGATGGTTTAAAAGAATAAAAAAAGGAGTTACTACTGAAACAAATCAAAAGAAAGAAACTCCAGAAGGATTATGGTATAAATGTCCGAAATGTAAAACTATTATTACATCAGAAGAACACCATAATCAGCTTTATGTTTGTAAAAACTGTAATCACCATCATAGAATAAACTCAAAAGAATATTTTGAAATTTTATTTGATAGAAATAAATTTACAGAACTAAATGCAAATATGACTTCAAAAGATCCATTAGAATTTGAAGACAGAAAAAAGTATACTGACAGATTAAAGGATGTTCAGGAAAAAACCGGATTAAAAGATGCAGTTACTACTGCTTTTGGTGAAATTGACAATCAAAATGCTGTTATAGCATGTTTTAATTTTAATTTTATTGGAGGATCTATGGGATCCGTAGTTGGAGAAAAAATTGCAAGAGCTATTGATTACGCTAGAGAAACAAAAACTCCATTTATAATTATATCAAAATCTGGAGGAGCAAGAATGATGGAAGCTTCTTTTTCTTTAATGCAACTTGCTAAAACATCTGCGAAACTCGCTCAATTATCAGAAGAAGGAGTACCTTACTTCTCTATTCTTACAGATCCAACAACAGGAGGAATCACAGCTTCCTTTGCAATGTTAGGAGATTTAAATATTGGAGAACCAAATGCATTAATCGGATTTGCAGGACCAAGAGTTGTAAAAGAAACGATCGGAAAAGATTTGCCTGAAGGGTTTCAAACAGCAGAATTTGTAAAAGAACACGGATTTTTAGACATGATTGTAGACCGTAAAAACCTGAAGAAAAAGCTATCTCAACTAATCAGAATTTACGCTTCATAATTTTATTAAAATAATTTATGATGTTTAAAAAACTATTCTTACATTTGCAAACCGAAAATTAAAGGAAAAAACAATATGAGTTTAGATTCACAACAAAAAGAAGAGTTATTTGCAAAATACGGTTCTGGAAAAGAAGATTCTGGTTCTGTTTACAGCCAAGTAGCTTTATTTACTGAAAGGATAAAACACCTTACAGAACACTTAAAAGAAAATAGAAAAGATTTTGGAACACAAAGATCATTACAGCTTATGGTTGGTAGAAGAAGAAAACTACTAGATTACTTAAAAAGAAAGGATGTATTATCATACAGAAAGCTAGTAAAAGACTTAAAACTAAGAAGATAATTTATATACACAGATTACATTAAAAAAGGCAATTATAAAATTGCCTTTTTTATTTTACAAACAAATGATGATAAAGAAAACAATAAAAAATGATTAAAGAAATTACAAAAAAAATTACCTTAAATGATGGTAGAGAAATCTCTATTACAACAGGTAAATTAGCAAAACAAGCAAACGGTTCAGTAGAAATAAGAATGGGAAAAACCCATATGTTAGCTACAGTTGTATCTAGTAAAGACGCAAGAGATGGTGTAGATTTTCTACCATTAACCGTTGATTATAGAGAGAAATTCGCTGCTGACGGAAGATTCCCTGGAGGATTCTTAAAAAGAGAAGCTAGACCAACTGACCAAGAAATTTTGGTTATGAGATTGGTAGACAGAATACTAAGACCAATGTTTCCTAGTGATTATCACGCAGAGGTACAAGTCATGATTTCACTAAACTCACACGACCCTGAGGTATCTCCTGATAGTTTAGCGGCACTCGCTGCTTCAACAGCAATCGCTATTTCAGATATTCCGTTTAACGGACCAATTTCTGAAGCTAGAGTAATAAGATTAAATGGAGAATTCATAGTAAACCCGTCTCCATCACAAATGGAAGAAGCAGATATCGACCTTATGGTTGGTGCGTCAGCTGACAGTGTAGCAATGGTAGAGGGAGAAATGAGTGAAGTATCAGAAGCAGAAATGATTGAAGCTATTAAAATTGCTCATGAGGCAATTAAAATTCAGTGTGCAATGCAAACTGAATTGGCATCTGAAATATCTAAATCTTCTCCAAAAAGAGAGTACTGTCATGAAAATCATGATGAAGAATTAAAAGATAGAATTCTAAAAGACACTTACGATAAAGTTTATGCTGTTGCTGCTGAAGGATTAGGTAAAGATGAAAGATCATCTAAATTTAAAGCAGTAAAAGAAGAATGGATTGCAGAGCTATCAGAAGAAGAAGTAGAAAAATACGATAAAAACTTAATTGGTATTTATTACCATGACGTAGAAAAAGTAGCGGTAAGAACGTTGGTTTTAAATGAGGGGAAAAGATTAGATGGTAGAAAAACCACTGAAATTAGACCTATCTGGTGTGAGGTAGATTATTTACCTTCTCCACATGGTTCTGCAGTATTTACAAGAGGGGAAACTCAATCGTTAACAACAGTAACTTTAGGTACTTTACAAGATGTAAACAGATTAGATGGAGTTACTTTCCAAGGTCACGAAAAATTCTATTTACATTATAACTTCCCTCCTTTTTCAACTGGAGAAGCTCGTCCTTTAAGAGGAACTTCAAGAAGAGAAATTGGTCATGGAAACTTAGCCCAAAGAGCATTGAAAAAAATGATTCCTGCAGATAATCCTTACACAGTAAGAATTGTATCTGATATTTTAGAATCTAATGGTTCTTCCTCAATGGCAACAGTTTGCGCTGGAACCTTAGCACTTATGGACGCAGGGGTGAAAATTGAAAAACCAGTTTCTGGTATTGCAATGGGATTAATTTCTGATGAAAAAGATTCAAATAATTATGCAGTATTATCTGACATCTTAGGAGATGAAGATCATTTAGGAGACATGGACTTTAAAATATGTGGTACTGCTGATGGAATTACAGCTTGTCAAATGGATATTAAAGTTCAAGGACTTTCTTACGATATTTTAGAACAAGCATTAAGTCAAGCGAGAGATGGTAGATTACATATTCTTGGAAAAATAACAGATGTATTAGACACTCCTAGAACAGAATTAAAACCTCAAACACCTAAGATTGTTATTTTAGAGGTTCCAAAATCTTCAATTGGTGGAATTATTGGTCCTGGAGGAAAAGTAATTCAAGAACTACAAGCAAAAACTGAAACTACTATATCAATTGAAGAAATTGATGAAAAAGGTAGAGTAGAAATTTTAGGTACAGATCAAAATGGCATTGATGATGCTGTTGCAAAAATTAAATCTATTGCTTTTGTACCAGAAGAAGGAGAAACATACAAAGGAAAAGTAAAATCTATTATGCCGTATGGTGCATTTGTAGGTATCGCTCCAAACACTGATGGATTACTTCACGTTTCTGAAATTTCTTGGGAAAGAGTAGAAAATGTAGAGGATGTTTTAAAAGAAGGGCAAGAGATTGAAGTTAAATTAATTTCAATTGACCCTAAATCAGGGAAGTTAAAACTATCTAGAAAAGTACTTCTTCCAAAACCGGAAAAGAAATAATTTATAATTAATTAGGTATTGTTGTAACCTTTCTATTACTGTGTCGTATAAGTCGGAGGTAAAACAATTTAATAACAAATTTTAAAATTAGATGAGACAATTAAAAATCACAAAACAAGTAACCAATAGGGAAACCCCTTCATTGGACAAATACTTACAAGAAATTGCAAAAGTAGATCTAATTACTCCTGAAGAGGAAGTAGAATTAGCTCAAAGAATTAAAGCTGGAGATAAAATAGCTTTAGAAAAACTTACTCAAGCGAACTTAAGATTTGTGGTTTCAGTTTCTAAACAATACCAAAATCAAGGACTTTCTCTTCCTGATTTAATTAATGAAGGGAATTTAGGACTTATTAAAGCTGCACAAAGATTTGATGAAACAAGAGGATTTAAGTTTATTTCTTATGCTGTATGGTGGATTCGTCAATCAATTTTACAAGCACTTGCTGAACAATCCAGAATTGTTAGACTCCCATTAAACAAAATTGGATCTATCAACAAGATTAACAAAGCTTACGCTAAATTAGAACAGAAATTTGAAAGGCCTCCAACTCCAGAAGAGATTGCAGAAGTAACTGAGCTTTCTATTACTGAAGTTCAAGAATCTTTAAAAAACACAGGAAGACATGTGTCTATGGATAATCCTTTAGTTGAAGGAGAAGACAGTACTATGTATGATGTATTAAAATCTGACGAAAGCCCAAGTCCTGACCAGGAGTTAATGTTAGAATCTTTAAGAAAAGAGATTAGAAGAGCATTAGACACTTTAACTCCAAGAGAAGCAGATGTACTTTCTTCTTATTTCGGATTAAGTGGAGGACACGCTATGACTCTAGAAGAAATTGGTGAAAAATTTGATTTAACTAGAGAAAGAGTAAGACAAATTAAAGAAAAAGCGGTTAGGAGATTAAAACACACATCCAGAAGTAAGATATTGAAAACATATTTAGGATAAAATTTAAAAGAGGAGTTTACTCCTCTTTTTTTTATCTAAATTTGCCAAAAATTAAATCATAATGAGCGTAATAATTGCCCCATCTATTCTAGCAGCCGATTTTGGAAATCTACAAAGAGATTGTGAAATGGTAAATAACAGTAAAGCAGATTGGTTTCATATTGATGTAATGGATGGAGTGTTTGTTCCTAATATCTCATATGGAATGCCAGTAATTGACGCTATAAATAAAGTTGCTACTAAAACTTTAGATGTTCATTTAATGATTGTTGATCCGGATAGATATATTGAAACATTTAAAAAAGTAGGAACCGATATTCTTACAGTTCATTATGAAGCTTGTACTCATTTACACAGAACTATACAAAATATAAAAGCGAACGGAATGAAAGCAGGAGTCGCATTAAATCCTCATACTTCTGTTCATTTACTAAATGATATTTTACTAGATTTAGATTTAGTTTTAATTATGTCTGTAAATCCAGGATTTGGAGGACAATCCTTTATTGAAAATACTTATCAAAAAATTAAATCTTTAGTTAACTTAAGAGAAACATTAGGAGCTGATTTTGTAATTGAAATTGATGGAGGAGTAAATTCTACTAACGCTCCAAAATTAATTGAAGCTGGTGCAGACGCTTTAGTTGCCGGAAGTTTCGTTTTCAAATCGGACAACCCTACACAAACAATTGAAGATTTAAAAAACTTCTAATTACCTTCTACATAATCTCTTAAATATTCAAACTCGGAAGTTAAATCTCCATTTGCGCAAATTGTTGCTTTTTCAATAATACTATTTGAATCTTTCGACAATAATGATGGAAGAATTTCCTTTATAAATTCATATCCAAAATCTTCAGAAGCATCTTTAGGAAGTTCGCAAGGTAAATTATCGACTGCCATTACTGCTACTACCCCATTTTTGGTAAAATCATCTTCTGATTCAGTAATAGGGTTGTAACCATAAATTGGTTTCTCAATTGTAGAAGGACGAATAGTTGAAGCGACAGGACCATCAATATCACAGGAAATATCCGCAACAACTTTTATGTTAAAATCATCTGACTTAGCATCTTCTCTTGTAAAAAGATAAGGAGAACCAACTCCAAAAAAGTGTCCTGCAATAAAAACATCAGTACGCTTTGCGTATTTCATAAAAGAAGACTTATATTTTTCTGGGTGATTGTAAAAATCATATTTATCAGAAGGAGAACCATCTTTTCTTACGTTATAATCCATGGTGTCCAATCTGCAAAAAACTGCTTCAGTAAATATTTTACTGATAAAATCTTCTTTTGAAACTTCTTTAATATTAGCTGAGTTAAGAATTTCTAAAGCTCCATTTGCGACCCTCCCTTTTCCTGTAAGGATAATTTTTTCATTAGAAAGTTTTATGTTTTCCAATTCTAAATCAACCTCTTTTCTACTCTCACATTTATGTGCTGCTTTCAAATTATATTTTCCAAATTTTAATCCGTAAGTTAAAAAACCATTATAAGCACCAACAATACCAGCATACCTACCAAAACCTAAAATTCTTTTATTATCCGATCCTTTTAGAGCTTCATAATCTACCATCTGAATATTTAATTCTATCATCTTTTGGAGTAAATCTCTGTTGTATTCCTGTTTCTTTATGGTATGAGAAAAATAAAAGTACATTTTATTTGGAATTAAAGAAGATTTTGGAACCTCTTTTACTCCCAACAACACATCACAGTCGGAAATATCATTTTTCACTAAAACTCCCATTTCTTTGTATTTTTCGTCAGAAAAACAACGAATATCGCTACTTTTTACAATAATTTGTACATTTTCAAAATTATCTAAAATATATTTACATTGATGAGGAGAAAGAGGAACTCTCTTGTCGGGCGGATTTTTTTCTTCTTTTAATATTCCTATCTTCATTTTACAGATTTTTTACAAAAATAAGAAAGAGAAAAGAACTCCGCTTATATTTTTGTAATTTTGCAGTATTATTATTGTTCTTAAACTTATTGGGACTGACTGGATTTGACTGCAAGATGCATTGGACTGTAAGCATGTCGAGCATTGTTTTTTGGCTCGTAAAAA
>Ga0206679_10003434_pt1 | contig 12181 bp, 10 predicted proteins | sample M110012015metaG_FD_155464 | JGI IMG/M metagenome (GOLD analysis project Ga0206679, IMG submission 155464) | Ammonia-oxidizing marine archaeal communities from Monterey Bay, California, United States - M1 100m 12015 | ecosystem: Environmental > Aquatic > Marine > Intertidal zone | place: USA... | reverse complement strand
TACTGCTGCTGCTACGAAGAAGCCAGCACAAACTTGGCCCGGCAGATCGGGAGTACCTGAAGTTCTGTCGGTACCTTGCTAACCAGGGACTCGCAAGATCAATGGGGGAGGGCCCAATCAGTTACGCAAGGCGCGTCGTCACCTTCAGGCCCGACCTGGCGACATCGGTTGATGCGGTAACAGATGCTTACATCCGGACGAACTTTATCGACGACCATCCTGAGGATGTAGACACCCTCAGGGAAGCCGTGCGAAGAGTAAGGCATAGTGAGCTGGCGGGCGCCTAAGTTGCCGCGACGATGTTAACTGCGGGAATGATTGCCTGGTCAGCCGAGTTCTGGAATGATTCAATCTGGTGGAAGTTCAGGTAGCGATAGATATCATCTGCCATCGTGTCGAGGTCCTTCATGTATGCCAGATACTCTTCTACAGACGGGAGCTTACCGAGAATGCTTGACACAGCCGCCAGCTCAGCAGAGGCCAGGTAAACATCTGCTCCATCACCGAGCCGGTTAGGGAAGTTTCTGGTGGAAGTTGACACACAGGTGGAGTTTGGCGCTATTCGAGCCTGGTTCCCCATGCACAGTGAGCATCCGGGCATCTCGGTTCTGGCACCGGCCTGGGCGAAGACGTTGTAAACGCCTTCCTCCATTAGCTGATGCTCATCCATCTTGGTGGGTGGAGATATCCAGAGTCTTGTCGGAATGGAGCTGGCTTTACTCAGCAATTGTGCCGCCGCGCGAAAGTGTCCGATATTGGTCATACACGAACCGATGAACACTTCATCAATTTTTGTACCGGTTACTTCGGATAGTGGCTTCACATCATCCGGGTCATTGGGGCACGCGAGCAGCGGCTCCTTGATGTCGTTCAAGTCGATTTCGATGATTTCTGCGTATTCAGCATCGGCGTCAGGTTCCATGAGAACGGGGTTAGCTAACCAGGTTTCCATGGATTCAATTCTTCGGCCGATGGTTCGTGCATCACCATAACCCTCTGTGATCATCCATTTTAGCAGCGTGATGTTCGAGCTGATGTACTCGATGATCGGTTCTTTGCCCAATCTGATCGTGCAGCCACCGGCTGATCTTTCTGCGGATGCGTCACTGATCTCGAATGCCTGTTCTACCTTTAGGTCAGGGAGGCCTTCAATCTCAAGAATGCGACCGGAGAAAATGTTCTTCTTGCCTTCTTTGGCTACGGTCAGCAGTCCGCTCTGGATCGCAGCGTAAGGAATAGCGTTTACCAGGTCCCGGAGGGTAATTCCTGGCTGCATCTCTCCTTTGAATCGCACGAGCACGGACTCTGGCATGTCGAGTGGCATCACGCCGATAGCCGAAGCGAATGCAACCAGGCCAGAACCAGCGGGGAAACTGATACCCATGGGAAATCTTGTGTGTGAGTCTCCTCCGGTTCCTACAGTGTCGGGCAGTAGCATTCTATTCAGCCATGAGTGAATAATGCCGTCACCAGGTCGGAGGGCAACGCCGCCCCGTGTCTGAATGAAATCAGGCAGGGTATGTTGGGTATCAATATCAACCGGCTTGGGGTAAGCGGCCGTGTGACAGAATGATTGCATCACAAGGTCTGCAGAAAACCCGAGGCAGGCCAATTCTTTAAGCTCGTCCCGCGTCATTGGTCCGGTTGTGTCCTGAGAGCCGACGGTGGTCATGCGAGGTTCGCAGTAAGTGCCAGGGCGGACACCTTCAACACTGCAGGCTTTGCCCACTATCTTCTGCGCGAGTGTAAAGCCCTTGTTTGTTTCTTCGGCCGGTGTTGGTTTTTTAAAGACATCGCCTGGTTCAAGACCTAGTGCTTCTCGTGATCTTTCTGTCAGTCCGCGACCAATGATAAGAGGTATTCTTCCCCCGGCTCGAACTTCGTCGAGTAAGACGGGTGTTGATAATTCGAATTCGCTAATCGTATCGCCTGCTTCGTTGGTGATTTTTCCTTCATAGGGATGGATGGTAATGACATCACCCATCGCCATCTTCGTGACGTCGCATTCGATAGGTAGCGCACCTGCATCCTCCATCGTGTTGAAAAATATTGGAGCGATCTTGCCACCAAGACAAACGCCACCGTCTCTCTTATTAGGGATATGGGCAATGTCATCTCCCATGTGCCACAGTACTGAATTAGTCGCTGATTTCCTTGATGAGCCTGTGCCGACAACGTCGCCGACATAGGCAAGAGGATGGCCTTTTTGCTTCAGTTCTTCGATGGTTTCCAGTGGCCGGTCCATGGTTTTGATGAGCATGGCTTTAGCATGTAATGGGATATCAGGACGACTCCAGGCATCTCCTGCAGGAGAGAGGTCGTCAGTATTGGTTTCGCCGTCTACCATAAATACCGTAACGGTAATTTCTTCGGGGACATTCTCTTTGTTGAGGAACCATTCCGCGTGAGCCCATGACTGCAGAACCGACATTGCGTGCTCGTTAGATTCGCTTTTTTCCACGATGTCATGAAATGCATCAAACATCAGTAGTGTTTTTGACAGAGCGCTCGCGGCGGTTGCAGCAGTTGCGTCGTCATCAAGCAGGCTGATCAATGGTTCGATGTTATATCCACCAAGCATTGTGCCCAGAAGTTCTGTTGCACGAACGTTGTCGATGATTGGTGAGCTCGTTTCGCCTTTAGCGATAGCGGCGAGAAATGCAGCCTTAACATACGCGGCGTCATCTACCCCGGCCGGAATTCTGTTTTCCAGGAGATCCGTAAGAAAACCTTCTTCACCTGCTGGAGGATTCTTAAACAGCTCGACCAGTCCATTGACCTGTTCAGCGTCTAAGGGTTTGGGTACAACGCCATTAGCTGCGCGTTCTTCCATATGTTGTCGATAGGCTTTAAGCACGACCTTTACCTCACTGTATAATGACGAACAAGTCGTTCGGTTCAAAAGGTTGGCAAGTGTACTGGATGAACGGCTTAAAGTTAAGCCAACAAAGCTCCTCACGCGGTGTAAGACTATGAATGTGAACAGTTTTTTAAGGTGTAAAACACCGGATTTATGGCTTGAGCAAGCACAGGCCAACCTGTCAGTTTTGCTGATTGATCATGCGAACTGCGAGAAGAAAGCCGCGTCGACCGCATTAAACCTGATGTACCGGCACGTTGATCAAACCGACTTGATCTTGAAACTCTCAAAACTAGCGCGAGAAGAACTCCGCCATTTTGAACAGGTGGTTGCTCTTTTGAAAGATAGAAATATAACGTATACCCAACTTTCTTCGTCCCGTTACGCGGGAGAACTTCGATCAGGTGCGCGTACACATGAGCCAGCCCGGTTAATTGACGTGCTTATTATTAGTGCCATCGTGGAGGCCCGAAGTTGTGAACGGTTTGCCAGGTTGGTTGAGGTGCTGGATGACGAGCTTGCGGCGTTTTACCAGTCTCTCCTTAAATCCGAAGCCAGGCATTTCCAGGTTTACCTTAACCAGGCAGAAAAGGTCGCCGGTGGTGACATCATTCAGGATCGAATCGATTTTTTTCTTGCGGCAGATGAGCGCCTTATCTTAACGCCTGATCCGGATTTCCGGTTCCATAGTGGGGTTCCTGTACCTGGCCAGGGATCAGAAGACGTACTTAACCAGTTCCAGGTCTGAACCAGCCGCCCTTAGAAATTGCGTTGATGTGTGCCAGTCGCCAAGAACGTACCGGGTTCCAGGGCCGAATTGCAGTTCGACTTCGTGAATGGCAGGACGATGAGTATGACCGTGAACCAGAATCGCGGTCTTGGCCTGGTTCATCACTTTGGTCACTTCTTCCGGTGTGACATCCATAATATCTTCGGCTTTCCCTCGAGAAACTTTCTGGCTTTTTCCCCGTATCTGTTCGGCAATGATTTTCCTTTCCTGCATCTGTTTCGACAGAAAATCCTGCTGGAAGGCTTCTGAACGTAACAGGGTTCTTGCTTTCATATACTCCTCATCCCTGGTGCAGAGGCTGTCGCCATGCATCAACAGGGCGGGTTGATCCCCGAGGATAATCGGGTAGGGGTCAGGGAGCAGTTTCGCTCCCGCAGCATTGCAAAATGCCTTGCCGATCAGAAAATCGCGGTTGCCGTGCATAATGAACACATCACAGGGTAGACTGGATAACGCCTCGATCACCTCGTTATTCAGGGGGGATTGGTCGTCGTCTCCCAGCCACAATTCGAAAAAGTCGCCCAGAATGTACAGCTCATCGATGGTTTGACACTGCTCGCTGAGGAATTGTGTGAACGCCCTGGTCAGGTCTTTCCGGTTGACGTCCAGATGCAGGTCTGAAATGAATATCCGTTCCATGATGTTATTACCTTGTAGTAATTGACCGTTTTAATACGGTGTTTTAGCTTTGTTATCACTGTCCGCGGTGCTTTTCCAATGCTAACGGCTAAGCCTTTGCTTTGCTTAAAAAAAACGTCGATTTCTTGTTTGACTGTATCCAGCCTCGTTAGTAGAATGCGCCCCTTTCTAGCGGTAGGTAGGCTAGAGGTTGCGGTATTATCCAGTGCTTTATGGTTAAGCTGCAATGACCTTTGTCCGGGGTATAGCGCAGTCTGGTAGCGCGCCTGCTTTGGGAGCAGGATGTCGGGAGTTCGAATCTCTCTACCCCGACCAAATTCCCCATGAGGTGATAGGACCGGAAGGTCAGGGTTAATGCGCCCGTAGCTCAACTGGATAGAGCATCGCCCTTCTAAGGCGAGGGTTGAAGGTTCGAGTCCTTCCGGGCGTACCATGATAATGGGAATAAGAGCAATGGTGGGCGTAGCTCAGTTGGTAGAGCTCCGGATTGTGATTCCGGTGGTCGCGGGTTCAAACCCCGTCGCTCACCCCAGATAAAGAGGTGGGACTGGGAAGAAGGATTGGCGGTGTCCGCGGCAAAAGGTTTGCCCGTACAAACCCCGTCGCTCACCCCAGATAAAGAGGTGGGGCTGGGTCGAAGGGTCTCTCCCCCTGATACAACAAACATGCGAGAGTGGCGGAATTGGTAGACGCGCTGGTTTTAGGTACCAGTATCGTAAGATGTGAGAGTTCGAGTCTCTCCTTTCGCACCATATTAAATCCAGAATAATTAGGTAGCAGCATGCAGGTAACTGTCGAAACCACAGCAGGTCTTGAACGAAAAATGCGCGTGGTTGTACCCTCGGAAAGAGTAGAAGTCCAGGTCACAGAGAAAATCAAGCAGACCGCCAAACAGGCTAAGATCAACGGATTTCGGCCAGGGAAGGTGCCTCTGCGTGAGGTAAAGAGACGCTTTGGTCCAGGGATCAGGCAGGAAGTTTCTAGTGAATTGATCCAGTCAACCTATGGCGAGGCGCTTCAGAAGGAAGATATTAACCCGGCGGGTATGCCTAAGATTGAAGAAGTTAACATCGAAGAGGGCAAGGACCTTGAGTACACGGCCGTCTTTGAAGTCTTCCCCGAAATAGAAGTCAGCGGTCTTGAAAATATAGAAGTAGAACGCCTGTCCAGTTCCATCGAGGAAGCTGACCTTGAAAAAATGATCGACACACTGCGGGAACAAAGGCTTGTATACGCCGAAACCGATCGTGCCGCTGCTGAAAAAGACCAGGTGAACCTGGATTTTGAAGGGTTCCTTGAAGATGAACCTTTCGAGGGAGGAAAAGCAGAAGGCACAGACCTGGTGCTTGGCTCAGGTTCTATGATCCCCGGGTTTGAAGATGGGCTAACAGGCTTAAAAGCAGACGAAGAAAAGGATCTTAAACTCACTTTCCCTGAAAACTACCAGGCAGAGAACCTTGCCGGACAGGAAGTGTTGTTCAAAATTAAAGTAAACAAGGTTTCCGAACCAGAGTTGCCGGAACTGAACGACGAGTTTTTTGAGCAGTTTGACGTCAAGGAAGGCGGAGCTGAAGCATTCCGTAAAGAAGTCACCAATAACATGAAGCGAGAGCTGGATTCTGCGATCAAGGCCAAGGTCAAGGATCAGGTGATGGATGGGTTGAGTGAGAATAACGAGGTTGACCTGCCGCAGTCGTTAATCGACCAGGAAGTGAACCGAATGCGTCAGGAAGCCGTGCAACAGTTTGGTGGTGGCGCTCAGTTTGATCCAAGCATGCTGCCAGCGGAAATGTTCTCCGAGCAGGCTCAAAAAAGAGTAAAGATTGGGCTAATCGTAAGCGCGATTGTTGATAAGAACAGCCTGGAGGCCGATGCTGAAAAGGTCAGGGAAGCTATCGAAGAGATGGCTTCCACCTACCAGACGCCTGAAGAGGTCATCAACTATTACTACAGCAATGAACAGCAACTCAGTCAAATTCAGAATATGGTTCTGGAAGAGCAGATTGTCGATTTCGTGCTGGAGTCGGCTAAAGTGACTGATAAAACAGTCAGTTATGACGAGGCTGTGAAGCGTGAAGCTGAGCTTCCTGCCGAGGAAAGTGACGAGTCTCCAGACGCCAAAGACTGATTTGTTCTATTTAGCCACTTGAATTGTAAGGTAATTGTCGAACTTATGTCCCACAATTTAAGCTGAAGTCAGGCATTGAACTTTTGTTAAATTGCCGCAATATTGTGGGTTAACGCTATACTGACCCAGTTCACTAAAGAGAAATCCCATGCATACATTTGACGATACCTTTCCAACTGTTACCCAGAATCTGGGTCTGATACCAATGGTTGTTGAACAAACCGCTCGAGGCGAACGTTCTTATGACATTTATTCGAGGCTTCTGAAAGAAAGAATCATCTTTGTAGTAGGGCCTATCGATGACAACGTTGCGAACCTGGTTGTGGCTCAGATGCTTTTCCTGGAGTCTGAAAATGCCGACAAGGATGTGCAGCTTTATATCAACTCGCCGGGTGGTTCGGTGACATCAGGTCTGGCGATCTATGACACCATGCAGTTTATTAATAGTGAAGTGTCGACCATGTGTATCGGTCAGGCGGCAAGCATGGGTGCATTTCTTCTGGCAGGTGGAGCGAAGGGCAAACGGTATTGTCTTCCCAATTCAAGGGTCATGATTCACCAGCCAAGTGGCGGTTCCCAGGGCCAGGCGTCTGATATTGAAATCCAGGCAAAGGAAATACTATTCCTGCGTGAGCGTATGAATGCCATTATGGCGGAACATACAGGCAAAACTGTGGAACAGCTTGCAAAGGATACTGAACGCGATAATTTTATGACCGCCAATGATGCGCTTGCTTACGGGTTGATCGATAAGATCCAGGAGCCCAGAGCAAATTTAGCCGCTGTATAGAATTGAATTACCCTGAGTTAGTGTCTTTTGGGGTAGTTTTTAATTTGCCAGCGTTTGGCTATAATGGATTCGGGTGACCCGCATTGAGAGCAGTGATCCCTAAATAAGTATTTTGAGGTTTGGGTATGTCCGACGAGAACGAGGGTAGCGACGACGACGGTAAGCTACTCCACTGTAATTTCTGTGGTAAGAGCCAGCATGAAGTGCGAAAGCTGATCGCTGGCCCATCCGTTTATGTCTGTGATGAATGTGTTGAGCTATGCAACGACATCATTCGTGAGGAGCTCCAGGAAAGTAACGACGAATCGGATAATAGTAAGCTTCCTACGCCCATGGAGATTAAGGACATTCTTGATGAGTATGTCATCGGCCAGGATTGGGCAAAGAAAGTCCTTTCAGTTGCTGTATACAACCATTACAAGCGGCTTAACTACACTGGTAAGAAAGATGAGGTTGAGCTCCAGAAGAGCAACATCCTGCTGGTAGGACCGACAGGTGTTGGTAAAACTCTTCTCGCCGAAACACTCGCAAGGTTACTCGATGTACCTTTTACTATCGCTGATGCGACGACCCTCACTGAAGCGGGTTATGTTGGTGAAGATGTAGAGAACATCATCCAGAAGCTATTGCAGAAATGCGACTACGATGTCGACAAGGCGCAGGTGGGTATTGTCTATATTGATGAAATCGATAAAATTTCAAGGAAATCTGACAACCCGTCAATCACACGTGACGTTTCGGGTGAAGGCGTACAGCAGGCATTGCTTAAGTTGATCGAGGGCACCGTTGCATCAGTTCCACCCCAGGGTGGCCGAAAGCATCCCCAGCAGGAGTTCCTGCAGGTTGATACAACAAACATCCTGTTTATCTGTGGTGGTGCGTTTTCAGGTTTGGACAAGGTTATCCAGGATCGATCCGACAAGAGTGGCATCGGATTTGGCGCCAGCGTACAGACGAAGGCCAAAAAGAAGAATTTGGGTGATACGCTAAGAACGATTGAACCAGAAGATCTGGTTCGCTACGGGTTGATTCCGGAATTTGTCGGTCGACTGCCTGTGCTGGCGACACTTGATGAATTGGATAGTGAAGCACTGGTGCGAATCCTTAGAGAGCCTAAGAATGCTTACACCAAGCAGTATTCGAAACTGTTTGAGATGGAAGGCGCAGAAATTGACTTCCGGGAAGATGCGTTGGTTGCCATTGCGGAAAAAGCGATGGAACGAAAAACCGGTGCACGTGGACTACGCTCCATCCTGGAGGACGTGCTGCTTGAAGTGATGTACAAGCTGCCTTCCGAAGCGGAAATCAGTAAAGTCGTTATTGATAGAAACGTCATCAATGGCACCTCGGAACCCTTGCTAATCTATGAAAACATCGATCAGCAGAAGGTGGCGCCGGAATAAACGCGGAACGACCGTTTATCTAAAATTGGAAATAAAAGGGGCGTTTACGCCCCTTTTATTTTGTAAACTATAGTTTAAGTCTGGTGTAGATGGCGCGTGTGCCATTGCCGAAAAAGGTTATTTAATGTCTGAAGAACTCTTTGATATACCGATTGTGACTCTCAGGGATATGGTGGTTTATCCGCATGGTGTGCAGCCACTCTTTATAGGAACCGAGAAATCGATTCGTGCCCTGGAGCACGCGCAGGAAAATGACGAGAACAAACGGATTCTTCTGCTTGCGAAGAAGGAGCCCGGTAATGAGAAACCTGGTAAGGATGATTTGTATTCTTTTGGAACGGTGGCGACCATCCTCCAACTTATCCGACTGCCAGACAAGACGGTGAAGATCCTTGTGGAGGGATCCCATCGGGCGAAGGTTGGTAACATTCGCGAGAATGATGAATTTTTCAGTGGCGATGTAGAGGTGCTGGACGAGCCGTTGATGGATCCCGGAGAAGGGCAGGCATTAATGCGAACGCTCATAGGAACCTTCGAGCAGTACGTTCAACAGAGCAAGAAAGTACCCCCCGAGGTAATGACTTCCGTTGCCAGCATCGAAGACCCCTCAAGGCTCGTTGACACCATCGCCGCACAATTAACCCTGAAACTGGAGGTCAAACAGCAGCTACTTGAAATGTTCGATCTGAAAGATCGTGTTGAGCACATGTTGGGTTTGCTTGAGGGTGAACTGGAACTCTTCACTGTTGAAAAACGCATCCGCGGTCGCGTAAAAAAACAGATGGAGAAGAGCCAGCGTGAGTATTACCTGAACGAACAGATGAAGGCGATCCAGAAAGAGCTCGGTGACATGGATGATGTTCCCAATGAGTTAGAGGACATGGAGAAGCGCCTGGAATCTTCAGGTATGCCAAAAGAGGCGAAAGACAAGACCAGAGGCGAATTAAGCAAGCTCAAAATGATGTCTCCAATGTCTGCTGAGGCAACGGTTGTCAGGTCATATATTGACTGGATGCTGAACACACCCTGGAAGAAGCGCTCAAAGGTCCGAACAGACATTGTGGCGGCGGAAGAAGTGCTCGACGCCGATCATTATGGGCTTGAAGAAGTCAAAGATCGGATTCTTGAATATCTTGCCGTCCAGAAACGCGTGAAGAAGATTAAAGGTCCAGTGCTTTGCCTTGTAGGTCCACCTGGTGTCGGTAAAACGTCATTGGGCGAGTCTCTTGCCAGGGCCACAAACCGGAAATTCGTTCGAATGGCGCTGGGTGGCGTGCGTGATGAGGCGGAAATCCGCGGACATCGTCGAACCTATATTGGTTCGATGCCAGGAAAGATCATCCAGAAGCTTGCTAAGTCGGGAGTGAAAAACCCGCTGTTCCTGCTCGATGAAATTGACAAAATGGGGCAGGACCACAGGGGCGACCCCGCATCGGCACTACTCGAGGTGTTAGATCCGGAGCAAAATAATACCTTTAACGATCATTACATGGAGGTCGATTACGATCTTTCAGAAGTAATGTTCATTTGTACGTCCAACTCCATGGATATCCCGGCGCCGTTACTCGATCGTATGGAAATTATCCGCATTCCGGGTTACACGGAAGATGAAAAACTTAATATCGCGACTCGGTATCTCGTTCCCAAGCAGATGGAGAATAATGGTCTTAAGAAAGACGAGTTGGCAATCGAAGATCAAACCGTCACAGACCTGATTCGCTACTACACTCGGGAAGCGGGTGTGCGGGGTCTGGAACGTGAAATCGCCAAAATTTGCCGAAAAGTGGTAAAAGAGTCAGCGCTGAGTGAGGTTGAACAATCAGGCACACTGGCCGTCACGTCCCAACTGCTTGAGGTATATTCAGGGGTCAGAAAGTACAATTTTGGCATAGTCGAGGAAGAAGACCAGGTTGGGCAGGTGACAGGACTTGCGGTGACCAGTGTGGGTGGTGAACTGCTGTCAATTGAGGCCGCTGTGGTTGCAGGAAAGGGTCGCCATATCCAGACAGGATCCTTGGGTGATGTGATGCAGGAATCGATACAGGCTGCCACCACAGTGGTCAGGAGCCGCGCAAACGTTCTGGGCATTGCTAAGGACTTTCATGCAAAGTATGACCTTCACATTCATATGCCGGAAGGAGCCACGCCTAAAGATGGGCCCAGTGCAGGAGTTGGGCTTTGTACCGCCATGGTATCCGTTCTCACGGGGATTCCAGCCAGGTCGGATGTCGCAATGACGGGTGAAATCACCTTGCGTGGTCAGGTCCTGGCGATTGGAGGGCTTAAAGAGAAGTTGCTCGCCGCCCATCGGGGGGGGATAAAGATTGTTCTCATTCCAGATGAGAACAAAAGGGACCTAAAAGAGATACCGGATAACATAAAAAGCGATTTGGAGATCATTCCGGTTAAATGGATTGATGAAGTACTGGCAGTCGCTCTACAAAGAATGCCTGAACCGCTACCGGAGGAGCTCGATTCAGACATGAAAAATGATTCTGATTCAGGTGGTGAATCTGATGAAAGCCAGAGAATCAGCACTCATTAGCCAGTTTTATCTTGAAAATGCCGGGATCATTGGGTATAAAGGCGTAGCGAGCAGGCGTTTTACACATGCACGTCATCTTAATCCATTGAGAACTTACTAATAATTTTAAAAGGGGTAGAGCGTGAATAAACAACAGCTGATTGAAAACATTGCAGCATCGGCGGATATCACTAAGGCCGCTGCAGGAAGAGCGTTGGATTCCATGATTGATTCGATAACTGATTCATTGAAGAACGGTGACTCGGTTGTACTAGTAGGTTTTGGCACGTTCAGCGTTCGTGATCGTGCTGCGCGTATGGGTCGAAACCCTCAAACCGGCGAAGAAATCCACATCCAAGCTGCGAAAGTCCCAGCTTTCAAAGCAGGTAAAGCGTTAAAGGGTGCGGTTAACTAAAAGTTTTACGCCGGAAACTCTACATAAAGTAAAAGGTCCAAAAGACAATAAGAAAGTAAGGTAATACAATAGAGAGGCGCATCATTGATGCGCCTTTTTTGTGGGCGTTTTAAAACATGCTCACCTTCTTTAGTAAAAGGTAAAGGAATCATGCTAATTCAACGGTTGCGGGACGGTTCAGATGGGATCCTGGCAAAAGTCATCGTCGGTCTCATCATCATAGTGTTTGGGTTATTTGGGTTCGGTTCCATCACGACGTTTCTCGCGCCTGTCCCCAAGGTGGCAACGGTCAATGGGCAGGACGTCACGCAGCAGGCCATGGAGATTGCGGTCGAACGTAATCGTCGTCTTTTACAGGCGAGGGGGGGCAATCTAGACCAGATCAATGAAGACGAGCTACGCGACAATGTGCTCAGAGGTTTGATTTCAAGGGAAATTCTTTCCCAGGCGACGGACGATTTTGATCTCTACTATAGTGATGCACTGCTTGATGACGAAATTATTACGAATGACGTTTTCAAAGTGGATGGCGTATTTAACGCGGATCAGTTCCAGAATGTCATCAGAAGTGCCGGGTATACGCCCCTGGTCTATCGTGATGAGATGCGCACTGACAGTATGTTCAGCCAGAT
>Ga0206679_10003432_pt1 | contig 12182 bp, 12 predicted proteins | sample M110012015metaG_FD_155464 | JGI IMG/M metagenome (GOLD analysis project Ga0206679, IMG submission 155464) | Ammonia-oxidizing marine archaeal communities from Monterey Bay, California, United States - M1 100m 12015 | ecosystem: Environmental > Aquatic > Marine > Intertidal zone | place: USA... | reverse complement strand
TTAGATTTGATTGACTAAAAAACCAGAACTCATTATAATTTGCCGCTTCATTCCTCGATAGCTCAGTTGGTAGAGCAACGGACTGTTAATCCGTTTGTCCCTGGTTCGAGCCCAGGTCGAGGAGCCAAATTCTAAGGTAGGTCCTCCGTAAGCCCTTGATAATTCAACATATTATCATTTTAGGCACTTTCGGAGTAGACCAACCTGTATACCAAATCTTCCAATTATTTGTATCTCAGAGGTAGTACTTACTACTTCTCCAAAAGAGTGCCTATTGATCTTTTGGATCAACATCCTAAGGGTCGTATTGTGTTCAGCTTGCGCACCAGAGTTAAGAAAATAGCTTTAGCCAGTTCTTTGCATTTATCCCATGAACTCGATAGTTACTGGTCGTCTTTGCGAGTTAAGGCTATTGCTAGTGCTCATAATGTCAATTCTCTGGAGAAAGCCTGTAGTGAGGTTGGCGATTCCTTTACTTTGTTGTCTGACGCTAAAGACCATTATTTAATGCTTAAAAGCTTCAATAAATCAAAAACATTTGAGCAGAGTGTGAATCGAAACATACAATACGCTATTAATCATTTGGGTGATAAAGACTTAAAAAGATACAGCACGTTCGATGCCACAAAACTTCGTGACAATTTATTATTACAGGGTCTTAGTAGTGGCTCTGTAAAGAGGGTTTTTTCATCAGTTAAGGCAGTTGTTGGCTTTGCAATAAAAGAGCTTGGAATAGGCGTTAACAACCCTTTTCTTGGTGTTTACATACCCACTCTTAATGACGTCAATGACAGGCAACCGGTGCCAGTGCAGAGTATTAAAGATATTCAAGATGCTTGTATTATTATTGATGATGATCTTAGGTGGATAATAGCAATTATTAGTGATACTGGGTTAAGATTATCAGAGGCTGTAGGCCTTAGATCAGAGGACGTTGTACTGGATATTGATTGTCCGTATTTAATCATTCGTCCTAATGATAATAGAAGACTTAAAACCAAACAAAGTGAAAGAGTGGTTCCTCTGGTTGGGGCTGCACTTTGGGGAGCAAGTAGGGCGCTGGAAAATACACAAGAAGAATATCTTTTTCGTCGCTACAACAATAAAGGTACATGTAATTCTAATTCAGCAAGTGCAGCTTTAAATAAATGGCTTAAGAATTATGTTAATGATGGAGTTGTGATACATTCATTTCGTCATTCTATTAGGGATAGGTTACGTGCTGTTGAGGCGCCTTCAGAAATTGCAGATAGTATCGGTGGATGGAGTAGTGGGAATATTGGCGAAGGTTATGGATCTGGTTATCCAGTCCATGTATTACATAAATGGTTAAGAAAGGTAGTAATTCCAAAAAAGGCAGTTAATAATAATTTCCGTTAAGTGGAGAATTGAAGTATGCTGTAAACTTTCTAGCACCCAGCATCATTAAGTGCATCTTCATCTATAAAGCCAAAAGTATCATATTCAAAATCACGGATTTGACTACATGAGCAACCTTTTTCTACACCCCCGAGTTTCCCTGATTCGCTTACAGAGTACATTATATCTCCGTCTATTTTGCAGTACCAATCTTCATCTCCGCAGGAGCTAAGCAGGGCTACAAGGAGGGTAATCGGTAGTATTCTAATATATTTATTTTGAAGTGATAGGATCATAAGGTTTACTTGTCTTAAGGTTGAGAAGGTAGGTTGGTCTACTCCGAAAGTGCCTAAAATGATAATATGTTGAATTATCAAGGGCTTACGGAGGACCTACCTTAGAATTTGGCTCCTCGACCTAACATCATTCCCTTTACAAGGAATCAGAAACCCTGATACTTCAACACCTCTATTGTAACCATTGGTTTAATTGGCGTCAAGAAGGAGTTGTTTTGGTCTACAGTTTGGTCTACAGTTTCTACAATGGATCTTTAATTGACTTACCTGGGTTCTTGTAAGTTTTTGAGGGGGTTGTTGAAAGCATCAGGGTAGCTTATATATAGGGTGTCATTGTCGGAGTCCATCTATTGGAAAGATATGTCGAAACACCCTCTAATAGAGGGGCTAGTTAAGACTATTATAGATAGACTTCATTATCCTCCTATTCCTTGCCTCTTTATGTAGTGGTTAGTTGTTGTTAATACTCTATTTTGGGCAGGTATGCCGTGTCTTTCACAATGAGGGGCAATCATTCGATTAATGTTGTACTTGTAGTATTTCACTATTATGAGTCAGAATTATCCAATAATGGGGTTACCCTATAAACCATAAACTCTTTCCATGCATTACCCTTGTGACCAATGCCCATGTTTAGACGGATTTTGGATAACAGTCTTGATCGAATTGAAGTCGGAATTACCTTAATTTCTTCATCTGTCACAAACTCTAAAAACTCTGAAGGAAAGTAGTATGGCGGATGCTTACTTGTCGCAGCCATCTCAAATGTTTTGGGTGTACTGAGCTTCTCAAAGCCATGGATAACACTTTCTCTTTCCTTCGATGTTTGTGCTTGCTTGTGCAATCTGTCTGAGTGTCTTTCTGCCTTCAGCATTAAGCGAACCTTCTTATTGGCTTGATCGTTAGCCTCTCTTTTCAAGTGATCACATGTAATCTGCCATCGTCTTCTTTGATTAATTTCTTCATCTGTAGCAGTCCACGGATTATCAACATTCGTATTGATCCATTGCCACAGATCGTGGCTCCAATTGGTTTTGCACAACAAGCCATGAAATGCACCAGGTGTCCGTAGATAGCCAAGCCCTTCTCTCTGTGCAACAAGATATCCAAACACAAAATCTTCTCGTTGCCATTGGTTTAAGCTATCAATATATGAAACGTCTTCGCCCAACATTTTCATATCAATCCCACAATTCCTGACAGCACTAACAAACTGACTTGTAATTGATTTAATTTGATTTTTTGTGAGATTGCGCTCTGAAACAATAGTGTTTAGGCCGGTGTTTTTTACTAACCGTGCAACAACTTTAGCCTCAGCACACAGCAATGCTTTTTCTGACACTTTTACTTGGTGGGACGAATTAAATTGACGCCTGTATACGAATAAAACGATTAAACCACTAATGACCTCTATAGCTATAAACACCACAAGTAACAATGTGAAATATTCACTCATAGGATTTTGTTGCCACTTTTATCCCATTCAGTTGCTTTGCCATCTTCTTTGTCGTCTTTGTAATTTCCCTCATACTCTATCTGGCCATTTTCATACCATTTAGTCCATTTGCCATCTCGTTTATCGTCTTTGTAATTTCCCTCTATCCATTTTTTGCCATTTTCATACCATTTAGTCCATTTGCCATCTAGGTTTCCGTTTTTGTAATTTTCCTCTATCCATTTTTTGCCGTTCTCATGCCAACTGGTCCCCTTGCCATCTCGTTTATCGTCTTTGTAATTTTCCTCTAGCCATTTTTTGCCGTCTTCAGACCAATAACAAACCAACCCATCTATCTCGCCATCAAAATACCTACCCCTTTGTTTAACTTTGCCATTTTCATACCAACAGGTATATAAACCATTCTTCTTCCAAGAATCGTCCTGTTGATCAACTATGGATTTTATTTGACCGTTTTCGTACCACTCAATATAGTGATCATCTGTCAAGTGAAGAGAAGATGTTTGGCCATTGGCATGCCAGGTGATGTGTGTCCCGTCATCAAAATAACTCCAGAGGTGGTCGTCATCATCCAAACGTGTATTACTAATGAAAGAGCCTAGGTTGTAGGTGACGCAATCATAGTAGTGATCATCTTCATCCTCGTTTTCAATAAAGAGTCCCTGCTCTTTTCCATCTATATAATGCCCTTGAAGCATCAAGTGCCCCTGATCGCCCCACTGCTGACAAAGGCCATTTTTTTTACCGTTTTTGTAATTTCCCTCTGACCATTTCTGGCCATTAGTATGCCAATAAGTCCACTTGCCCTCTAGTTTGTCGTCTTTGTAATTTCCCTCTTCGCTCTTCTGTCCATTTTCATACCACCAAGTTTTCTTGCCATCTGGTCTGTCGTTGCGCTTAAATTTAACCTGCCCATTCTCATACCACTCTTGAATTATTTGTGCATTTTTTTGTGACCATTTCTCGGCTTTTATTCCATTTTCATGCCACTCAATACTGATGTTTTTATCACCGTAATACCGCTGATTTCCATTATCATACCAAGTGGTAGAATTGATCCAGATACCGTGGTTATAGAGAGCGTGCTCCATATACTCATTGTCATGATCAGCCCAAATATCGCCATCTTTTCTGCCACCATCCTCATAGAACTGGCCATGTTTTTCATCATCTACATAACACCCTTTGGCCATTAAACGCCCAAGCTCATCCCACTCTTTATAGGGACCATGCAACTTGTTATTTGAATAGGTGGCCTCTACTTGTTTATGGCCATTTTCGTGCCACGAACAGTAATTGCCATGACGCATGTTGCGTCGAGAATGAGCCATGCAACGCAACTGTTTGTTTTTATCTCGCACCTCAACCACACCTTCAACCATTCCATTCTTTATGTATCCTTTGACTGTAAATCCTTCTTGACCCCCATCTTCAAATTCAATCTTGGTGAATCGATAGCGAAACAAATCAACAATCACTCCCCTATATTCTTTAGGCATTAAGGCAACGCAAATGAACAATCCAAATAGCAAATACACAGCTGTTTCAGCAAGCACCTCAATCAGTTCGATCATCGCATTACTCCTTCAATAATATTCAGTAATTTGATTAACTCTATACGCTCACTCACAGTGTGTTGGGATCTGCCACTTTCTAACAACTTCCTTGCCACTTTAAAGCTCACATCACCCTGTTTAAGAGAGCCTTTCAATAGCATTCCTAAAGACGCAACCGCACCAACCAACCTAAAACCCTCAGATGATTGTTCTAAATTAACTTGATTACCAACAACAGAAACCTCATGTTCACGTTCTGCTCCGCTCAGATCTAGGTAACTAGCCTTAACCATCATTAATTCATCATGCTCATTTGTAGCTGCTGTATTGGGTATCAACTCATACAGCAGTGTTGACTCATATCCTGACTTTAAATCTTTGGCTGACTGCACATGTGGCTGATTACTTTCATGAGCGGTGGCGTGCCCATCAAAGCCAATCAATCGATAAGATTTAACCGTCTTTGGATTGAATATCGCTTGCAATCTTAAATCTTTTACAACAACTTTACCAATGCCACCAGTCTCCTGTGTGATCGACTTGTTTGCCTCAAAAAGGTTGTCAACGTAACGGTAATTGCCACCACCACTCTCTGCAAGTTGTTTTAATTGAGTATCAGCAATATTGGCCTGACCAACACCCAACACAGATAATCTAATCCCCTCTTTGTTGTGTTTTTTCTTGACAAATTCAATTAGATCTTCATATGAGTCAAACCCCATGTCTAAATCGCCGTCGTTTACAACAATGATTTGATTTAATCCACCTGTCGAATAATCATTCTTTGCGGCAAAAAATGCAAGACTTATGGATACTTTCCCACTGTTTTGGTGATACCCACCAACTTCAATCTGGCTCAATGATTGTATAATCTTGTCAATATTCCATGAGCTTTTCCTTCTTTCTAGATGCATGGGACGTGCACCATAAGTTAGGATGGTGACCGCATCATCTGGAGAAACTTTATATAAGAAATTTGTGATTGCCAGTTTGATTGTTTCCAGATCCCTACTCATTGATGGAGATGTGTTAATCAAAAACAGGAAATTGGAGGCTAATAGGCCTGCCTCGGTCACCTCTCTTGCCTTTAGAGAAAGACGGATCAATTTGTTTTTTTGATTCCATGGGGCTGGGCCCACTTCGGTTGTAATCGAAAATGGCAGATTGTTATTTAATGAGTCACTATCATACGAAAAATAGTTAATTAGCTCATCAATGCGTATTGCGCTCTGTGGTGGCAAACCACCAAAGTCTTTAAGGTACTTGCGCAAATAGGTGTAACTTGCAGTTTGGTTACTTATGGGTATGGAAGAGACCGGCACTAACTTGGTACTGACAAAACTTGAGTGCGAACCATTTGTATGTGTTTTTTGAGAAACCTCTTCCTGACTTTCTGTTTGTAGCTCTTTAGATTGCTCGGCCCAATTAAGCGCCTTATTGTTTACAGGGCTAACAAAGTATCCAAGTTTGTGAAGATTTTCAAGCTCGTTGTGTGCGCCCAGATGGCCTTGCATTGCAGACAACTGAAGCCATAGTATTGGGCTTAGGCTCGATGCGTTAGGGCATCTTAAATCGATCGTCAGTTTCCCCAAAGCATGTTGAAAATTGCTATTACCTCTATTTGCGTTATATAGTACACTTTCACAGCTCGCCATCACTCTAGCGGTGTAATGCTCGTTGTCAATAAGCACTACTTCAACTAAATCATTTGTTAATGAGTTGTTATTGATTGTCGCATTTGCGTGCACTGGCAGAAGTAGAGTTGAAACAAGTGCAATTATTATGAGATTACTCATTCAATAACCTCATGTCTGCTCGAAAAACAAAACATTGCATCATAGAGCAAGTGGTAGCTATGACCTCCACTTGAGTCGTGCGGATTAAAAGCATTATCACTGTTGCTATTTAGCAAATGACAAACTCCTATAAAAACAAATGTCATCAAAACAACGTCAATGATGTCAAAATAATCCTCTTTGCTTAAGGCCTCTCTATTAATCTCAGTCAGTTCTTTGTCGTTTTCCGGTGATGCGTTAGTCCAAAAATCACTACCAACATAAGAGGTATATGTTTTGAAATCCATTTCAGTTTCATCAATACTAGGGGGAGGCTTGACATCGAAATGGTGATCATTAAATGTACATGACTGACATATAGCAACTATGCAGATTAACAACATGACCTTCATTGCGCCCCCTTCTGAAACAACTCTCCAACACCAAAACGATCGAGGTCAATCCAAATCGCTTGACAGGAAGGATAAAACTCCGCTATTTTTTGCGTAGATTTGTAAAGTGATTCATTCACAAGAATATCGCGACTAACTCCGAGAGCATCAAAGGCTTGCTTATAGCGCCCAATTCCAGAATCGGACAAACCATAACAGTTGTCAATGTAGTAGTCAGCGACACTTATCATCTGCAGTAATATATTTCGATTATTGAAATATTTATCTAGTGTGCTCATCTTGCCCGTAGCAATAGTTGGCATATTGAGCAATATGATCAGTAACACAACTTTTTTCATAACATGCCCCAAAACCACAAGCATCTAAACGCATTTAATTCTTGCAAGAAGCAATGTGTGGTATTCATCTGGACACTATCCTGAAATAACGCCAAACTCATATATCTCTTCCAGTTCAAGGCTTCCATCTATACCCCAAAGTCTTGAGATCCCGTGCAGCCTATCTTCAGAAAAAGTATCTTGCGCCACCATTTTTCCTTTGCTGCAATACTCTATACTCAGCCCACTTTTAAGGCCGTTTCTATACCACAACTCAGAGCTAACCTTTCCACTTGGCGACCAAACCACTTTTTGGCCATGCAAGCACCCCTTTACATAATTCGAGCTTTCTTTTATGGCTCCAGATTCAAAAAATTCCTCCTTTAAGCCATCTCTCAATCCAGATACATATCTCTCTTTGGATCTGAGCTTGCCATCATTAAAAAATGTTAGCAATACACCATCTAAATTTTTATTCTTATATTCTCTAACTTCACTAATCTTGCCATTCAAGTGGTAGATCTTCAGCTTTCCATGTAGCCAACCCTGCACGGTTTGACCCTTACTTAACACTAGGCCCATCTCAGAGTAGTGTACAAAACACATTCGTTGTTTTTTTTGGTTGTACTTCTTTTCTGATTTAATGCCGCCCCATTCAAACCACTCAGTACTCAAACCCTCTGGCGAGCCATTTAAGCACTCATATTTGGATTTTTTCGCACCATTGGCGTACCACTCTTCGGAAAGGCCACTTTTCACGCCCAATGAGTAATGAGATTTTTCTACGAGATTGCCCTTCTGGTACTTTTTAAATACTCCGTCTAAAAGGCCTTCAGCGTAATTCTCTTCCGATTCAATCTCACCGTTTTTATTGTAGTGTTTTGCTTTGCCGGATAGCTCTCCGTAATTGTATTTATAAATTGATCTAATCACGCCCGACTCAAACCATTCAACATACTCCCCGTGCGGGCCGTCATCAGTCATTAACACCTTTGACTGTTTCTTTTTCGATGCGTAGTATGTCCAAGTTTTGCCATCACTGAGAACACGAACATCCCCTACAATTTTTCTCGACTCTCTCTTGCAATTTTTTTTCATAGTTGCCCCGCTTCAATCAAAGCAATAACCAAAGGAATAACAACTATTAACACAAGCACCAATACGGAAACACCTTCAGGGCCATAATCAATACTGAAATCATCCAGCGCAATATAAAGAATAGACGCCAGTATTACAATGACAATTGTCGATAGCAAGATTAGCTCCATATGTCTCCTTGATGTGTGTCATAAAACTTCATAAAATTACCCCACTGACAACCAGGTGATAATCACTAAACTCTGGAAAACCGTACAATGGAAATGGCATCGCAATTTTTATTTCTCTTTTTCCACTATTAACCAAGATTCTATCAATCTGTAAATTAACCACTTCTTTGCCAACAACAACATATTTAAATTCCTGACCAACTTTATCTTTTAGTACTACTATTTGAGTAAACCCAACTTCATAAAGACTTTTGTATTGCTTGCTGGAGTAAACAATTACCGTGCCCATGCCAAAAGGTAGAAAAGACTCAATTGCCCTGTACGCACCCTTTATATGTTTTTTACAAATACCGCCTTCGTAAACAGGAATAATCTCTTCGTAGCCCGGCACTGATATTTCAAAATCATGTTGTATCGAATAATCTGTCATAATTAATCCATTAAATCGGTGGTGGCGGTCAGCAAACAAGGAGAGGATTTACAGATCGCCCCACCCGCCCCAAATACAAATATTTCTAGAGACGCGGATTTATTCAAACCCTGTAACAGTTATCCTCTAAACCTGAAAATCAAGTTCCCAGCAACATATGTAGAACTTCTGAAGATGTTCTGAAGACGGGGTGTTTTTAATTGATTTGAAGCAACAACTAGGGTACAACCTCATTAAGCCAATAGCGGAGTCAAATAGTGTCAAATATATTGATAGTTGAAGATCAACTCACACTAATCGACAACCTTATATTTTTTTTAAAGAGCCATCATCATCTTGTTTTTGACACGAGAGAGAATGACAAAGACATTTTAAAGCTAGTGGATGACAACCTAATTGACCTGATTCTTCTCGATCTTTCTCTTCCATTAAAAATGGAGGAGCCAAGCACCGAAGTAGGCTTTGACCTATTGAAAACACTCTCATGTCACCGCCCGGCATTACCCGTCATTATTCTATCGGCGCGATTTACCAGGGAAAACCAAGATATAGCCCTTCGTCATGGTGCCAGTGATTTTATTGACAAGAGGGAGCTCTCTGAAAGAATGCTAATCGAAAAAATTGAAAAGTTACTCCCCAGCAGAGACAATTTGGAGCTTCTGAGTTCAGGTAAGAAATTCACGCTAAACCCTAAAGATAGATCCGCGAAAGTTAATCATGCAGCGATTGAACTCACTGCAGCTGAGTTTGATATTCTCAAACATTTTTTATCCAACCCCAACATCGTCATCTCTAAAGAAGATATATGCAGGGCTTATACTCCCACCTCTGACAGGCTACTTGAACACTACGGTACAGACTTGGGAATAAGACGATCAGTAGATGAAAAGGTGGATAGACATATTGCCAACCTAAGGTCTACGATTGCCAAAGCGACGGACATTGCGGACACAGCTACTTTCATAGAGACCTCTTATGGCAGAGGGTTTAAATTTAATGGAGAATGCAATTGAACTTATCAAAAAAGTTTCGCGATGTTCCCACCACTATCAAGATTATGGTTGTATTTCTTGGATTAAGCTTAATTCTTTCTGCCTCTGTATTCAAAATGACTGCAGCTCAAATGACCTCTGATAGTACATCAGTATTTTCTAACTCAATCGCAAGAGTTGCTCAAGAGTATCTCAACCTGCAGATTGAAAAAATGATCAAGAGCGCCCTCAAAGAAGAGGACTATCCTTTTGAAAATGTCTCTGTAGCCGGCCAGAAATCTCAAATTACAGGACTGCCGCCCAAAATCGAAGAGTTACGAGCTAGCGGGGAATTTGACAAAGCTATTGCAATGTTAAAAACCGAGGGTGTCAACATACTCTCAAAGATACCGATCAATGAGTTTAATCAACTAAGAAATTCAGATGACTCTACAAATGCATTCTATGACTTTTGGCTTTTCAATGCCAAACAAGAGGTGGTTGTAAAAGCGCTATCTAAAGAAAACACTTACGAAATTAACGCTCAGGCACTTAATAAGGCTCAAACCTCTGGGGTTGCTGTCACGCATGAACAAAGTTTTCCAACGGAGTCAATAATAAGCTCATTAATTTTACCAAAACAACAACAACTATTTTTTCCCCTGTATGCTGATGGTGCTGTCGTTTCAATTCTCGTGGTTGCGATACCGCAATCAAGATTTGATTATTTCACAGGCCACCACTACAATTTATCAATCTACATCCTAACGCTTATCCTTGTTGGTTTGCTTCTTTTTTACTACCTAACCAAATACATATCTAAAGATCATCGCGCTTTGGAGCTCTATATTGATCGATTATCAAAAGGTGACATTCCTGCAATACCGTCCATAAAACAAAGAAAATTGGCAATTGGTATAGCCAAGTTACGAAAATCCCTTGTCAAAGTTAGTCGCATAGATAAAAACTTGCAGGACAGATCTCATGATATCTATAACAAGGTGTACAACATTCAAACAACAGCTGACAATATCCTTAAGACCAAGGATATCAATCAACAACAAAGGTTTATCTCAAACATCCAACAGGATGCTATTGACCTAGAGGAAAGTATTGAAAAAATCCTCCTCCAGGCTAAAGGCGATCAAAGAGAAAATCTTTCATCTCCAGAGCTTGTTAGTTCGATGAATTTAGTGACTGATGTACTGGGAGATAGTGGAATAACAAATGCACTAGAGAAAAAGAAAATAAACATCAAGACCTCCAATCTAGGTATCGAGATGAAGGTCGAATATAACGACGTCTATAACGCACTTATTAATCTAATTCACAATGCCATAACTGCAACAGACATAGGAACCACTATCGAAATTAAACTTCAACATACGAACAAATGGATTAGGTTGTGCGTGCTCGATATGGGTCCTGGAATTCCACACAACTTCTCTCTTGACAGTTATCTGTCCGACTCATCGGATAAAAAATCTCACGGCCTTGGATTGCCAATGGTGATCCGAGTAATGAAAAGACACGAAGGGCTGTTTGAGTTAAGAAATAGACCCATGAAAAAAGGTGCGGAAGCTATATTAAAATTTCCAAATTATTAAAAGGTACCGTCCCCATTCATTTTGAAAATCACAATTAAAGCGAATAACATCCTTTTCTCATAGCAACGGTTTAATAATCGCAAGATTTTTTGGATCTTTTGAAATTAGCTCTTCTCGCTTATTCTTATCAATGATGAATGCTTCATTAAATCCAGTTAGAAGTCGACGATAAATGTTTGCATTCCAGTCTTCTAAAGGCGTTCCTATTAATTAAATTATTTCTTTTAAGGGCGCTTCAGATGCTTTAGATATAATCCAAGTTTCTTGGTTTGTTTGCAGATACAAAAAAGAAGATGATGTAAAAGAAAGTAATAGAACAGGTAACATTTGAAACCGGGATCGATCAAGAGCACATTCAAACTCACAGAGGGCTTGGATATAGCTTTCGCTTATGAAGTCAATTCGACTGACGATTGGACTTAAGTTATTCCTCGCCTACTTTGCAATCAGTGGCGGTATTGCACTATTTGTAACAGACAAAGCCCAGGAACGACTAACTCGAGGCATTGATGAGGCGGCAGAAGAAGTGATGATTGATGCGGCAAACCTTCTGGCCCAAACCTTTCCATTTAGCCATCAAAGAGACCAAATAGATCTGGAAGAATTTGACCACATCATGGGGCATTACCTTGAGAGGGAGATTGGTGCTCAGATCTATGATGTCACGAAAGATGGGCCCTCTATCAGGGTGTACGTAACAGACGACAAAGGTGTCGTTATCTATGATTCGGCCA
>Ga0206679_10003429_pt1 | contig 12186 bp, 12 predicted proteins | sample M110012015metaG_FD_155464 | JGI IMG/M metagenome (GOLD analysis project Ga0206679, IMG submission 155464) | Ammonia-oxidizing marine archaeal communities from Monterey Bay, California, United States - M1 100m 12015 | ecosystem: Environmental > Aquatic > Marine > Intertidal zone | place: USA... | reverse complement strand
TTAATAATTAATAATCACCAAAGAGATAGATTTGCTAAAAAAATTCATTCACTAATTAATAAAGAATCTTTAAATAATAATGTGTGTATACTTGGATGGGCATTTAAGAAGGATACTAATGATACAAGAGAGTCCGCTGCTATATATGTAGCAAACAATTTGATCAAATCTAATATATATCTTAATGTATATGATCCAAAGGTTCATTCAAATCAAATATTTTTTGATTTAGAATATTTAAATGGAAATGATATAAAAAATAAAGATTATGTTTCTATACATAATAGTCCATTAAATTGTATTATTGATACTAATGTTATTGCAATACTTACTGAATGGGATGAATTTAAAGATTATGACTGGGAAGAAATATATAACAAGATGAGTAAGCCTGCATATATATATGATGGAAGAAATATTTTAGAAAAAGAAAAATTAGAATCTATTGGGTTTAATTGTATAGGATTAGGAAGATGAGTTCAAAAAAAAACATCTTAATCACGGGCGGCGCAGGCTTTATAGGCTCCCATCTATGCAATAGATTATTAAACGAAGGAAATAAGATTATTTGTTTAGATAATTTATTTACTGGAAGTGAAAATAATATTTCTAATTTGATTGACAACTCAGATTTTGAGTTTGTAAATCATGATATAATAAAACCTTATTATAGGGATGGAATTGATGAAATTTATAATCTTGCTTGCCCTGCTTCACCAATACATTATCAGATAAATCCAATAAAAACTATTAAGACTTGCACTATTGGAGTTATAAATATGCTTGGACTTGCAAAAAAAAATAATGCAAAAATACTTCAAGCAAGTACTAGCGAAATTTACGGAGATCCAGAAATTCATCCACAAACAGAAAAATATAATGGAAACGTAAATCCTTTAGGGTACAGATCTTGTTATGATGAAGGTAAAAGATGTTCAGAAACATTATTTATGGACTATTATAGAGAACACAATTTGAATATTAAAATTGTAAGAATTTTTAATACCTATGGACCAAATATGGCAATTAATGATGGCAGGGTTGTTTCTAATTTTATTTGTCAAGCTTTAAATCAAAAAGAATTAACAGTAAATGGTGAAGGAAGTCAAACTAGAAGTTTTCAATATATTAATGATTTAATTGATGGCATGATAAAAATGATGGAGACAGAAAAGAGTTTTATTGGACCTGTAAATCTTGGTAATCCAAATGAAATTTCAATGAATCAATTAGCATCAAAAGTGCTAAAATTAACACAGTCTAAATCTAGACTTGTTTTTATGGATTTGCCTGAAGATGATCCTAAGAGAAGAAAACCAGATATTTCATTAGCTATTAAAAAGCTAAGTTGGAACCCAGAATATGATTTAGATGAGGGTCTAATAGATACGATTAAATATTTTAAAGAAATTAATCTCATTAACTATAATGAATAACTACCGGTGGTAGTCTAAGAAAAAATAGAAATTAATAAGTATTAATATGAATTTAGATAAAGTGAAAATTGCAGTGATTGGTCAAGGCTATGTTGGTCTTCCTTTAGCTATTGAGTTTGGGAAAAAATATCCAACCTTAGGATTTGATATAAATCAGGCTAGAATTGATGAATTAAAAAAAGGAGTTGATCATACCAATGAAGCTACACCAGAGCAATTAAGAAGTGCTAAACAGCTTACTTTTAGTGCAAATATTAATGACATTAAAGAGTGCAATATTTATATTGTAACAGTTCCAACCCCTGTTGACGAATTCAAAACACCTGACTTAAGTCCTCTAAGAGGTGCTTCTAAAATGCTTGGGGAGATTCTAAAAAAAGGAGATACTGTCATCTATGAGAGCACTGTTTATCCAGGATGTACTGAAGAGGTATGTGTGCCTTTATTAGAGAAATCAAGTGGATTGATTTTTAATACGGACTTCTACTGTGGATATTCGCCAGAGAGAATTGTTCCAGGGGATAAGGTAAATACTTTAGCTACCATTAAAAAAGTAACATCAGGATCAACCCCAGTAATTGCTAATTTTGTAGACGATTTATACAGTTCAATTATTACTGCAGGTACTTTTAAGGCAGCAAGTATGAAAGTAGCAGAGGCTAGCAAGGCCATTGAAAATGCACAACGTGATGTTAATATTTCATTTGTAAATGAATTGGCTTTAATATTTGACAGGGTGGGTATAGATACTCAAGATGTTCTTGATGCCGCTGGTACTAAGTGGAATTTCATTAAATACAAACCAGGTCTTGTCGGAGGACATTGTATAAGTGTAGACCCATATTACTTGGCATATAAAGCAGAAAGCCTTGGATATCATCCAGAAGTGATACTAAGTGGTAGGCGTGTAAATGATAACATGAGCAACTTTGTAGCAAACAAGATGATAAAAATGCTTATCAAGGCTGGTAAACAAATAATGGGATCAAAAATTTTAATTTTAGGGATTACTTTTAAAGAAAATTGTCCCGATATACGTAACTCAAAAATTGCTGATGTATATAATGAATTAAAAGAATTTGGATCAAATGTTGACGTATATGATTATGAAGCCGATCCTAAAGAAGTTAATCAAGAATATGGAATTAAACTCATAGATGAAATTAAAGAAAAATATGATGGGTTTCGCATAAGAAATTTTCAATGATAAATATTGAATCCATCAAAAACGATTCTAATAGTATTGTTTACGATTTAAAAGGATTTCTTCCAAGAAATATAGTTGATTCAAGATTATAGAATATATGAAAAATATACAAATGGTTGACCAAGATTTCATTATTCAAAAAGTAAAAGAATTTTTTAATAAAAGATAAAATGGATTCAAAAAATTATTTCGTTCACGAAAGTTCCTATGTTGATGAGCCTTGTCAAATAGGAAAAGGAACAAAGATATGGCACTTTTCACATGTTATGAAAAATTCAGTAATTGGAGAAAATTGTAATATTGGTCAAAATGTTGTGGTTTCACCTGATGTTCAATTAGGAAATAATGTTAAAATTCAGAACAACGTATCAGTTTATACTGGAGTAGTTTGTGAAGATGACGTGTTTTTGGGTCCCTCTATGGTTTTTACCAACGTGATAAACCCACGAAGTGGCGTTATTCGAAAAGAGGAGTATATGAAGACTGTTGTTAAAAAAGGAGCGTCTATTGGTGCTAATGCAACGATCGTATGTGGTAACAATATTGGGAAATATGCATTTATTGGGGCTGGAGCAGTAGTTACAAAAGAAGTTCCTGATTATGCATTAATGGTAGGTAATCCATCTAGACATATTGGTTGGATGAGTGAGTTTGGAGAGCGTTTAAATTTTAATAGTACAGGAATAGCAATTTGTGATAATACAGGTTTAAAATATAAGTTAAGTAATAATTTAGTACATAAAATAGATGAATAAAAATTTCGCATTAATTGGAGCTTCAGGATATATTGCTCCTAGGCATTTACAGGCAATAAAAGATACCAATAATAATTTAGTAGCGGCACTCGACCGTTTTGATAGTGTAGGAATAATGGATAGTTATTTTCCCAATGCTGACTTTTTTGTTGAACCAGAAATTTTTGATAGGCATATTGAAAAATTAAAATTTGAAAAGAATATACATTTAGACTACGTAAGTATATGTACACCAAACTATCTTCACGACTCACACATTAGAATGGCGCTTCGTAGAGGAGCCGATGCTATTTGCGAAAAGCCACTAGTTTTAAATCCTTGGAATTTGGATGCTCTTCAAAAGATGGAAATTGAAACGGGTCAAAGAGTTTGGAATATTCTTCAACTAAGATTGCATAAAAGTATTATTGAATTAAAAGCAAAGGTTGATGCAGCACCAAAAGATAAAGTTTTTGACATTGATCTTACCTATTTAACCTCCAGAGGGCATTGGTATTATACATCTTGGAAAGGAGATGCTGATAAATCAGGAGGTATTGCTACTAATATTGGAGTTCATTTTTATGACATGCTTTCATGGATTTTTGGAAGTGTTAAAATAAACGATGTACATGTTCAATCACATGATAGAGCATCAGGTTACTTAGAGTTTGATAGAGCTAGAGTTCGTTGGTTTTTATCAATTAATTATGATGTTCTTCCTGAAGAAATTAAACTCAAAGGACAAAGAACTTATAGGTCAATTACAATTGAAGGAGAAGAACTTGAGTTTAGTGGTGGGTTTACAGACTTACATACAAAAGTATACAAAGGAGTGATTGATGGTAATGGTTATGGTTTAGAAGATGCTAGACATGCAATTGAAATTATTCATGGTATTAGAAATGCAGAGCCTATTGGTTTAAAAGGGGATTACCATCCTTTTGCTAAAAAAAGCAAAACCCCGCACCCATTTTCATCAAAAAATATCTTAAGGTAGATGAAAATAAAGAACTTAATTATATTTGGAACGAGACCAGAAGCGATTAAAATGGCGCCTTTAGTAAATCAGTTTTTAGCTGATGACAGATTTGAAACTAAAGTTTGTGTTACTGGTCAGCATAGAGAAATGTTAGATCAAGTTTTAAATTTTTTTAATATTATACCGGATTATGATTTAAGCTTAATGAAGCCTAATCAGAATCTTTACAATCTAACAGCTGAAGTTATAGCTGGCTTAAAGCCAATATTAGAATCTTTTAAAGCTGACTTTGTTTATGTTCATGGCGATACAACTACAACTATGGCAGCAAGTATCGCAGGTTTTTATTCAGGTGCAAAAGTTTGTCATATTGAAGCTGGTTTAAGAACTAATAATCTCTTATCACCTTTTCCAGAAGAAATGAATAGACAAGTTACTGGAAGAGTGGCTAAATACCATTTTGCTCCAACATTAAAATCTCAACAAAATTTATTAAAAGAAAATATCTCAAAAGAAAATATATTAATTACAGGAAATACTGTTATTGATGCTTTATTTGAGAGTTCTGAAAGAGTTAAGAAATTAAATAATGAAGATATTAATTATCTTCAAAATAAGCTTGATTTTAGTAAAAAAATTTTATTAGTTACAGGGCACAGAAGAGAAAATCACGGACAAGGCTTTATAAATATTTGTGATGCATTAAAGCAAATAGCAGTTAATAATCCAGATATAGAAATTATATATCCAGTTCATTTAAATCCAAATGTTTTAAAACCAGTAAATGACATATTAGAAAATATTAATAATATTCACTTAGTTAAACCCTTGCCTTACCCAACATTTGTTTGGTTAATGAAACAATCTTATTTAATAATCACAGACAGTGGAGGCGTTCAAGAAGAAGCTCCTAGTTTAGGGAAACCGGTATTAGTTTTGAGAGATACCACAGAAAGACCAGAAGCAGTTGAAGCTGGTACTGTTATTTTAGTTGGAACTGATATAAATAAAATTGTTACGCATACACAAGAGTTAATAGATGATTCAGAAGTATATCAACAAATGAGTTCATTACACAACCCATATGGAGATGGAGAAGCTTGTCAAAGAATTATTGAATTTATTTCAAATTTATAAAAATGAGTAAAATGAAAGTAGTTACAATAGGTTTGGGATACATTGGTTTACCAACATCTGCTTTAATAGCACAAAATAATATATTTGTTCATGGTGTAGATATTAATCAAAATGTGGTTGATATCATTAATCAAGGAAAGATTCATATTGTAGAGCCAAGTTTAGATGTAGCTGTTGAAGAATCTGTTAAAAAAGGATTTCTAACAGCCTCAACTCAACCAGTTTCTGCTGATGTATATTTAATTGTAGTTCCTACTCCTTTTAAAGGAAATCATGAGCCTGACACCTCTTATGTTGAAGCAGCTACAAAAGCTATTGTTCCTTTACTAAAAGAAGATGATTTATATATTATAGAATCTACCTCTCCAATAGGTACATCTGAGAGAATGATGGATTTTATTTACAAATTGAGACCAGAATTAAAAGATAAATTAAATATTGCATACTGTCCTGAAAGAGTATTGCCTGGAAATGTAATGTATGAATTAGTATACAATGATAGAGTTATTGGAGGGATTAATGAGAAATCAACAAAAAAAGCAATTGATTTTTATTCTCAATTTGTAAAAGGAGCATTACATCCAACAAATGCAAGAACAGCAGAAATGTGTAAACTGACAGAGAACTCTTCTAGAGATGTTCAAATTGCATTTGCAAACGAACTTTCATTGATTTGTGATAAGGCAGATATTAATGTGTGGAACTTAATTGAGTTAGCAAATAAGCACCCAAGAGTTAATATACTTCAGCCAGGATGTGGAGTTGGAGGTCATTGTATAGCTGTTGATCCATATTTTATAGTTTCTGATTACCCACTTGAATCTAAAATTATAGGTACAGCAAGAAAAGTAAATAATTATAAATCTTTTTGGTGCGCAGAAAAGATTCAAAATGAAAAATTACAATTTGAATTAAAACATAAAAGAAAACCAAGTATAGCACTAATGGGACTCGCTTTTAAACCTAATATTGATGATTTAAGAGAATCCCCTGCAAAACAAATTGTACAGAAAGTTTTACAAAATGATAATAATGGTGAATATTTCATTGTTGAACCAAATATAACTAATCACAATGTATTTAAATTAACTCATTACAAGGAAGCTATTGATAAAGCAGATATAATTGTTTTTTTAGTAGCACATAATGAATTCAAAGACATAAAAGTTAATCATAAAAAGATCATCTTAAATTTTTGTGGAATAGAAAGTGGTAGAAATAATAGAATCAATTTATAATTCGTCTAAATCTTGAAAAAAAAACTAGCTATTGTTATTGGAGCCAGGCCTCAATTTATTAAACACGCTCCTGTTGAAAATGCGTTAAAAAAATACTTTGATACTTTCTCCATTCATACAGGTCAACATTATGATCAAAAAATGAGTGATATATTTTTTGATCAGTTAGGTATGAATGAACCAACTTATATGCTTTCAGTTGGTAGTGCAAGTCATGGCAAACAGACTGGAATAATGATACAAAAAATTGAAGAGGTTTTGTTAAAAGAAAAACCTGACGGATTAATTGTATATGGAGACACAAATTCAACGCTTGCTGGAGCAATTGCAGCTAGTAAATTAGGTGTATCAATAATTCATATTGAATCTGGCTTAAGGTCTTTTAATAAATCAATGCCTGAAGAAATTAATCGTGTAATTACGGATCATATCTCTGATTTTTTATTTGTTCCAACACCATTAGCTTTAACAAATCTGAAAAACGAGGGCCTGAGTGACGACAAAATATTTTTAGTTGGAGATGTCATGGTTGACTCTTTACTGCTTGCTAAAAAACATATTGGCAATAATTTTCAAGAAAAGGGTTATATTCTTTTAACACTTCATCGCCCATACAATACAGATCAAACCTCAAGACTTTTAAGAATACTCAATGTGTTAAATTCTGTTGGAAAGAATGTTGTTTTTCCAATTCATCCAAGAACATTAAATGCTCTTAAAAATTCTGTAAATGAAATTAATAATTTTAAAAACATAAAGTTTGTTGATTCTGTCTCATATTTTGATTTTATAAAACTTCAACTTGAATCTTCTTGTATTATTACTGATTCTGGTGGAGTTCAAAAAGAAGCCTACATTTTAAAAAAGAAATGTATAACATTAAGAAGTGAAACCGAGTGGATTGAAACTCTTAAAAATAATTGGAACACCCTTGTATTTGATGATTTAGATAGATTAAAGGATGTTATAAATATTAAACCTGGTAAATACATTAAAAATATTTATGGAGAGGGAAAGTCATCTGAAATTATTGCGAAAATAATTCATAATAAATTATGAAAAAGATAGGGATTTTGAATATTGGATATGGGAATGTTAATAGACTTAAATCTTCTTTACAAAAAATAAATTTAGGAGAAATAGTTTTGGTCAATAAAAATAATCTTTGCGAAGTAGAGGTTTTATTTTTGCCTGGAGTTGGAAATTTTCATGAAGTATCAAAGTTGTATGATAAAATGATAAGGAATTATATAATAAATCATATTGATAATGGGTCGAAAGTTATAGGAATCTGTGTGGGTATGCAATTGTTATTTTCATCGAGTGAGGAGGGTAATGGATATGGATTGAATTTAATTGATGGAAAAGTAAAAAAAATATTAGGAAACGAAGAACCAGTTCCAAATATTGGACAGCTAATTCCAATTTGGCAAAACTTTATAATACCAGAATTTATCAAAGAAAATTATTATTATCACACACATTCATATTATTGTAATGTTACAGATAAAAATTGTAGTGTTTTAGCTTCAATTAATTATAATAAAATTTCGATTCCAGTAATCATAAAGAAAAATAATTTATTAGGATTTCAGTTTCATCCAGAGTTAAGTAATTATCAAGGCCTTGCTTTGCTTAAATATTTTGTAAATGAATAGCAATAGAACCATACCGATTTTATTAACTGATAAAGGAAAGCTATTAAAAGGAAAAAAATTTAAAAATCATGTTTATTGTGGTGACCCTATTAATGCAGCACGAGTTTTTAGTGAGTTTAACTGTTCAGAAATTGCCTATTTTAGTCGTAGTGGATTAGATTCAAAAACTTTACAAATTTTAGATAAAATTGTAAGACATACAATGTGTTCTTTTGCTTATGGGGGTGGGCTGTGTTCAATTGATGATGTAAATACCGTCTTTAAATTAGGTGTAGAAAAATGTATTTTTAATTCAATTGCCTACCAAGATTTAGATCTCATTAAAAATGCGGTTTTGCGTTATGGATCACAAGCAATTTGCGTTTCTGTTGATTATAAAATTTTTAATGAAAAAATATATCTGTATTCAAAAAACGGAACAAAATTAGAAGGTATTAAATTAAATGAACACTTATCAAAACTAGTAGATTTGGGTGTTGGTGAAGTTATTTTATCAAATATTGATAAAGATGGAACTAGATCAGGAATTGACCTTAATATTTTAAAAAATATAAATCCTATTCCTATTCCTATAATAATTTCAGGCGGATTGAGTTCTAGATCTGAACTAAAAGATATAATTGAAAACAATCAAGTAAGTTTGGGTGTTGGACATTTATTCATGTTTATGAACAATGATTTCAAATCAAATTTACTAAGTTATTTCAACCCTAATTTCAAATCTATTTTTTCAAAATACCTACAAACATTAAATTCATATTTGAATGAATAAGAATAAATATCCTTGTAATCGTTGTGTTATAGAATTTAAGGATATAAAATTATTAAACAAGAATGGACTATGTCAATATTGTGTTGAGTATGATGAAATGTATAAACCAAGATTAGAAAATGAGAAAAAATATGGTTTAAAGAAATTAGTTAAAGAATTGTTGTTAAAAACTAACAAGCTAAAGTATAATGCAATTATTGGTTTAAGTGGTGGGATAGACAGCTCCTTCCTTACATGTCTTATGAAAGATTTTGGATTAAACTGCTTAATAGTACATATTGATAGTGGATGGAACAGCTCAGCTGCATATTATAATATTCAAAAAGTTATTGAATATACTGGATTTGATTTTGAAACTGTTGTTTTAGATTGGGATTCAGTTTCTGAACTTCAAAAGGCCTATTATAAATCTTTTCATTCAAATCTTGACGCAGTCCAAGATCATGCTTTCTTTTCAGCATTATATGATTTATCTATAAAGCACAATATAAAATATTTTATTAGCGGAGGAAATTTGAATACAGAAGCTATATTGCCAAATCATTGGCACCACCCTGCAATGGACAGTATTTTTTTAAAAAATGTTTATAAAAAGTTTGGAGGAAAATATAAATTAAATTTTCCGTTTGTCAGTTTTTGGAGATATTATTTTACTATTCCTTTTGTCCATAGGTTAAAGGTTTTAAGACCTTTAAATTATATTGATTACAATAAAGATGAAGCAAAAGATTGGCTAATTAAAAACAGTAATTATTATGACTATGGTTTAAAACATTCTGAATCTATTTTTACCAAAATATTTCAAAATTATATCTTAATTTCTAGGCACAAAATAGATAAAAGAACAGCTCATTTATCTTCTTTAATTAATTGTGGTCAAATGACTAAAGAAGAGGCAATTCTTGAGCTGTCAAAGCCTGCAATTTCAGAAAGAATATTAAATCAAGATTTGCAGTATTTTAAGGATAAGATATCTATTAGTGATAAAGAGCTTGATTTACATTGGAAACTACCAAATAAATTACCAAAGATTATATCATGGAATTATCATAGGAAAGTAATAGATCTTTTAAAAAAAATATTTTTTATAATTAGTGGTAGATCATTAAATAAATATTCATGAAAAATTTAAATATTTTTCATGTTACTAGCGTTCATATTAGAAGTGATAATAGAATATTTAATAAATATTGTAAAAACAGCTCAGATGATTTAGAAACTAATTTAGTAGTCTTTGATGGTCAAGGTTCCACAAATTCTAGTGTTGTCAATATTATTGATTTAGGTTTTGCTAAATCTTTTAGGTTTTTGAGAGTTGTAAAAATTTATCTAAAACTTAAAAATTTCATATCATCAAAAAAAAATTCAATTTTTCATTTTCATGATCCTGAACTCATATTATTTATATTTTTCAAATATTTTGTTTCATCTTCAAATAAATTTGTGTACGATATGCATGAAGAATCTCCGAAACAGATATTAGATAATTTGGAAAGAAACTTTTTTCTAAGATATTTTTTGTCTTTTTCTGTGTTCATATGTGAGTTTTTATTTTTGAGATTTTTTGATGGGTGTATTGGTGCTACTCCACATATAAAAGGTGTCTTAGATAACATAAATAAAAATGTAATAGGTATTTACAACTACATCTTAAAAAATGAAATAAATCATTTAAATGATACAAATGATTATAATTCACCAATTGAGGCAGTATACATTGGAGGAATTGATAAATTAAGAGGGATTGATACGATTTTAGACAATGTGAATTCTTTATCTAAAGTTAAATTTCATATTGTTGGAAATTTTGTCGATAAGACAACAAAAAATTACTGTGTCAACCATCCTAACTGGAATAAAATTAAATTTCATGGATATAAAACAAGAGAATATTGTAAAAACTTAATGTCTAAATGTCACATCGGATTATTATTATTTAAACCTGCTCGAAACCATAATAATGCACTTCCAAATAAAATATTTGAATATTTAGCTTCAGATCTTTTTATAGTACATACAAATTTCCCTTCATGGAAATTATATATAAAAGAAGATGTTGGAAAAGGAGTTTCACTAGACTTTAAAAATTACACGTTTGTAATGAATTCTGCTGTTAAATTACTCTTAGGCCTAAAAAAAAGAATTAATAATAATAAATTAATAAAAAAATATACATGGGAATCTCAAGAAAAAACTTTGTCAAATTTCTATAAAGAGTTATGAAAAAAGCAATCCATGTTTTGCAAGCACTAGATGTTGAAAATGATTCTAGATTATTAAAATATATAAGAAAGCAACAAAAACTTGAGTACAAAGTTGAAATTTTAACTTATAAGTTTAATAATGAACCTGATTCTTATTATTACAGTAAAAAATTAAATTGTAATGTAACACAATTTCAGAGTTTTATTAAAAAATATATACCTGGTAAAATAGGTGTTTTTTTAAAGTTATTCGAACAGGGCATAAGAATTAGAAGATTTTTGAAAAGAAAAAAAAATGATGTTATAATTATTCATGACGAAAGGTTTTTTATTTTATTATTAATGATGATTTTTTCCTCAGGTTTAAATAAATCTTCAATTAGATGGGATTTAAGAGAACTTCCTTTATCATTAATAAATAGGATAGGATTAAAAGTTTTGAAATTTATCTGTAATAATATTTATGCAGTGGCTCATGCTAATTCTGAGAGATTATCATACATTAATTCTAAATATGAAAAAAAATTATCTAATTCTTTAGTAATAAACAATTTTGTTCCCAAAAAAGTTTTTATTTCAAAAAAACATAATCTTAAATTAAAAAAATTTACTGTATTAATTCAAAGCCCAACAGATCCTGGAAGATACTTTAAAAACTCTATTCATGCTTTAAAAAAAATATCCAATATAAATATTATTGTAAATGGATTTGTTTCAGATGAACTTAAAACATTTGCTTTAAATAATTTTTCAAAACATAAACAACAAAAAATTGATTTTATTGGTAACATAGATCCTGATAAGATTTTTCAATTAAT
>Ga0206679_10003426_pt1 | contig 12188 bp, 12 predicted proteins | sample M110012015metaG_FD_155464 | JGI IMG/M metagenome (GOLD analysis project Ga0206679, IMG submission 155464) | Ammonia-oxidizing marine archaeal communities from Monterey Bay, California, United States - M1 100m 12015 | ecosystem: Environmental > Aquatic > Marine > Intertidal zone | place: USA... | reverse complement strand
CCGGTCCCAAATGTCCGTCCCGGTCATCTGTATTGGCAACATAAACGCAGGCGGCACAGGCAAGACTCCAACTGTCATGGCCATAACCGAACGACTGCGTGACCTGTACTTTGATCCACATATCGTGAGCCGTGGCCATGGTGGGAACCTCGCCACCCCGACTGAGGTTGACCCCAGCCGTCACAAGGCCGCTCAAACAGGCGACGAACCGCTTCTGCTCAGCGCCTTTGCCCGGACATGGGTTGCACGAGACCGCGCCGCTGGCGCGCGTGCCGCCATAGACGCAGGTGCAACCGCAATCATTCTTGATGACGGCTTTCAAAATCCTAGCCTCGCTCACGATCTGACCATCGTCGTCGTCGATGCTGAAACCGGCTTTGGCAACGGTCTATGCCTGCCCGCTGGACCATTGCGCGAACCAGCAACCGTAGGGCTGGCCCGAGCCGACCTGCTGCTGACTATCGGGAACAAAGCTGCACAGGACAACTTTGATACCTCCACTGTGCCACAAAACCTTAACCGGATCCGCGCAAGTTTGGCACCGCTGCAAACCGGTATGGACTGGACCGACACGCCTCTGATCGCATTCGCAGGCATTGGTCGTCCCGAGAAATTCTTTGCCACACTGCGCAAGCTTGGCGCCACGCTCCTGCGGACCGAAGCACTGGCCGACCATCAACCGCTTTCCACGACCCTGCTTAACCGGCTTGAAACCGAAGCCCGAAGCAAAGGCGCCCAACTCGTCACAACTGAAAAAGACGCGGCCCGCCTGCCTCCAGCCTACCGGTCCAAGGTCATCACACTGCCCGTCAGGTTGCAATTCCAAGACACAACCGCCCTCGATGCGCGTCTTACAAGTCTATCAAAGACATAGCCTAAAGCATTAGGCCATGAGCAATGCTTCGCATGTTACGTCAAACGTGATAGATTCCACTGTCCGGAAAATACCTCCTCGACAAGCGGAAAGCGCACATGTCAACAGCATGTGCAAACATCGTGTGGTGTACGAGCATCTCATTTTGGCAGTGTCTTCAGGCGCTGTCTTCACCCAGCTTGGGCGCGGGTCGATGCAAGTCTAGTTCGGCATCCGAAAAGACAATGGGCGTGCGGATGCCCGGAACACCGTCTAGTGCAATCTCCATACCGCGCGCCTGAACCTGAGGGTCAGCCATCACATCCGCAAGATCATTGATCGGTCCCGCCGGCACCCCCTCTGCCTCGCAGGCCGCCAGTAAATCGGCGCGGCAGCGCTGGCGCGTCGCTTGTGTCAACAGCCCGGTCAGGGTTTCGCGATTGGCAATCCGGTTGGAATTACGTAAAAAATCTGGCGCTTTCGCCATGTCGTCCAAGCCTAAAATGTGACACAAGCGTTGGTACTGACCGTCGTTGCCCGTGGCGATTATGATGTGCCCGTCAGCACAATCAAAAACCTGATAGGGCGTCAGGTTCATATGCGCATTGCCCATCATTCCGGGGGCCACGCCGCTGGTCAGATAATTCATTGCCTGATTTGCCGTTACCGCCACCGCAACATCCAGCAAAGACATGTCGATGTGCTGGCCTCGTCCGGTTTGCGCACGCTGATGCACCGCTGCCAAAATCGCAGTCGTAGCATATACGCCAGTGAAAATATCGGTAATCGCAACGCCAGTTTTTTGCGGTTGACCGCCGGGTTCTCCTGTAATCGACATCAACCCGGACATACCCTGAATAATAAAGTCATAGCCTGCCCGATGGGCATAAGGGCCCGTCTGCCCAAACCCTGTAACGGAACAATAGATAAGTTCAGGAAACACGTCTTTCAGACTTGCATAATCCAACTCGTATTTGGCCAACCCGCCAACCTTGAAATTCTCGATCAGGATATCCGCCGTCCCGATCAGCTCGCGCAATTGGACTTGACCAGCCTCAGTCTTGAAGTCGATGACGACAGACGCTTTGCCCCGGTTGGTAGAATGGAAATAAGCAGCCGATACATCATCGTCACGCGTCACAAAGGGCGGGCCCCATTGGCGTGTATCATCACCCTGAGGCGCCTCGACCTTGATGACCTCTGCCCCTAAGTCAGAGAGTGTCTGCCCTGCCCAAGGCCCCGCCAGAACCCGCGCCAGCTCCACAACACGCAACCCGGTCAAAGGGCCCTTACCTGCAGATGTCATGAGCCGCTAGCATCAATGATCAGTGATTTCATTTCATCAAAGGGCATGTTGTTGTAAGTGGTGCCGTTGATAACAAAACTGGGTGTGGAACGCACACCATCCCGCTCGGCATTTTCCTGATACCAGGCCACCAGCGTCCGCAGGCTTTCACCATCCTGTAAACATCCTTCTATCGCCTCGCTGCTCAAACCAGCCAGACGTCCAATTTTGCGCAATTCGCCCACAATGACGCTTGGATCACCGCCACCTGCACGCGACCATTCGGCCTGACTGGCGTAAAGCAGATCGGTGATGCCAAAGAACTTGTCGGGGCCCGCGCAGCGCGCAATAGATGACGCCCACAGACCAAAGCGATCAAAATACACCTCACGATATATGAAGTTGATCTTGCCGGTATCGATAAATTCAGCCTTTAGTTTTTTGTAGTTTCCAGTGTGAAAATTTGCGCAATGAGGACAAGTATAACTGGCGTACTCAATCACCGTCACAGGTGCGTCCGGATTGCCAATGCTCATGTCCACAACAGAGGATGTGTCAATATTCTCTTCTGTAGTCTGGGCATTCGCAGCCCCCAACAAGGCCGTGGCGTGTGGATTGTCTAGGCGGTTTGACGGAGCGGAACTGTACCAGAAGTATCCAGCGACACCGATGGCAACAGCCAGTACGGCAAGAATGCGGTTCATGAGCGGTTTCCTTGTTTTTCTTTTGTCAGAATATGTGCGCCCAGCCGTTCGAGTGCTTCGCGCAATGTTTCGTCTTGGACCGGAGACACCACGGCAGAGGCCTGCTGGTGCATCTCGGCATTCGGTACCTTGGGGCCTTTCTCAACCGATGAATGCTCAAATGCAACTCGTCCTTCAGCAAAACCAGTAGCGGCGGTCTGAGTTATACGGATACGTGCAATCGCGTTATACCCATAGACCCCGTTTACCTTTGTGCGCAGCTGTTCTTTTTGCATCTCCAGCATGGGCGCTTGCGCACCCGTCGTCAGCAGGGTCAACGTTGCCCCAAGTCCACCACGGCCATAGCTTACTTCGACTGGGCGTGCGACAGCGGCGATATCCGGCCCAACAACCTCTGCCCAATCGGTCAACAGACGGCTCTGAGCAAAGCCCCGGCTTTCGCTGGCCTGCCGAATACGCCCAGTCAGCAATGATGCTGTCCGTTTGAACCCTTTTGTGCTGGCGCGACGCGTGGCCATGGCTATGTTCTCCCTCAGATAAGCGTATGATAGCCTAAGCGCTTCCCAGACCCCAGATTAGATGCTGTAAAGGAGCATAAATTTTGCGTGACCATAACGCCAAGCTTAGCAGCGACTTGCTTGATTGGTATGACCGGCATGCCCGCAACATGCCATGGCGGGTGTCCCCTGCCGATAAAGCTGCCGGGCACAGCCCCGATCCCTATGCAGTCTGGATGTCAGAAATAATGCTGCAACAGACTACTGTTGCGGCCGTCACAGCCTATTTTGAACGATTCATCACCCGCTGGCCAACGGTCAGCGCCCTTGCTGCTGCCAAAGATGCGGATGTCATGGGTGAATGGGCGGGGCTTGGCTATTATGCTCGGGCACGCAACCTATTGAAATGCGCCCGCGTGGTGGTGACTGAACATGGCTGTGCATTTCCAAAAGATCATGCAGCCTTGCTGAAATTGCCAGGCATCGGGCCCTACACTGCGGCCGCCATTGCCTCTATCGCATTTGATCTGCGCTACACTGTCGTGGATGGCAATGTTGAACGCGTCATGGCAAGACTTTATGACGAACATGCCCCCCTGCCCAAATCAAAACCAGTTTTGACAGCATATGCTGATAGGCTCACCCCTGCGCTGCGCCCCGGCGATTACGCTCAGGCTGTGATGGACCTTGGCGCTACAATCTGCACCCCAAAATCGCCAACCTGTGGCATTTGTCCCTGGCGGACGCCCTGCGCCGCACGCATCAAAGGCACCGCCGCTGACCTGCCGCGAAAAATTCCCAAAGCACCAAAGCCTGTTCGGCGTGGTACCGTATATATCGCGCGGCGCAGTGATGGGGCGATGCTGTTAGAGACCCGGCCGGAAAAGGGTCTTTTGGGTGGCATGCTGGGCTGGCCCGGCTCGGATTGGGTGCTTGCAACTGAGGATCTTCCGCAAAACCCGCCGATGGAGGCGCGCTGGCAAAAGCTAGCAACAGAAGTGCGCCACACCTTTACCCATTTCCACCTAATACTTGACGTGATGACCGCAGATGTTGGCGCAGAGGCGCAACCGAATACAGGCAGCTTTTTACCACGCGCACAGTTCCGCCCAACTGATTTGCCAACGGTGATGCGAAAAGCTTTCGATCTTACTCATGTCTAAAGTTGCAGCGCTGCGTTACACTTGGCAGGTGTAGCAAGAGCAACATATAAGATGTGTGCGCTCAATCAAAGGATCGCTGCCATGACACTACCCCCAGAACTTGTAGGAAGAATACAGAATGCACTGCCGTTCTGGGTCTCGTTCCTGCTGGTGCCTTTGGCTTGGGTCAGTGCCATCTACGGCAGTTGGACAGTGTTGCTATTGCCATTTGCCACTTGGTTCATGTTCTCGATTCTCGACTTTACTATCGGCCTAAACAGCACCAACGCAGATCCCGATACGACCGAAGAAGATCTGAAATGGTATCGCATCCTCACAACCGCATGGGTGCCTGTGCAGCTCGCCATGCTTTACAGCCTGCTATGGTACGTGGCACCGGCAGACCATCTTAATACCGTGGAAAAAGTCGCCGTATTCTTTGGTGTTGGTGTGATAACGGGCACCGTGGGCATCAACTACAGCCATGAACTTATGCACCAAAAGGACAAACTGGAACGCTGGCTTGCCGATGTGCTCTTGGCGATGGTGCTTTATTCACATTTCCGATCCGAGCATCTGCTGGTGCATCACCGCTATGTAGCGACCCCGCGTGATCCCGTCACGGCGCGTCTAGGCGAAAGCTTTTACCGTTTCTACGCGCGGGTATTGAAGCAGTGTTTTTTGTCAGCATGGAGCGCAGAAAAAGCCATGCTTGCGCGCAAGGGTTTGCCCGTGACTGACACTTCAAACCCTTTTTGGAAATATGGCTACCTTCAACTTGTATTTCTGCTGCTGGCCTATGCCGTCAGTGGCTGGGCCGGGGTTGGTTTGTTTCTTGTACAGGCCGGCGTTGCGATATGGCAGCTCGAACTGGTGAACTACATCGAACACTACGGGTTAACGCGCAAACACTTGGGCGATGGCAAATATGAACATGTCAAACCACAGCATTCATGGAATGCTGCGCACAAGGCAACGAATTGGCTATTGATCAACCTGCAGCGACATTCCGATCACCATTTCAAACCCAGCCGCCGCTTTCCGATTCTACAAAACTACACCGAAGCAGAGGCCCCGCAGCTTCCTTATGGTTATCCGGTGATGACAATCTACGCGATGCTTCCACGGCTTTGGAAGCCGATGATGAACCCACGGGTCCAAAAGTGGCGCGAGATGTACTACCCTGAAATCACCGATTGGAGAGCCTATGACAAGGCCACCAACCCTTTGCCAAGATAGAGATCAACACGCGACTTTAGTATAAACCAGCCATGGACAAGCGCGCCCAATACCTCGGCCAGCGCTCAATCCAATACCCAGACAGCCAGCGGATCGCTCACACCGCGCACAACCTGATCCGGGGCGCGACGCAGACCAGTGTGAACACCCGCAGCACGAACAGCTTCATCGCTGATGATGCCTTTAACCTCAAGCTTGCGGGTCAATCCCTCGAGCCTGCTGGCCACGTTCACCGCATCCCCAAGCACAGCAAATTCTAAACGGTTGGCGCCAATATCGCCCAGAACAACCGGCCCGAAATGCAGTCCGAACCGGGCGTCAATCTGTTCCAGCCCATCGATACGTCTATCTGCGTTCAAAGCATCCATACGATCCGCCATGGCAATAACGCAAGCCATGGCACGTGCTGCGTCATCATTTTGTGGCAAAGGCGTTCCAAAGGTCGCCATCAACCCGTCCCCCAGATATTTGTCCAATGTTCCACCGTGTGCAAACACCTCGCTTTCCATCCGTGCATGAAAGGCGCGCAGCGTATCGATGACCTCTTCGGGGGGACGCCCATCAGCGTAAGCGGTAAAGCCAGCAATATCGACAAATAGAATGGCCGCGTCATGGCTGCGAATTTGACCAAGCGGTTCGTCCTTTGTCGATAATTCTTCAACCATCGTAGGGCTGAAATAACGCGCAAGATTTGTCCGCTCGCGGACCATTTCTGCACTGTTCAACACCAGATCCTGATACCGGCGTACCGTGATCGCCAAGATTATAGCCACGATGAAAAACACCACGACCTGCTGCACGCGCAGGTCCCAGTTCACAATGTTGGGATCCATCAGAAAGACAAGGTCGGGATAATCAGGGAACATCATTATCGCTAATTCGGACAATCGTGGATCGATTATGCCAAACCACGAAACACAGACTGCCCCCAACATCCACAAGGTCAGCGTCCAGAACCCAAACAAAACGATTGTGCGCCAAGAATAGGTTAATATGCCAACGGCAAGAAAGACATAGAAGAATTGAAAGGCTTCGAACCGGTAGATCAGCGCAGTGGGTATCTCCCGGTCGAACAACGGGTTTGGCGCCAACAAGCCAACCGTCATGATCAGTAAATCGAGAAACAACAGGCCCAGTTCCGCACGCGATTGCCCGACCCGTCCAACACGCCGCTGCAGTAGCCCGACCAGAATCAAACAAAATGACAGAAACAGGTACCAGATTACGTTCCACTGAGGATTGAGGTAGACAAGCAGTACCGACGTTGCCAACAGCGCGCCGATCCGCGCCTTGACTGCAAGTTCCAAGCCTTCACGCTTGTTGCGCGCCAAAGCCTCTTGCGCATAGCGATGCTCTGGCATGTCATCTGACTGCGCGGCGCGCCGACCAAACGGGCTGGGTAAAAAGCCAGTACTTGCATCAGTCATTGTATAGTCTCCCTATGTTTTCAGTGCACCTAGTCATTATTTCCAATAAAAAAAGCCCCGCCAAAAAAGGCGAGGCCAAGGTATAGCGCCTTACGTTCAACTACTGGAGTCAAAGGCCGCAGGCACCAGCGGTGTTGTGAAAACTTTGCATTTCTCGAATGAGCCATATTTTCAGCTCGCCCAATCGAGAACGGCATAAAAAGGGGGGAATAATCGATTCAGGCTCAATGCAAGGATCAGCTTATGAATGCATCTCGGACCGGATTTGCTGGCGCAGAACATCGATCGGAACAATCTTGCCATCGCGTTTAAAGCACCAATAAGTCCATCCGTTACAGCTGGGCGCACCCTCCAGATGCGCACCCACCTGATGGATCGATCCCTTGATATCATCACCGATCAGTGTACCGTCAGCACGCACTTTGGCCCTGTGGCGTTTGTTCATCGAATAAAGCTCTTCACCTGGGCGCAACATGCCGCGCTCGACCAGCTGACCAAAGGGCACGCGCGGTTCTGCTCGTTTTGACGCCGAAACCGTCAGCGCATCACGGTCGAACTTACGAACTGAAGCAATGCGTTTTTCGGCGACAGCGCGATAGCTTGCTTCGCGTTCGATCCCGATGAATTCGCGGCCCAGCATCTTGGCCACCGCTCCCGTTGTACCTGTTCCAAAAAATGGGTCCAATACAACGTCTCCGGGGTTGGTTGATCCGACCAGCACACGGTGCAGAAGGCTTTGTGGCTTTTGCGTCGGATGGGCCTTGTCGCCCTGTTCATCTTTCATCCGTTCGTGACCGGTACAGATGGGCAAAACCCAGTCAGACCGCATCTGTATGCCCTCATTCAAAGCCTTAAGAGCTTCGTAATTAAAGGTATATTTGCTGTCTTCTGACTTACCTGCCCAGATCATTGTTTCGTGAGCATTTGTGAACCGCTTGCCCCGGAAATTCGGCATCGGGTTCGACTTGCGCCAAACGACGTCGTTCAAGATCCAAAAACCCTCGTTCTGCAGAGACGCGCCAACGCGAAAGATGTTGTGATAGCTACCAATCACCCAAATCGCCCCATTGGGCTTGAGCAAGCGGCGCGCCGCTTTCAACCATGCGGTTGTAAATTCGTCATAAGCCCGAAAGGAATTAAACTGATCCCAATGATCGTCGACCGCATCAACCTTGCTGTTGTCTGGGCGATGAAGATCACCCTTGAGCTGTAGGTTATATGGCGGATCAGCAAAGATCAGATCAACGCTGCCAGCAGGCAAGCTGTTCATCACATCAATGCAGTCACCTGCAATAACTTGGTTCAAGGGAAGCGCCTCGGCGCCCTTTAAATGTTTTGTCATAATCTGCCTCTGTCCCCGGCACATTTTGTGCTCGTTGGTTAGGCTCAAGATGATTCAAAGCTGATTCGGCGTCAATTTCTTTTTTGAATCAGTTACTTAATAAAAATGCTTGTCACAACATATTGTGGACAGGTTTGAACGAACGTCTATGGTGTGGGGTCACACCCAAATTTTGAAGCGCGGTGATGTGGCTTTTTGATCCGTATCCCATGTTGGTTTCCCATCCATAGCCCGGATGCTGTTGCGCCAAATCCACCATGATCCGGTCCCGACACACTTTGGCCACAATTGAAGCCGCCGCAATCGAGACTGAACGGCTGTCTCCTTTGATGATCGAAGTCGCAGGTATGGCCAACCCGGTTGGGATCATATTTCCGTCGATCAATGCATGATCTGGCGCTTGGGCCAGCCCGGCAACTGCCCGAACCATCGCCAAATGAGACGCGCGCAGTATATTAAGCTCGTCAATTTCGGCCACCGATGCATGCGCAACGGAAACGACAGCGACGTCGACAATCTTGCACCAAAGTTTGGCGCGGGCTCGTGGGCGCAAAACTTTGGAGTCGTCTAGGCCCACAGGTATATCGGCCGGGTCTAGCATCACGGCCGCCGCAGTCACCGGCCCGGCGAGAGGCCCACGGCCCACCTCATCAACGCCGGCCACACAGCCACCCAGCTGGCTCTCGAACACATAGTCTGGCAAACTTGATATACCTTCTTGTTCCACACTCTCTGAATCAAAAGCAAAACGCACGTTCCGGCGGAAAGTGCAAATGCCCCGCGTCGCATTCACGAGGCGTAAATGCAAAAGAAGGCGGTAACACCATCTTCTGATATTTAGCTGCCGAACCGGGAGGCCGTTCAGCCGCCACCGTTCATTGCTAATATCGCGCTAATTTGTATCCATTCCGACGCAGGCAGCGCGCTGCAAAGCCTTTGCGTGTCCCACGCGCCATTGGGAAGCGACGTTTGCATTGCCCCGGCAGCTGACTGACGCGGATGTGATTGGCCTTTAGGCAGCGGCGTCCAAACACCCGCATGCGACCATCTTTGACGTGAATGCTACGAAGACATTCTTGCGGTAAAAGCTGACGTTTTACGGGGCGCGGCCGGTGCGTATGCGTCACCTCTGCATCATCAAGAACCTTATTGGCAACTACACCCAACACGGCCAGCCCCAACAATGCGGCAAGCAGACCTCCAATCTCATCTTCGTTTGCACGGGCCGGGACAGCGGAAAAGCCTGTGACGATAATAGAGGCTGTAGCAACGGCGGTAATAAATCGACGGGGGATACGATGTGTCATGAGGGCGGTCCTTTACGCATTCAAATCAAATAAGCGCCAAAATATTTGGCTATGATCCCAAACAGGCCCAATCCCCATAAGACAGGCAATAACAGCCGCAAGTTATCGAATATCCACAGCCCACCCGCACGATGTTATTGAATATCGGGGCATTCCGGCGCAGTCTGATGTTATGAAAAATTTCGCTCTTTCACTTACGCTGACGCTCTGTCTATCCAGCATGGCCACGGCGCAATGCTTTGCCGATTACAAGGCAAAGCAAGACAATCCACTGCGCCTGCACTACGGTGTAGCGAAAATTTCGGGTCCGTGTTCTGTCGCCGATGCCAAAAGCGAGCTCGCCCACCGAATTGCCATAAACGGCTGGACAGTTCTTAAAGTAATGTCAGTTTTTGGCTCAGATGGGCTCGATCAAAGGAAAGACAGTGCAGGACAATACTACCTCCGCTTCTGACATGCGCCGCACTGGTGGACGGCTGGTGATCTTCGGTATCGCAAGCATTCTAGCTCTGTTGATTGGCGCGGCTCTCCTGCTGTTTCTCGCCCTACCCGACGCAGGAGCTTTCGACGCCCACGTCGAACGGATGTTTGTCGAAAACACAGACATCACCAGCCAGGCTGAAATCAAACTTCTGGAAATTCTTGCCCAGTCCGGCACCGCCTTTGCCGACACGCTGGCCAGCTATCGTTTGGTAATTTATACTTTGCTGGTGTTCGCCACGGCGATGATGATAGCGGCGCTGGTTTTCTTAATTCTGATCGTCGGCTTTAACCGCAGACTAGCTCAAATCGAGCGCGCTGGCATTCAGGTCAACTCCCTTCTGATCAGCCGCGAGGAAAATACCGTCTACCTAAATAACCTTGGCTTTAAGCTCACCGATGCCACGATGGAAACCATGTCCGTCCTCGCCGAATCAAGAATGGATGACGACGTGCTCTCCGGCTCCGAAATCGAAGCGGTCATCTCAGGCCGCAGCGCAGCCGATTGCGACGAAGCCGCAGGTGCTACCCGCATTAAGCGACTGCGCGACATACTCGGCAACCAAATTGTGAGTGAGCTTCTCGTCAAAAACATTGCGCGGCGCGGCTATATGCTCGCCGTCGAAAAAGACGTGATCAAAGTTCTTTAATCCCTTTTCATCTTGCCCAACAAACTCCCGCCAGAGGCGAAAACACATCTGCCAGAGGCAGATGTAAAATATCGCGTGGCGCGCATGCGCCTCGTTTCACCAGTAGCCACCGATGCCGTGACAGGTCTAGAGTGCGCCCAAACCAAAATGGAGATGACCCATGCCTGCGCCCCACAACCCCTTCAAGGCCGCTCTCAATAATGGCGAGACAGTAATAGGATGCTGGCTCAGCCTGGGCGATCCGATTTCTACCGAAGTCGCCGGTACTGCGGGCTTTGACTGGCTCTTGATCGATAGTGAACATACCCCCTATGATATCTCACGCATCCGCATGCAGTTGATGGCACTCGAAGCTTCAGAAAGCCATGCTGCAGTACGCGTTCCCTCCTCCGAGACATGGATGCTCAAACAGGTTCTCGACGCAGGCGCGCAAACCGTTCTTGTGCCCATGGTAGAAAGTGCCGATCAGGCGCGGCAACTGGTGCATGATGTGCACTATCCTCCTACAGGCGGGCGAGGTGTTGGTTATTCCGGTGCCCGCTGCAGTAAGTTCGGCCAAATCAGCGATTATGGCACAACTGCCGACGATCAGATCTGCCTCTTGATACAGGTGGAAAATATGGCTGGGATGGCGGAACTAGACGATATCCTCACTGTTGATGGCATAGACGGCGTATTCATTGGCCCTGCCGATTTATCTGCCGACATGGGCCACATGGGCCAAATTTCGCACCCAGATGTGCAAAATACCATCAAAGAAGCCTTCCAACGGATCGAAGCGGCCGGAAAGGCGCCTGGTGTTCTGGCCACCGGCCCCGACATGACGCAAGATTTAATTGACGCAGGCGCGCGCTTTGCCGCGACAGGGGTCGACATTCAGTTACTGGCAAACGCACTGCGTACCCTTGCCGTCAAATGGAAAGGGTCAGTGAACTAATTCTACCTACTGCCAACCATCTTATTCGGGGTTTTGGGTTCCTCATGAACGCGATCCCCCAGATATTCGCGTTGGTAAATATGCCCACGCGCCTGGCTGCTCTGTCAGCAGGAAGTCCGCTGTGAAAATGCATCTCTCGCAGACTTGGAAGTTTCGAAAAAACAACTATGGCCATATTAGTGCAGTGCAAAACACCTGCACTCTCTCGAGTGGCCCCACCGTTGAAACAGGCAGCCATCGCAGCAATACACTTGCGCAGATGCCGTTGCCATGTCACGCCTGCTTCAGTTGTCCGGAGCCCCCATGACCCTTGGCATCGCCTTCT
>Ga0206679_10003425_pt1 | contig 12188 bp, 10 predicted proteins | sample M110012015metaG_FD_155464 | JGI IMG/M metagenome (GOLD analysis project Ga0206679, IMG submission 155464) | Ammonia-oxidizing marine archaeal communities from Monterey Bay, California, United States - M1 100m 12015 | ecosystem: Environmental > Aquatic > Marine > Intertidal zone | place: USA... | reverse complement strand
AGAAGCGGACTTATTGATCGGGATCCCAATAAAATTGAAAGAGGAAAATATAGAAAAAGTCGTGACTTATGTGCATCCGGATGACTACATTAAGCAAAAAGAAATTGATAAAAAATATGCTAAAGTAACTACGTGGGTCTGGGTAATAATTCTGGTTGCATTAGCCGGGTTTGCTGGTACTGTGGTTTGGTTCTATTACCTATTCTAATAATGACAACTCAATGTTAAGGCCTTCAGAGCGACTTAGACGAACTACTTGACTTCATAGACACGAACTATGAAAGACTATCAGACAAAGCTTATGTAGATATATGCAGAAGCACTATGCAGCTATATGAATATAAGAAGCCAGACACAAAAGAAGCTACGTTAAAACGAATTAAGGAACTAAACAACTTCGCAAATAGTTATTCAAGCATACACGAATTACCGTTGTTTATGGAAGAAAATTAAAAAAGTCGGATATATTGTCGGATAGTTTTATAAAATAAAAAAGCTGTATGCCTTGTTATTATTGACATACAGCTATTTACATTGTGATCGAGACAGGATTCGAACCTGTGACCGTCTGCTTAGAAGGCAGATGCTCTATCCAGCTGAGCTACTCGACCAATAAAAAAGGGGGATGGCATACATCCCCCTTGTCGGGGTGGCAGGATTCGAACCTGCGACCTCCTGCTCCCAAAGCAGGCGCGATGACCGGGCTACGCTACACCCCGATTGATCATCATCTTTTTTCCAAACGGATTTGGAAAGTGCGTGCAAAAGTAATCATTTTAATTCCTTTTACAAACACTTTGCGGAGAGACGGGGATTCGAACCCCGGGTACCCGGTTAGGGTACGCTTGTTTAGCAAACAAGTCCTTTCGGCCTCTCAGGCACCTCTCCAATGTTCAATGAACGGAGGGCAAAAATAAGGATTCTAATGATTAGATTAAAAAAAAAACGAAAAATTTCTAGTGGTAGATGTATTTCCCCTTTTCACCGTCGATTGTTACCTGTGCTTTATCAGCAGGTTCTACTCTTCCAATTATTTGAGCATCTACTCCAAAGCTATTGGAAATAGCTATGATTTCGTCTGCATATTCACCAGGTAAATAAAGCTCCATTCGATGTCCCATATTGAAGACTTTGTACATTTCCTGCCAATCTGTTTTTGACTCTTTTTGAATCATCTCAAATAGCGGAGGTATTTCGAATAAATTGTCTTTAATGATGTGAAGATTCTTGACAAAGTGAAGTATTTTGGTTTGTGCACCACCAGAGCAATGGACCATTCCGTTTACCTTTCCTTTACATTTCTCCAAAATGGCTTTGATGATGGGCGCGTAGGTTCTCGTTGGTGAGAGGACAAGCTTTCCGGCATCAATTGGGCAGTTTTCAATAATGTCAGTTAGGGTTTTTGAACCACTGTAGACCAGGTTTTCTGGAACCTGGGGGTCAAAGCTTTCAGGGAATTCCGTAGCTAAAGATTTATGAAAGACATCATGTCTAGCACTTGTCAATCCATTGCTACCCATTCCGCCATTGTATTCAGTTTCGTATGTAGCCTGACCATAAGAAGACAAGCCAACAATTACGTCACCAGGCTTAATGTTTTCATTGGAAATTACGTCAGTTCTTTTCATACGGGCAATCACTGTAGAGTCTACAATGATCGTTCTGACCAAGTCTCCCACATCTGCGGTTTCTCCTCCTGTTGAGTGTATTTCAATACCATGCCCTCGAAGATCTTCAAGCAATTCTTCCGTACCATTAATAATTTGTGAAAGCACCTCTCCTGAAATGAGGTTTTTGTTTCTTCCAATGGTTGAAGACAATAAAATAGGTCCGGTGGCACCTACACAAAGCAAATCATCAAGATTCATAATCAGTGCATCCTGAGCAATACCTTTCCAAACACTCACATCACCTGTTTTTTTCCAGTACATGTAGGCAAGTGAAGATTTAGTACCTGCACCATCTGCGTGCATGATACAGCAATAGTCTTTATCTCCTGTGAGGTGGTCTGGAACGATTTTACAAAAAGCCTGTGGGAACAATCCCTTATCTACTTTTTTAATGGCGTTGTGAACGTCTTCTTTTCCTGCGGAAACGCCTCTTGATTGGTATCGATTGTCTGACATATTTTGACTTGTGAGGACAAAGTTAGAAAATTGAATGGTCTTGGTGCTTATGAGACTTATAAAAGTTATTTCACCTCTTCATAAAGAAGCTGCACATCAGGATCAATTTCTATTTTTTCAATCTGTTCTTTATACATCATTTTGAATCGTGTTTGATGATCATTGAGATACAACAATTCATTATTGCTTGTGCCATCAATAAAATTAACTCTTATGGGAAGTTTAATTTTAAATAGAATATCGCTTTGGCTTACACTAATGGCCAGGGTGTTTTCGTGAATTTCAGATTCAATGTTTAATTTGGGGTGTCCTCGGTTAAATAACCACTGGTCAAAAAACCATTTAAGGTCTTTTCCGGAAACTTTCTCAGCAACCTCTTGAAAATCTCTTGTGTCGGCATTTGAAAGTCTATATTCCTGGTAGTAGTCACGGATGGTTTTATGAAAGGCTTCATCTCCTATTTCGTTTCGGAGCATGTGCAATACCCATCCACCTTTTTGATAGCTATTAGGGTTCAATAAATCCATCAAGCTACTGTAGGCTGTATCGACCACCGGACTTTTATACCTTTTTTCAAAGGATATGATTCTATTTCGATCTTGTTTAAGCTGTTTTTGAAAGGCCTCTTTACCCTTTGTCTCTTCAATATATATATTAGTAAGATAGGTGGCAAAACCTTCACTAAGCCAAAGGTGGCACCAATCTTTTTCGGTAGCTGAATTCCCAAACCATTGGTGAACGATCTCATGTGCGATTAAAGTTTCTGAGTTTCGAGTACCGTCTAGGGCATGCTCATCGTAAAAAATACATCCTGCATTTTCCATACCCCCAAAGCGTGTGGTAGATTGTACATTATCGAGTTTCTCATATTCGTATGGAGCGATATAGTCAATATAAAACTGTAAGATAGAAGGAGCCAATGCGAGGTCGTAAAGTGCTTCTTTTTTGTGTTTGGGATACACACAGCTGTTTATGGTCTTTCCCTCGATTATACCAGCTTCTTCAATATGCATATCTGCGACTCCAATGACCATGATTTTTGTGGGTAACTCGATGCTTGAACGGTAATGGTAAGTTTTGTTTTCTTTGTTTTTTTTGACTGAAATCAATTGACCATTTGCCACTACTTCATAATGCTTCGGTGCATGTACGATAAATTCTAAAGTTGCTTTGTCTGATAGATGGTCGTTGCAAGCAAACCACTGCTGTGCTCTCGTGGGCCAATTATCGCCAAAAAATGTTCTAGAACCATATTTATTTTTTCCAATAATCAAACCATCCTTTGGAATACCTTCAAATGAGAGCTTAAGGGTTTGAGTTTTGGTTTTAGTCCCTTTTGATGCAATATAAATGCTGTCATTTTTATGCTTAAATGTGGGGGTTTTACCATTTAGCCTGAGCGATTTAATTCTCATGCCTTTCTTTGATTTGTCAACACTAGCGAGATTAAAAACGATGGACTTGCCTTGGTCTAAATGAACAAATTCGATCACCTCGTCCACTTTAATCTCATCAGATTGATTCGAAAGATAGAGCTGAATTCGATAGTGCTTTACATCTATTTGAGGAATCTGAGCGAAGCTTAGGAAAAAATTAAAAACAATTAAAAGAAACAAGAAGTGTTGAGATTTCATATCGTAAAGTTACTTGAATCCTCTTTTCTTTTTGATGTTTTCGTATGCTTCTTGAATTTTCATGAATTTTTCCTGGGCTCCTTTTTGATATTCTTCTCCCATAGAAGCTACCTTATCAGGGTGATGGGCAATAGCCATTTTGCGATAAGCCTTTTTTACTTCATCATCTGTCGCTGAGGCCTCCACGCCCAATATTTTATAGTCGGAATGAACATCACGATAGAACATGTTTTTCAAACTTTCAAAGTCCGTTTGAGATACGCCGAGTTTTTGAGCAATGCCTCGAATGACCTTCATTTCACTCTCTGCCACATCTCCATCAGCCTTGGCAATGCCAAACATATAATGGACGAGCTGAACGCGAACTTCTGCTGGCATTCTGCTTCGGATGTCATTACAGATTTTATCTAAAGGAATCTCTCGGGCATCCAAAAACTGTTTCAACACTTTAAGGTGCTGTGTCGTAAATTGATTGCCAAACTGTTGGGAGAAAAAGCTTTTTACGTAGTCAAGTTCTGCTTTTAAAACCTTCCCATCAGCCTTCATTACCGCGGCAGAAAGTGCCATCAGCATAGTGGCCACATCTGACATTGAAGAACGCTGTCTGTACAATTCAAAGGGGTCCTGGCCATTTCTTCTTCGTCCTCGACTTATATTGCCTTCAAATAATGAAGCTACAAGAAAGGCCAAAATGGCCAATCCAATTCTTTTGGTGGCAAAATAAACGAGAATGGCAACAACCCATTTCATATTTGAGATTTGAATTAAGTAAAGCAGGGGCCGAAGCCCCTGTCACAAATTTAAGCGATTTGCTCAATGTTACGTTCTATAAAGCTATCTAATGCTTCTCCTTTGAGCATTCCTTGTCCAAGAAGCGCCAGATCTGTAAGCTGCTTTACCATGACTTTTTGATCTTTGTCTTTTTTCTTGAGTAAAGCTCCTACTTTAGGGTGGTTTGCATTGACGACCAGATGGTGCATTTCTGGGAATGCGCCATACATTCCACCACCGCCCATACGTTGCTGCTCCATCATTCTTCTCATAAATTCTGGTTGAGTAACAATAATGGGGGCCTCGTCTTCAGACATAGATTCAAACTGAACCATGAATTTCTCTTTATTGAGTGTTTCTTCAAATATAGGCTTCAACTTTTCCTCATCTTCTTTAGATAACTTGGAAGGGATATCCTCATCTTTTTTGATCAACTTGTCCAATGAATCAGAATCTACTCTAGTAAATGAAATATTTTCAAATGTAGACTCGAGTTTTTGTAACCAATGGGACATCAAAGGTCCAGCCAGGTGCAGCACATCATATCCGCGGTCCTTGGCTTTCTTGATAAAGGAATATTGTTCCTCTTCATTACTAGTATACAAACAAACCACTTTTCCGTCTTTATCTGTTTGTATCGCTTTAACCTTTTCTTTATATTCTTCAATGGTAAAAAAGTCTCCATCAGTGTTTTTCAATAGTGAAAAATCCTGTGCTTTTGTTGCAAACTTTTCATCTGAAAGCATTCCGTACTGAACAAATATTTGAAGATCATTCCATTTTTCTTCAAAATCTTTACGCTCTTTTTTGAACATTCCAGAGAGTTTGTCTGCTACTTTCTTAGTGATATGTGAGGATATTTTTTTTACATTTCCGTCACTTTGTAGATAGGATCTTGATACATTCAATGGAATGTCAGGAGAGTCAATCACACCATGTAGTAGTGTCAAAAATTCAGGCACAATTTCTTCAACATTATCGGTAATAAATACCTGATTCGAATATAAATTGATTTTGTTTTTTTGGATTTCTACATTTTCCTTGATTTTTGGAAAATAAAGAATACCCGTTAGGTTAAATGGATAATCAACATTCAGGTGAATGTGAAATAAAGGCTGATCAAAGGTCGATGGGTATAGCTCTCTGTAGAATGAAGAGTAATCTTCATCTTTTAGGTCCTTTGGTTTTTTCGTCCATGCAGGACCTGTATTGTTAATGTAATTTGGTACCTCAACAGCTACTCTTTTTACTTTTCCATCCTCATCTTTTTCTCCTTCTGGGGAATCGATATATTCTGTTTTTGTTCCAAACAATATAGAAACAGGTAAAAACTTGCAGTACTTGTTTAGAATGCCTTCGATACGTTCTTTCTCTAAAAATTCTTTAGAATCTTTTGTAATGTGAAGCACGATTTCAGTTCCTCTGTCTGCTTTTTCGATATCCGTAATGGTATATTCAGGGTCTCCATTTGATTCCCATTGTACAGCTTTAGCTCCCTTTGTATGTGATAAGGTTTTAATCTGAACCTTATCAGCCACCATAAAGGCAGAATAAAACCCTAAACCGAAGTGTCCAATGATTTGCTCTGCACCTTCTTTTCCTTCGTATTTTTTTACGAATTCTTCAGCACCTGAAAATGCGATTTGATTGATGTATTTATCAATTTCATCGGCAGTCATACCAATTCCATTGTCTTTAATAGTAATGGTCTTTTTCTTTTTGTCCAAAAGAACTTCAACCTGAAGGTCTCCGATTTTCCCTTTAAATTCACCATTAGATGAAAAAAACTTTAGTTTTTGTGATGCGTCAACCGCATTCGAAACCAGCTCGCGAAGAAAAATTTCGTGATCTGAGTATAGAAACTTTTTGATAATCGGAAAGATGTTTTCCGTTTGTACATTAATATTTCCAGTTTTCATAAATTATTTTTTTCACTTTATGTCAAGAGTAGTGCCAATCCAAAAAATATGACACTTTGTCGCACTTCCGAGGAATATTTTGTCAAATGGAGGAAATTCTGACGTCAAAACCCTTATTTTTGCCTACATGTCATTATTGGATTATATCCTTCCGGTCGTATTTTTCATAGGATTATTTTGGTCGATTTCAAAGCTTGATTTTTTTAAAAGCGGACCCTTTTCGACCCGAAGCCTACAGCTGGCTTTTGTCATAAGGGTGGCTATGGGTTTTGTGCTTTTTTTGATTTATTCAATCTATTATCCTTCTAGACAAGATGCGGATACATTCAAGTATTTTGATGACAGCAGGTACATGCACGAGGCTATTTGGACAAATCCAATCGACTATTTCAAGATGCTTTTTGGCATCAATTGCAATACAGAATATTTTAATACTCATTATTTCAATAACATGTCAAATTGGGTGCGGTCATATGACAATGGTTTGTTTAATGACAATCGTTTGGTAATCCGAATAAATGCTTTTTTTAGACTTTTTTCATTTGGAAATTATCATGTGCATAGCATCGTACTTAGCTATCTGGCCTTCATGGGTTCGTTTTCTCTTTCGAAGGTGTTTTACAAAGTTTCTCATTCTAAGACCTTGAGCTATATTGCGGTCTTTTTGGTTCCTTCTTTGGTTTTTTGGAGCTCAGGGATTCTAAAGGAGGCAGTCCTCTTAAGTGCTTTGGGATTCTTTGCGTATCATTTTTATCAGCTCTTTGGCTCTGAAAAAAGGTGGCAGAACTATGCTATGGTTATTGTAATGTCGTGTGTGTTGATTGTATTGAAGCTCTATGTTTTTATGGCGTTTTTTCCGGCTATTGTCATTTGGCTGATTATTACAAAGTGGAAGCGAAGCTTTTGGGTTTATTTCTTCATGTATTTGGGTTTTATTTCTATCGCTACATTATTGGGAGAGCTAAATCCTCGATATGATTTTGTAAATCTAATTGTGGACAAACAAAAGCAATTTATTCGTCTTGCAGATTTTTATGAGGTGAATAGTGGATTTGAAATGGCTGTATTGTCCTATGATTTTTGGTCTGTGCTTATAGCGACTCCAGAAGCGATTTTTAATGTGTTTACAAAACCATGGCCAAATGAGCTGAATAGTATTCTTTATTTGCCTGCCTTTGTAGAAAATGCAGTAATTATATTTTTACTCCTTTTTTGTATGGTTTACAGAAAAACATTGTCGAGTAGGGAATGGGATTTTGTGATTTTTTGTATTTCATTTTGCGTGATACTTTTCGCTGTAATCGGACTAACGACACCCATAACTGGAGCAATTGTGCGTTATAAAATACCGGCAATGCCCTTTTTGTTTATGGCGGTTTTTATGTTTATGAATCCCAATCAATTACCAAAGATATGTACCGAAAATAAATTGTCAAGATGGATCAATACATTTTTATAACAGGAGCTAGCTCAGGGTTTGGAGAGGCGACCGCTCAATTATTTGCAAATAAAGGATACCCGTTGATTTTAATGGCCCGCAGAGAGGAAAGGTTGCTTGAGCTTAAAGAGGCGCTTTCCAAACAAGTAGAGGTGATAACATTGGCATGTGATGTTAGAGATGAGGTAAAGGTCAATCAAATGATAAATGTATTGGATTCTTCAATTTTAGAAAAAATTGGAGTATTGATAAATAATGCAGGATTAGCTGTGGGTAAAGGACCAATTGATGAAGGTCTATCTGATGATTGGGAGCGAATGATCGATACGAATGTCAAAGGATTATTATATGTAACCAAGGCAATTGTTCCATTCTTTAAGGCAAAGAAAAAAGGGCAGATCATTAATATAGCTAGTATTGCGGGGAAAGAGGTTTATCCAGGTGGAAATGTATATTGTGCGACGAAGCATGCGGTAGACGCCTTGTCAAGAGCCATGCGTATTGATTTGGTGTCACATGGGATAAAGGTGAGTAATCTAGCTCCGGGTGCTGCAGAAACAGAATTTTCTATGGTCAGGTTTAAAGGCGATACGGAAACGGCGAATCGCGTTTATGATGGGTATGATCCGTTGGTGGCTATGGATATAGCTGAAACCATTTGGTTTTTATTTACGAGACCAGAACATGTGAATATTAATGACATTACAGTCATGGCTACAGCACAAGCTTCTGCAACTGTTATTTCGAAATAAGCTGTTTTGGATTATTGAAAGGATATGGTTCCGTCCGCTTTTAATGAAAGGATTAAATTTTCTTCTCGAATGACTTTCTTAAGGTGTTTGCTTTTAATACCTCCAGTGTAATAAACGGTTTGAATCTCTTCCCCTTCATTTAGCTTGAAGTTTTTCTGGGTATGTGTACTTCCTCCCATAAATCCTCCGCCTTCAGAGACAACAACACTATCTAGCTTCAATTTTCTGGAGCTTTTCCAGAAAGGCAGACTCTGAGGCGCATAAAGATCAACTTCATCGTCTTCTTTGATAACCATACATGTGATTTGATACTGCTGTTCATTTTCTTTTAGGCTCAGCACATAAAATCCTTTACATTTTTTAAGAATGATAGAATCACCCAATGTGATGTTGCTTGTTTTTCCAACAACCATATCATTGGTAAGTGAATCTTTTTCATATTCAGTAATTACCAAAGCATTTAATTTAAACTCAATATCCAAACGGCCGAGTTCCTCTTTTAGAGACCAAACATTCAATATTCCATCTGGAAATTCAGTCATTACTTGTCCGTCTCTGGGCTGGGGTCTATCAAAATAAACAGTAGTGCATGAGCATAGGAAAACAAAAAGAGAGCAACTTAAAAGAATTATTTTTGACAGCATTTTGATTTTATTTGTTATTCAACTTTAGTCCAGACAAAGCTATCCATGTCATTTCCGCCACCTGAAGACTTAATCATTAGTTTACCATATTCATTGGCATAAATGGTTAGAAATGGGATTTCCACTCCCTCAGGGAGCTGTTCTGGTGGAACCATAAGAAGAAGATCGCAAGACCCACCTTCCTTTTTAGACTCTCTAGGAATGACTTTAATTTCATTTGTCTGTTCCATCATAGTCATTTCTAGCGCATCGGCTTTTATTTCCATTTTAACTTTACGCATCTTTTCCATAAATTCTGCAGGAACCTCTTCGTTTGCCTTTTCAGCATCCGTTCTTCTGATTTCGGCAATGGTTTCTTCCATATTAATTTTATAGAAACCAATGTACTTTTGAATACATTCCTGTGAAAAGACAGTTCCGGTCATTAAAATAAATGCAGCACTTGCGAAAATAGTTTTCATTTTGAAAAAATTTGATTAGAATGCTAAAGTAATCAAAAAGAGGTGTTTGACATTTACCTTAGTCTAAAAAATTAAGAATGAATTTAATCCTTTCTACTCCAGATGTAATTGTCCATCTCTTTAGGGTTTACTGAATTGATAATCTGAAGTCGATTATTGCCTTTTACATATATTGTGAGATACATGTTATTTGCTTCCTCTGGAACAGTCATGTCACTCATGTCCAATAGAAGATCACAATGGCCATTTTCTTCTATTGAATTTCGAGAATCAAATGGGAGTACGCGTTTGTTTTCAGACATTTCCAAGGATAAAGAATCTGAATAAATAATAAGTGTAATGCCGTTTAGCATGTTTTGGAGCTCTTCAGGGAGCTCTCCATTTTCTGTATATGCGGCTTTTTCGAAAAAGGGCATCGTGGCTGAAACATCCACCTCATATTTCCCTTCAAACTTGCTTACACATTGTTGAGAAAATGACGCGAAACTTAATAATACTGTTATTAAAAGAATAATGTTTTTCATTTTAAAATTTGAATTATCCACAAGATAAAAAATAAAAACAAAAACCCCCTGAATCTTTCAGAGGGTTTTGGAGGTCTCGAGCGGATTCGAACCGCTGTAACCGGTTTTGCAGACCGGTGCCTAAGCCACTCGGCCACGAGACCGTTTTAGTGAGGGCAAAAATAGTAAAATCTTGAGAATGGCTATATGTCTATTTAATTTTGATTATTTTTTGATGCGAATGAACACCTTCAATATTCACAGAAACATAATACACACCGGATTTGACCACTTGACCATTTTCATTTGTACCTTTCCAGGTAAGCTCTTTTTCATTGTTGTGAGGTACAATCGCCACTCGGTTGCCTAAATTATCGTATATATAAACTTGATCATTTGGTTTCAATGGCTCCATAAATGATATTCGAATTCCATCTATGCCAAAAGGATTGGGATACACATTAATTCCGGAGGAATTCTCAGGGAGATACTCTTCAAGACTTAAAGCAGTTAGGTCTGTTAAATCATAATTTTCATCACCTGTGACATAGGGTAAATATTGAAAATAAGTAATGAACATTTCATCTGTTGTATTCAACCCAAAGAAAATGGTTTGTGGAGGAGAAAAAGGATTGTGAATATTTGAAGAGGTATTGTCAAATGTTCCATAACCATGGATCTTAGAACCTTGTGGAATTTTTTGAAGATACCGGAATTTATAAAAATCCTGCCAGTCAAAGTCCCAATGAGGAATATCTATAAGTCTCACGGTATCTTGTCCGGGTTTCACGGCGAATGCACCAATCTCTTTACCTAAAAGATGCATATGGGGGAATATGGAAAACAATGAATAGTTTAAAGAAGTTGTTCCAGAGTTGGGATATTGAGCATCTACTGAAGTAACCTGCTCAGGTGCCAGCATAAATGTATAGTTAATCAGAAGAGGGTCTGAGCTTACCTCTCGAACGTCGCTCTCTCCCTGAGGGTAGAAGTGAAAAATTACCCGTGTACTGTCAACCAAGCCGTAGCTTCCAATTGGATAATGCATATTAAGATATATTTTGGCTCCTGCATTTACAGATACACCAAGCTTTATAGGGTCTTGAGATGGAAAGATAATGGGCGTTGCACCTGGCGTAAATCCACCAACAAGCTTTGTACTCAGGTCAGAAGGACTAGCACAATCTCCGCCAATTGTATCTGTAACTTCAGATCCATTTTGATCCACATAGACCAATACATGATGAACAATTTCTGGGTTTCCTGGAATCACCTCAACGGCTTTAATGATTCTGTTTTCAGTTAAGTTTGTAGGTAATGAAAAGCAGACATAATCATCTTCAGAAATGGCTTTACTTGCGTATGTGGGAATTTGAACCTCTAAATCACCATTCCCTAAAATTGAACCTACATTATACACAGGAGGGGGAGGTGTTTGACTTGCGTCTCCCTCTGGAAATCCAGCAGTAAGCCAATTCAATATTGTTGTTTTTTCGTTTGCTTCAAGTGATCTGTCATGAAGAAACTCAGCAGAATTATCACTTGGAGGCCATGGAGGCATGTTTCCCTGATAAACGGCATCATAAATTGAAGTCGCCATACTACTTGCTTCATTATATTCTACCAAAGAAAATGGACCACCACCACCTGGGTGATGACATTTGGTACATTTATTATAAAAGATTTCTGCAACTTCACTGCTCCATGTCTGAGCAAATGAGAAACTGACAGACAATACAAATAAAAGACTGGAAATAAATTTCATATGGATTAGATTTTTATCGAAATTAACGAATAATTCAGTGATTCAAAAATTAGAGCTTTATCAATTTTAGAACTTCCTTTTTTCCTTGGCGCTGAAAGGAAATATAATAAATACCTGAACTGTAATTGTGAGTGTGAATTTGTAAAGGAATACCTGGGCTTTTAATTGCCGTGTA
>Ga0206679_10003423_pt1 | contig 12190 bp, 8 predicted proteins | sample M110012015metaG_FD_155464 | JGI IMG/M metagenome (GOLD analysis project Ga0206679, IMG submission 155464) | Ammonia-oxidizing marine archaeal communities from Monterey Bay, California, United States - M1 100m 12015 | ecosystem: Environmental > Aquatic > Marine > Intertidal zone | place: USA... | reverse complement strand
CATGTCGATCAGCCATGTTCACGCAAGTGCAATGGACGTGTCCCTACTGGAGAGCACCATGATGTTCGAAGGCTCACCGTCCCAGTTTCCATTCCGCTACCAACGGGCCTCTAGCATCGACCTAAACCTTGCCCTTAACAGCGTAGACCCTGACACGGACCTGCTCCGCAATATCGCCCACACACCGATCAAGACCTGGACCTGCGCCACCGATCCAAACCTCTACATCATCGAAGAGTGCGAACAATTTGATGCCCACCTAGACCAACTGGGTGGCACGAGCGATTACACCAGCGGCCGGGGAACCGGACACGATTGGTCCAACTTAGACGAGGATGCGGTCCTGACGTGGCTTGCCCAGCACACGCGTGCAGATCCTGATAGCTCTACCCTAGTCAGCGTGCTGGCCGACAGAAATGCGCGCTGGCACGAATTCCAGATTGTGCAGCGCGCCGGCGGGGCCTTCACCCCTTTCAAGTGGGGCGCCTTGCCGGCCTTCAACCGCGCCTATGTCTTACAAGGAAGCAATATGGCCCAGGTCGCCTTTGATCCCACAGATCTGGGCTTGAGCAAAACCAACCCGCAAGGTCTAGATATCGTCTTTTCGGAGCTCGACAATCTGGTGACGCGGGTGATTCTCGAGGACATGGACATGCCCACGAACGTACTATTCAATGGAATCAGCACACCTAACTGGGGATACGACGCCAGTACCCGGCGCTTGACCCTGCCCTATCTACCAGGTCCGCAAAACACCAATGCTTGGCGCGTGCTCCCCTAGGCCTATCAAGCGATAGCGAATCGGGATGGCCCCAGGGGTGATGGGCACGCAGGAAAATAGAATCTCGGGTAGAGTAACGGGTGCTCGGCGATAACCCTCGCGGTGAGGGAGCGCCGAATTCTGCCACCATGAATCGCCCCGAACGAGGCCTAGCCATCTCGACCCACTCCCCGGTACTTGCCCGGGTATGCATGCTGCTTCTCTTGACGAGCGTCGCAGCTGGTCAGGTGCGCGGGAGACGAATCATGCCGGTCTTTGACTTGGATGGTGAACCCCTCGGCACCACAGCGGACCTGCAAATGGCTTTCGGTGGGACCTATGCAAGTGCCCAGGCGGAACCCACGGTCAGCGTGCAGTTTTCCCCCGGGCCTATCCGGGTTCACGTGACCATCCCGAACACCGGGACGCCCTGGGCGGAGGAATTCCTCGCCCTCATCCCGGCTGCCCCCACGGCTCCGGGCTCTTCGCCCCTGCTGATTCTCTTCCACGGCGCAGGGCAATGGCCAACAAATCCGATACCTGCTCTTTCCGTAGAAGACGCCGCCTCCGTGATGATCAGCGACGCCCTTGCCCGAGGCTGGCATGTACTCATCCCCCTCGGTGGCCACGCCTACAACTTCGGGCACGCCGACGCGCAGACGAACACCGAGCTCTCGCTGGAAGTGTTCATGAGCATGTTCGGTTCGAGCATCGACCCAAGTCGCGTCTATGGTTATGGACATTCCATGGGCGGTGGCTGGTTACTCGCACAAGCGGGCCTACATTGCGGGGTAGACGACCTGCGCTTCGCGGCTCTGTTTGCCAACGGAGGCACCCCTTCCAATTCCTTTACTTACGAAACCGCTCTCAACCACAGCAGCCTGGACATCATCTTTGGTGCCAGTCCAAGCACAGATCCGTTTGCCTACTCGCGCTCGTCAGCTGCTGATATTTCGAGCACTTACCCCTTTCCAACAGATTCAACCAACGCACCCGTCACGAATCTGGTGACCACGTCGATTCGCTCGGAAACCTGTTGGTGGGACCGGCTTCAATACAAGACCGCGGCCCATAGCCTGCACGATTTCCTGGACACCAAGCCCGCGCCGAGCCACTTCGCCGTTCCCAACTGCGCCTCACCCTTTCACAGCTGGAGCATGCCGAACAATGTGGCGGTTCTGAATTGGATGTCTAGTCAGACCCTGACTGACCCGGATCCCCAAATGCCCCAGTCACTGCTCACCGATCGCAATGCCCAAGTGCATTACTTTCAACTGCACCAGCGCTTCCCGGGACAATTTTCCAGCCTGCAATACCAGCTGTTCTCCGCAATACCAAATGACAAGCTGATCCTGTTCGAGCCCCAGAACCTAGACCTCGTTTCGTTCTCCACTTCGCGCATGGGGATCACCTTCGCGCCCGACTTCGAGATCTTGGTCAATACCGGAGGCACGGTTGGGCCCAACCTAACAATCACGGATGTGACCACACCGCAAGCGGTTGAGGGCTGGGACGGCACGGCCTGGGGGCCAGTACCGTTCACAAATTTGCCAGCTGGCGGCATCTTGCTTGAGGAAACCGACAACCCGCCCGCCACTGGAACCCTCATCGCTCGCTGGCGCATCACCCCCTGAGGGTTAACTGGCCAATCAAGCGGGAAGGAACTTTCCCGTGTTTGGGGAAAGACTTTGCACGCCGGTCTTGATGGCCGCTGTTTGCGGTTCATGATTGGCACGGCTGATCAAGAGAGCGCTGTCAAACCTTATGGAGCCCAAGGGGAACCGGTCGCGGTCGTCATACCAGGCAGAATCGATTCCATGGGAGGTCAAGCTCGCCACCGTTCCCTGGCCCGCGGCAACTTCGAAGCCCTCAGTCTCCCCTCCTTCATTCGAGGGCCAAAGTACGTGGCCCCCAGAAAGGGCGAGCTGCGCTGCCTTTGCACTTGGAAACACCGAGTCTTCGGGCCAATGGTCGTCGGGAACAGCTGCGAGGTTCAGATCCCCGTTGCCATCGACACTCTTCATAGAAATTGACAAGCCCCCATCGTTGCTACGGACGGTGATACGGGCGGCAGGTTCGGAACTGGGGAGAACTTTCGGTGTGAGGCGCGCACTTGGTCGCGAGTCAGCTTCACAACGCAGCAGGTACTGCCCATGGGCTACGGTGGCTCCCGCATCCCACTCGACCGCAATGCGGTGCCAAGCGAGTTCTGTGCCGAATCCCAAGGGGATCGGCAAAATACGCGCCCGTGCGGGAGCAAAGCGAAAGACACAGATCCCTCCTAGCGCAGAGCCCTGGTAGAGCTTGGGGCGTATGTGATTTGGCAGGAATCGGCGGGCGACTGACGGATTGATGCGGTACTGAATGCAAATCCGTCGTTCGATCCGCCCGCTAAGAGCGGGGGCTCGCATGTCCCCCTAGCCTAGCGCTTGCGTACCGGCTCCGGCCCCTCAACCACCAGGATCCCATTGTGAGACCACCCAGTAGCTTCTCTGGCCTGGGCTTCGTCCTCGGCAATCGCTTGGCGTAGGCGCTCTTGGGCCTGCCTGCGGGCTGCCCCGAGCCTATTCCGGTCCCCAGTGTTCATGCGCCCCGGAAGTGAATCCAGCTGGCGGCAGACATGCTCGATCTCGCGCAAGTCATCCGTTGCGGCTTGGACAGCGTTGCTCAATTGAGCCTCTTCAAGTCCCAGGCCAGTGGCGCGCCGGATCAAATCGACCAGCTCAAGGGTGTCTTCGTCTTGGACAAACTCCGGATCCCGGAGCAACTCCTCGGCTGCGGCCAAGAGCGTCGGCACCGAGTCCCCACGGGCGTGCACGCTGCGACGCAAGAACTCTGCGAACTGGGCGGTCACCGCAGCACGCCGGTAACCCGGGGAAGTGGACCCCTGATGGGCCAAGGCATCATTGGCCATGATGTCCAAGCTGCGCTCGGTGGCTCGACGCAGGCTGTTGTCCTGACCGCCAACCTTAGGATCCTTCCAGCGCAATCGCGCGGTAGCCAGGCTTGTGCCGTCATAGACAAGGCCTCGGTCCAACTCGATCTCGAAGAGGGCAGTGACCTGGTGGCCAGCGCCTACCTCTCCCGCATCCACCGCATCATCACGGAAGGCTGCGTCGGCGATGGCCCGGTTCTCGTATCCAAGTTGACGCCAACGAACCACTTGCCGGCCGTTGAACTCCACTTGGATCTTCACGTCATCCGCGACCGGAATGAAAGCGCCGGCGAAACGCTCACCCAGGGCACGCTGGATTGCTCGGTCGTCGTCGACGAAATCACAGAGGCCATCCCCTCCGTCCGCGAGTTGCTCAAGGAACGTGTCATTGTGCCCCTCAATTCCCACGCCCAAGGTGTTCAGGTGGACGCCCCGGTTGAGGTGTTCGCGCACGGACTCCAGAATCTTGACCTGATCGGTCTGACCGGTGTTCGCCAAGCCATCGGACAACAGCACCACGCGACTGATCACGCCAGGAGCGGCTCCCTCAGCGGCAACTTTGTATCCCAGCCGCAACCCTTTGGCCGCGTCCGTGCCGCCGCCGGGGCTAAAGACTTCGGTTGCTGCCAAGATCGCGTCCCTTTCACCCACGCTGGTGGGCGACAAGATCTCTGTGGCTTCCCCGTTGAAAGTCACGATCGCCACAGTGTCCCTGGAATCAAGGTTGTCGAGCATGCGCTCCACCGCACGCTTGACCAGCCCCATGCGATCGTGCTGCTTCATAGAACCCGACACATCGACCACCAGCACCAAAGCCAAGGGGTCCCTCTCCCAAGCCTGGATTTCCTGGGCCCGCACGCCAACACGCAGGAGCCAACGATCCTTTCCGTCGCGGCTGAAGCTAGGGGCCATTTCCACGGACAAGGCCAAGGCGTCATTTGTCGGCGCGACCAGGTCAGGCCGGAAGTAGTTCACAAACTCTTCGGTGCGAATGCCCGCGCGGCCAGGAAGCTGACCCTTCATCAACTTGTTACGCGCAGCTCCATAACTTGCCGTGTCCACGTCGGCTCCAAAAGTCGCTTGTGAATCTGCCATGGTCAACTCCCAAGGGTTGTCGCCCCACCATTGCTGGTAGAGATTGGGAAGGTGAGCATGAGGATCCACCACGCAATTGTGCCTCGCGTCTTGATAGCGCTGATCCACCGTGTCCTGAATAGGTTTGATATGGATGGGCACGCGGGGGGGACGGACGGGTTCATCGCCCATCGCCAAATTGTCGGAGTCTTGAGACTCAAGCTGAGCATCCTCCACATCACGGCTGAGGAAGAAATCGTGCGCACCGGTCCCCAGCTTTGAGTCCCGAACGATCTCCTCCAGTTCCATCTCTTTTGGAGAGTTCGCTAGTCCTAGGGTAGCTGGAGAAGGGTCCGAAGACATAGAACCAGGGGCTCCCCCCCCGTACCCAAGGGTCTCCAGCCGGGACCCCTTTCGAGCCCGGGAAGAATCCTTCTTACCCTTCGTTGCACCCAAGGAATAGCTCCGCTTGAGATCGGCCCCCTGGGTTCGGGGTGGCACAGCCAGGGCCGCCCCTGGTAAGGGGGGATTCGAAGGTCCCGGGCCTCTATATGCGCCGCCACCGCCACCGCCACCGCCACCGGGGACATTAGCGGTATCTAGCTTGATTCCAGGCTTGGATAAGTTCTTCCTGGATCCTAAACGGCTGCCATACCTACCTCCGGGCAATTGGCCGCTCAAGGTTGTGGTTGAGATTCCAAGAGATTGGGGACCAGCACTCTCCGCTACTTTGAACTCTACTGCGCCCTCTAATTCTTCAGTTTCATAGACCTCGCCAGCCATCTCCGAATCCCCGGTTAAAGGCCGATCATAGGCTTGCTGAGACTGGCGCTCTTGGTCCGCGAGGCTTTGATAGCCCCTGACCCATTGATCATCCGGATTGCCGCTTGCCACCCTGGGATTCGCCTGACGGAAAGCCAACTGCCCCATCAGGTTCGCCCGGGCGATGCTGGCGATGCGTTCATCGTGAGCTTGTTCATCGCTAATCTCCACGTGACCCTGATCGGCGTATTGCAGCACACCCCAGACTCCACCTGAGAGCAACACAACGGCGGCCGCAGAGCGCATCAAGGCACCCCAACTATGGGGAGAGGTCAGCACCTCAGAGCGTGCGTCTGAAAGGGTTGCTGCGGAACTCAGCAAGTCCTCCACACGGTGGGGCGCAAGGGACTGCCCGTCACCCAGCTCGGATTGAACCAAGGCAATTGTGGCCCGCAGGCGCTGCTCTTCCGCAGCAAGTGACGGGTCATTCTCCAGGGCTAACTTGATCTCGGCCTGGGTCGCCGCATCCGCTTCGTTCATCAAAACGGCGGTGAGCTTTTCAAGAAGGGGGTGGTGGGTACTCATTGGACATCTCCCAGGGGCATATTGTTTGGTTGTGAATTTCCCAGCATGGGGGCGAGGATTTGAGACAAGGCCGCCAAACCGGTGCTTAGCAGCCAACCGATGGTGCCGGTTTTAAGACCGGTGATCTCAGCGATCTCTTGGTAGCTGTGGCCATCCAACAAACGCAAGACCAGCACTTCCCGTTGGTCGGAAGGCAACTGGTCCATGCCGCGGCGAACCGCCGCTTTCGTGTCGGCGCCATCCACGGAGGACTGTCCCCCGGAAACGGCTTCGTCAGGCGCGACGGCCTGTTCTCGTTGTTCGCGTCGGCTGGTGGATCTCATTTCATCGGTGCATAGGTTTCGCGCTACGCGATGCAACCAAGCGGCGAGAGCGCCGTGCCCCGCAGAGGGGTCTTGGTTTGCGTCCGGGTGAGGCGCGGGTGGTTTCTTCGCCAGCCGTAGGAAAGTCTCTTGGACCACATCCTCACAAGAGCCGCGGGGGCCCAAAAGGACCCGCACGTGGCGTAGAAGGGGTTCCTCAAAGCGCTGGATCAAAGCGGCGAACGCATCGGTGTCGCCGTCCCTCCAACGCTCCAGGAGAGATGCTGTGGTAGGTGCCTCCATGGGCTGTACAGCATGGAACGGAGGGAACCCCCGAACCCTTGGATTTTTTTCCAAGAACCCGCTCGCTGACGCCGTGTCCCCGTGGGCGCCCCCCAAAAAACCGCCACACCCCCTTTGGGGCACTATCCTGAATGCATGGCCCCCTTTGACCCCGACGCAGCAGCCCAACCGGGCAGTGGAATTTTCGGTCTGCCCCTGGGCCCCGATGATGCCTGGGCCCAGGTACTGGGCGTGCCCTTTGACGCCACCACCTCTTACCGGCGAGGGACCATGCACGGGCCCGAGGCCATCGTCGCCGCCTCTGCCCAGGTGGACCTTCACGATCGTTTGTTCCCCGGAGCACACGAGGGCGGAATTCACTACGTCGCCGATGAGGGAACCGTCGAGAGCTGGAACCGAGAAGCCCGCGCCCTTGCGAATCCGATCATCGCCGCGGGAGGCGCTGATCCCGACGACGACTCCCACCAGCAAGCACTCGCCCGCATCAACCACTTGGGGGATGCCCTACGAGATCACGTAAACAGGTTCACCGAAGGATGCTTTGCCGCAAAGAGACTTCCTGTTCTCTTGGGGGGAGACCACAGCATTCCATTCGGGGGCATGGAAGCTGCCGCAGGACGATTCGATCAACTGGGTGTGTTGCAGTTTGATGCCCACGCAGATCTGCGTGAGGACTACGAGGGCTTCCGCTGGTCCCACGCCTCGATCTTTCACAATGTGTTGGAGGAGCTGCCCCAGGTGCGCTCCTTGGTGCAGGTGGGTGTGCGCGATCTTGGGCACGGGGAAGCCTTGCGCTGTGCGGAAGATGAGCGCATCACAACGCTCTTTGACGACCAGTGGGCAAAAACGATTCCCGCCAGCGCTGAGCGTGATCAAATCATGCAGGACAGCATCAACACCCTGCCCAAAGACGTCTGGGTTAGCTTCGACATTGATGGCCTCAGCCCGGACCTCTGCCCACACACGGGCACCCCGGTTCCGGGTGGTCTCGATTGGCACTCAGCCATGGCCTGGCTCCAGGCACTGGTGCAAAGCGGCCGCACGGTAGTGGGTTTGGACCTTTGCGAGGTAGCGCCGGGTCCAGATGCTGATCCCCAGGGGACCAGTTGGGATGCGGTGGTCGGGGCCCGCTTGCTCTACCGACTGATTGGCACCGCCAGATGTAGCCACCGAAGCTGATCGGTCAGCCGCCCAGTCCGGCGAACATCGAAGCGGACCAAGCAAAGTAAGCCGCTAGGGCAAGGGCTGCTTTCCAGCGACCCGAGGGCAGCCTCAGGAACAAAATCAAGCCAAGGGAAAATGCCGCGGTCAGGGGCAGGTCCACCTCCATGGTGCGCTCAAGAATCCCGCTGGAGTCCGGGTCGAGGGGACCCGTACCAAAAGCAATGCCCAAGACCATCAGGGTGTTGAAAATGTTGCTCCCGACCACGTTGCCTAGACCAAGCTCCGCATGCCCCTTGAGTGCGCTCACAATTCCCGCCGCAAGTTCGGGCAAGCTGGTCCCCACCGCGAGGACCGTAAATCCAATCACCGTCGGGGGAACACCAAGAGCCTCGGCCAAACCAATTCCACCCTCCATGGCCCCATACGCTCCCAGGGCAATCGCAATCGATCCAAGCACGATCAGCACCCAGGGATGGCGCGATCCGTGCATAGCCACTTCCTCAAGGGCGGACACTCCCTCTTCCCGGGGATTACGCAAAACCAAAACCTGATAGAGCACGAATCCAAGAAAGAGCACCAAGCCCTCGATCCAACCCAAGGCACCCCCGCCAGAAACCAAATACAACAGTCCCAAGGAACCCAGCAGCCAAGAGGTCTCCCTCGCCGACAAGACCTGCGCGAACACCCGCGGCAGAATCAACCCGGTTGCGCCGAGCACCAAACCAATGTTGGCGATGTTCGATCCGAGAACCGTGCCCAGGGCAAGGCCATGTTCTCCACGATTTGTGGCTAAAGATGCGACCACCACCTCTGGTAGGGAAGTCCCTAGCGCAACTACCGTAAGGCCCGTAATCATCGGGGGTATGCCCAGTAGCTTTGCCAGGGCAACCCCGCCGTCCACGAGCCAGCCAGCGCCCTTGGTCAGGAATAGGAAGCCTACAACAAGAAGCAGGCAGTCAGCCAGAAAGGGGGGCATCGGATAGCGGGATCAGAACTGGGCGGGCAAGATAGAGGTCTAGATCCTAGACCCGGGCCGGCCAAGCTTGGATTGAAATCCCTCCTTTCCATCTCTTCACCTCTATCCCTACTCCCATGCAATCATTCCTTTCCCGTGTTTTACCTCTTCTCCTCTTGAGCGTTGCTCCCGCGGTGGCCCAGACCCCTGTCACCGTGGCCTTCGAGTCTTTTGATTATGCCACTGGAGGGCTCGGCGGCCTCGGCGGGGGCACCGGTTGGTTCAACACCTGGTGGTCGGGCAACAACGCCGACGACGCCATCGTCAACAGCGGGTCCCTGGACTCCATCGGCAACAAGGGCACCACGAACTGGGAGCATGCTGGCTCTTACCGCGTCCCCGAATCCGGCCCGCATACGGACATTGCCCCGGATGGCCGCTTCGGCTCGGGCGACGGTGTCATGTGGATCAGTTTCCGAGCCCAACGGACTGGCACGGACGACTACGGCGGATTCTCCCTCAACGAGCAATTCGTTGGTGAGAAACTCTTCATCGGCTCTCCCTGGCAAATGTACGAGTGGGGCATGGAAGATCCCGCCACAGGAACCAGAGCCATGATCTCTGGCTCCAACGTCGACACGGTGACCCACGTTGTGGTCCGTCTGACTTTCACATCGGCGGGTGAAACGGCCGAAATGTGGCTCGACCCCGGCACGAGCCACCCAACGAGCCCCGCGGGCGCTGTACTCCTGCTAGGCGACTTTGCCTGGAACGAAATCCGCCTGCAATCCGGCGGCAACAACGGAGGCACAACGGCTTACGACTTCGACGAGATCCTGATCGAAAAGGAAGTCCCCGGTATTGGCACCAGCTACTGCGCGGCGAACCTGAACTCGACTGGAACAGCCGCTTCCATCATCGCATCGGGAAGCATCGTTGTTGCAGACAACAACCTGACCTTGGAAGCCACCGACCTGCCTCTGAATCAGTTTGGGTTCTTCCTCGCTTCTCGTAGCCAGGGCTTTGTGGCTAACCCGGGCGGGTCCCAGGGCAACATCTGCTTGGGCGCTCCGATCGCACGATTCAATGCGGCCGGAGGCTACAGCATCGGAAACTCGGGGACTTCAGGGTCGATCAGCCTCCTCATCGACATGGGCAACATCCCGCTCACCCCGGTGACTTCGATCCTAGCTGGTGAAACCTGGAACTTCCAAGCCTGGTATCGCGACCTGAACCCCACAAACACAAGCAACTTCACCGACGGGCTCTCCGTCACTTTCCAATAGGTCTTCCCCTGACGTTTTTGGTGGCTGGCAGAGCGCACGACCGCTCGGCCAGCCCATTTTATCGGACGAGTGAATGACCATGAACTACAAGACTAGCCTCCTCTTATTCGCCCTACTGACATCTAGTGCCATAGGGCAGACCCAGGTGATCTCGTCCGAGTCTTTTGACTATCCGGTTGGCGACACCTTGGGAGGAAAGTCAGGTGGTGATGGTTGGCTGTTCCCTTGGTGGTCAGGTAACAACCTCGATGATTGCCTGATCCAAAGTCCTGGGGTGGATGCAATTGGAGAACAAGTCACTACCAACAACGAGGACGCGGGCAGCTACCGGTTGGTGGACTACACCAATTTCGGGCATCTTGCTGATACCCAGTTCCGGTTCGGCATAGATAACACGGTTTTCTGGGTCAGTTTTTGGACCCAGCAACCAGCCTCATCCACCGACGAGTACGGCGGTTTCTCGTTTAATGAGCAGCTCGTCGCCGAGAAGTTATTCATTGGCAGCCCCTGGCAAAGTGGCCTCCTAGGAATTCAGCCTGTGGGAACACCGATGGTCACAATCCCAGGCACGGACCCCCTAGCTTTAAGTCGCATGGTGGTGCGAGTGGAACACCTCCCAGGGGACGAGAACATCAAGATCTGGATCAATCCACCCGTAACCCACCCCGATCCCTCCCAATCACCCCCGGACCTAGACGAGATGGTGCCGGACTTCGTTTGGAACGAGATCCGACTGCAGTCGGGATCCAACCAAGGCGGTCAGACGGGCTGGTATTTCGATGACCTCGTGATCGAAACGGAGGGGGGCAGCTTCCCGGACATCGGCGTGAACTACTGCACAGCGATGAGCAACTCCAGCGGGGTACCCGCGTCAATTTCCGCAACCGGAGAGGATCAGGCAGGAGGGCAACCCCTCTTCTTGGCCGCAGCCAATCTTCCCTTGGGAGAATTCGGCTACTTCCTCACGAGCCAGTCCGCGGGCTTCGTCCCAAATCCAGGTGGTTCCCAGGGGCACCTTTGCATCATTGGACAGATCGGGCGTTTCACTGCTCAGATCCAGAATTCGGGCACGACGGGGCAAGTGCAGATCCCCGTGGACACAAGCGCGCTTCCCCTGGGCAGCGTGACCGCTATTCAGCCGGGAGAAACCTGGAACTTCCAATACTGGTATCGAGACCTCAACCCCACAGCCACCTCTAACTTCTCGGACGGGATCGCTATCCTCTTTCAATGATCAAGGGGCTTTTGATTCTTGGGCTCGGAATCCTCGGGGCCGCGCCGACTGCATGGGCACTGCCCCAAGGCAGCGCCACACCCGTTTCCGGTCCCACGCGCTCAGCGATCCCCGAACGTTGGGTGATGCTGCAGTTTGTGGCCATCGTGCCGAGCCATGCGGATCAACTCACCGTCACCGTCACCGACCTCGGTCATGGCGCTGCGGACTTGTACTTACGCAAAGACTTAGCCCCGACGGAGACCGAGTGGGACTTTCGATCAGCAAGCTCCACTACTGGCAACGAGAGCATCACCGTCGACACCCTGTCGGACCCCGTCCTCAGCACGGGCACTTGGTGGATTGGCGTGTATGTTCCCCTCTCTAATCCCTTTTCCATCAACATTGATACCGCTCCCCGCCCCAGCTTGCGCCCGGGCATGGGGGCCGTTCCATTCCACGACGCTCTTGGTACGGAGGGGGTCACCTTTCGCGTCTGGACACCCAATGCAAGCGCCGTGCATGTGGCCGGCGAATTCAACAGCTGGTCCGGTAACGCCACCCCATTGCAACCCGAGGGTAACGGCGAATTTTCCGTTGATGTGCGCGATGTGGAGGCCGGTCAGCACTATCGCTTCGCCATCACTAATGGCACGCAAACACTTTGGAGGAACGATCCACACGCGGCGGAGCTCACTAACTCGGTGGGGGATTCGATCATTGTTGATCATGACGCGCACGCCTGGAGCAACGACGGGGTAAGCATGCCCACCTGGAACGATCTCGTGATCTACGAAATGCATGTGGGTATGTTTGATCCTGATACCCCCACTGGAGTCGGCAACTTCCGC
>Ga0206679_10003422_pt1 | contig 12192 bp, 9 predicted proteins | sample M110012015metaG_FD_155464 | JGI IMG/M metagenome (GOLD analysis project Ga0206679, IMG submission 155464) | Ammonia-oxidizing marine archaeal communities from Monterey Bay, California, United States - M1 100m 12015 | ecosystem: Environmental > Aquatic > Marine > Intertidal zone | place: USA... | reverse complement strand
GATCCATTCTAGAGATTAGAAAAGATTGGGCACCAGGAATAATAACTTCTTTCATTAGAGTTGAAGGAAGACCAGTTGGCGTTGTAGCGAATAACCCAGGCCATTTATCAGGTGCTATTGATTCACCTGGAGCTGATAAAGGATCTAGATTCATTCAACTTTGCGATGCATTTGATATTCCTATTCTTTCACTTATTGACTGCCCAGGAATAATGGTAGGTCCGGAAAGTGAAAAAACTGCGTTAGTTAGACATGCCAGTAGAATGTTTGTGGTTGGGGCAAACATAGAAACTCCTTTAATGTCTGTGGTTATTAGAAAAGCTTATGGCTTAGGTGCACAAGCTATGGCAGGTGGTAGTTTTAAGATCCCTCTATTTACAGTGACATGGCCGACAGGTGAATTTGGAGGTATGGGTTTAGAAGGAGCAGTTAAGCTTGGCTATAGAAAGGAACTAGAAGCAATTAAAGACCCTAAGAAAAGAATTGAAGCTTATGAAAAAATGGTAGCTGACAGCTATCACAGAGGTAGGGCAGTTAACATGGCCTCTCACTTCGAGCTAGACGATGTTATAGACCCCGCAGAAACAAGAAATTGGATAATGGGAGGTCTTAAGTCTCTTCCTGCTACCAAACAAAGAGACGGCAAGAAAAGGCCCAACATTGATACTTGGTAGGTAACTGGAGAATATATGCATAGAGTATTATTTTTATTAACTATTTTTTTTATTTCATCTTGCTCTGATGACTCTTTAGTAGTAGTTCCTGTAAAAGATGTAGAACAAGAAAAGATTCAAAATTTAGACTTAAATCTGAACCGAAATGTCTATTTCGGAGATCTTCATGTACATACAAAATACTCTTTTGATGCCTATATATTAGGTAATCTACTTGGTCCCGATGAAGGCTACAAATTTGCTAAAGGAGAGAAATTAATAAATGGGTTTGGACGTGATATGCAACTCAAAGAACCTTTAGATTTTTATGCGATAACTGATCATGGTGTGTGGTTAGGTGTTGTTCCAGAGTATGCTGATCCTACTTCTAGATTAGGAAAGCTAGAAGGAACAAAACCTTTTCATAATGTTAATGCTCCCGAAAACTTCACCTCTATAACTGGGACAAATAGAGTGAAACTATTTAGAGGAGATTACGGAAAGCTCATGGTTACGCCAGGAAGCTACCTAAATATGTTTAGAGCGTGGAGAGAAAATAATACGGCTCTTGGCTCTAAGTACTTTGATTATGATGCTCATCTCTCTGCTTGGAATGATACGATCAAGGCAGCTGAAGACAATTATGAGCCTGGAAAATTTACAACGTTTGTAGCATATGAATGGACCGTTTCAAGCCCTTTACCTGAAAGGGCTTCTTATCATAGAAATGTAATATTTGATTCTAAAGGAGCGCCTAAGAGGCCTTTCACTCGTGTTGACTCAACTCTACCTGAAGATTTATGGGCTTGGCAGGATAATCTTAGAGAGCAAGGTTTGGATAGTCTCTCTATTCCTCATAACTCTAACCAATCTAACGGAGAAGTTTTTAAATTGAATTATTCAAACGGAAGACCAATTGATAAATCTTATGCTGAACTAAGGATGCGAAACGAACCTTTGGTTGAAATTTCCCAAATAAAAGGAACTTCTGAGACTCACCCGAAGTTGTCTCCTGATGACGAATGGGCTGATTTTGAGATTCTCAACACTAGAAAGGGCAATGTATCTCAATACAGTTTGGTAAGCGGATCTTATGTAAGAGAAGCTTTACAAAATGGACTTGCCTTAAATTATGAAAAAAGAGGAAATCCTTTTAAGGTAGGCTTTATTGGTTCAACTGATACTCACAACAGCGCAAGCCCAGTTGATGAAGATAATTATTGGGGAGGAGCAGCCATCAGTTTTTCACCGGATAACAGGGGTTCAGTTCCTTATGGAACAACAGATAAATCCCTCTCAACTATATATGGCTCAGGCAACACTTATGCTGATATGAGAGGTGTTCAATTTGGTGCTTCTGGCATAGCTGCAGTATGGGCAGAGCAAAATACAAGAGAAGCTATCTTTGCGGCAATGAAGAGAAAAGAAACCTATGGAACGAGTGGAAATAGAATTAAGTTAAGATTCTTTGCAGGTCATTCTATTACTCAAGAAGATTTAAAAAGCCCTAATGCGATAAGTGTTCTTTACAAGAAAGCGGTACCTATGGGGGGAGATTTAATAAAGAAATCCGGCACAGAACCTAGTTTTGTTGTCTGGGCCCAAAAGGACAAAAATGGAGCCCCGCTACAAAGAATTCAGATAGTTAAGGGTTGGTATGATAGCGGTTGGAGAAGAGAAACAAGAGAGAAGGTATATGATGTTGCTTGTTCAGATAATCTAGAAGTTAATTCTGAGACGCTTCGATGTCCAGATAATAATGCCACTGTAGACCTAAATAATTGTACTATCTCCGCAAATTCAGGATCAAGTGAATTAAGAACAATCTGGAAAGATCCTGATTTCGATCCTAATATTGAAGCGGTTTATTACGTTAGAGTCCTAGAGAACCCCACTTGTAGATGGACTACCTGGGATGCCTTAAGGGCAGGTGTCGAGCCTAGAGAAAATGTTCCCAAGACTATTCAAGAAAGGGCTTGGTCATCTCCTATTTGGTACAAACCTAATTAATAGTGAAACAAAAACTACTTATTTTCTTTTCAATAGGATTATTTATCTTTGTTATAGACGTTATCTTTAATGAAGATAGCCCTAATAAAATTACTTTATATGAATCTGAACTAGATTCATTAATTAAAACATGGGTAACACAAGTAGGAAGAGAGCCTACCAGTGAAGAAATTGACGGCATTATTAAGCAACTAATTGATGAAGAGATACTTTACCGAGAGGCTTTAAAGTTAGGTTTAGATAAAAACGACATAATTATTAAAAGAAGATTGGCACAAAAGATTAGTTTCTTAAAACAAGAATCAATCAAAAAAAATCCCTCGGAAGCTGAAATACAAGACCACTACACTAATAATAAACAAGATTACTTTATTGAAAGCACTTACACCTTCTCTCATATTTATTTTAGCAAGGATAACCAGGCTCAATCTAGATCTATCAAGGCCCTTCAATCAATTCAGCAAGGAGAAGAGCCTAGTTTATTTGGAGATCCCTTCCTTCTAGGAAAAAACTTCTCAACTAAGACAGCAAAAGAATTAGATAGATCTTTTGGAGCTGAATTTTCTGATTCTATTCAAAACTTAGAAATTAAGAAATGGGATGGTCCCATTGCATCCGAATATGGAGAACATCTAATTTTCCTGAACTCTTACACTGATTCTTATTTACCTGAGCTATCACAAGTAAGAAGCATGGTTGCTAGCGATATCTTGGCTAGAGATCAAAGCCAATCTACTGCTAAGTATTTAGAGGAGCTTAGAAAAGAGTATGAAATAGAAATACTTTCAGATCTAAATGTCCAATCTAATTAAATCCTTAACATTACTTATAGTTTGCCTGTTTTTAGGCAACCTCTTTAGTCATGAAATGAACCCTGCGAGACTATTGCTTGAAGAACAGGAGGATAGCTCTTACGCAGGAAATTGGATGTTCCCTTCTAATGCTGTAGGTCTGCCTGCAGAGATTATTTTTTCTGATTGCGAGGAAGAAGAAAGAAACTTACCTAAGATAGAAGGAAAATATCTGGTCTCTGAGTTATCTATGAGTTGTGGAGATTCAATTAAGGGAAAAGAGATAAGTCTTAAAGGGCTATCGAGAATAACGGATGCTTTGATAAGTGTGACCTTTAAAGATGGAACAAAATTTGAAGGCTTAGCAACAGTTAATAACTCTAAGATTGTAGTTCCTCAGGAAGTCAGCATTTATCCAACAGGTTATTTTTGGCTGGGTGTAGAACATTTATTAAGTGGAATTGATCATATGCTTTTTATCTTTGGTCTTCTTTTTATAGTTTCTGGGACAGCTAACTTATTTAAAACTATAACCGCATTTACCATTGCTCACAGTATTACTTTGGGGTTATCCGTATTAGATATTATTAAGGTCCCTCAAGCTTCTACAGAAGCATTCATCGCTTTAACTTTAATTTATTTGGCTTTAGAGGTTAGCGAAAAGCATAGATATGAATCTACAACACCATGGGTTGTGGCTTTTGGATTTGGTTTATTGCATGGGCTTGGTTTTGCTGGTGCTTTAAATGATATAGGGGTTAATAATGATGATCTGCTCTTTTCGTTATTTTTCTTTAATGTTGGTATAGAAGTTGGGCAATTATTAGTTTTACCTTTATTTGGATTGATAATCTGGCTTCTCTCTAGAAATTTACTTAAGAACGGAATTAATCAATATGCCTCTTATTTGATTGGAGGCTTAGGATCTTTTTGGCTAATTGAAAGAGTTTTAAAAATTATTTAACTAACATAGAATTCTATAGATCGTGTTTATAATTTTTGTAATAGCAGTAACAATATGGGAAGTTTATTGGACTTACCATGCTTGTTGGCTGGCTTTTAGGTTGGGAGATAAGAAGTGGTTCCTGTTTTTCTTAACCTTTGCCTTGTTAGGAATACCAGAAATAATTTACATACAAAAGAATAGACAACGGTCTATGTCTTCTTTAGAAGACAAGTCTGACTAAGCCGTGCCTATGGGTTTTCGCTAAAAATAGTTTCTAATCTATTTTTATCTTCATGGTATTTTTTACCGGCCAAATAATAGCAAGGAATTGAGATGATGCTAATAATAGAAAAGATAACAAGCATCACGGTATAAGGTTCTTGGTAGTTTGCAGCTTCCATAAGGTCTGCAAGTATTCCCCCGACGAACGAACCTATAGTGAGCCCTATTAAATTTAAAGTTAAGATATAGAAGGACACAACAGTTGCCTTGATGTTCTCTGGAACTAGTTCTTGAACAGTGCTAAAAGTTGGACCAAAGAAACAACCCAATTGGAAATAACCGACAATAATACCTATCCAAAAGATTATAGATCCGGGTTCTACAAATCTATAATAGATGCTAATCGGCAAGGTTAATAATGCCAACCAGAATAAAAACATAGGCCTTCCTTGGTCTGTATTTTCTTGCCACCAGTCACTTAGTATTCCACCAATTAGATTGCCAGCTAACCCAGCAAAAACACCGATCCAACCAACTATCATTGCAATATTTGATCGCTCAAAACCTCTTTCTTCAACAAGCCAGAGCTGTTCAAAAACAGAGGCCCCCAATGCAATGTGATAAAAAATACCTGCAAAAATAGTAAACCTTAGCGCCGAGGAGGCTGAGAGTGCTTTAAATAATGTTCTAATTATTTCTGTAACACTTTTTTTTGAAAGAGTACGTTTCTCGCTATGTTTCTGGATACGTTTTCTGGGTCTATCTTTAAACAATAAAGTACATAAACCCAAAACTAAGCCTAAGACTCCTAACAAGTAAAAGCAGTTGCGCCACCCCAAGGATTCTCCTAGATAACCTGCAATTAATAAACTAACACCAACACCAATAGGAACTCCCATATAGTAGAAGCCTGCAGCAAATCCCATTTTTTTAGATGGGAAAGAGTCTGAAAGTAAAGACATGGAGGTGGGGGTTAATATAGATTCACCAACTCCTATAAACATTCTAGGAAGGGCCATAGAAATAAAACCCTTAGCTGCACCAGTTAAAGCTGTAAATATGCTCCAAAGTATAACTCCAAAAGCTATCAGTCTTGGCCTGTTTACCACATCTGCCAGCACGCCCATAAAAAGACCTGCTACAGAATAAAAGACGATGAAAGGAAGTGTGGTAAGAAAACCAAACTGAGCGTTTGTTAATCCCAGATCAGGAACTATAAAATTAGAAAAACTAGCTATCAATTGCCTGTCCACAAAATTTAGCAAGTTAAGTAAAGTTAAGAAAAAGAGCAATCTATAAGCGTTCAAGTTCTATCCTATTTATTTTGGGTGATACTAACAGCGTTTGTATGTATCTGGGTAAATGAATTAGTATAGTTACTAAATTATTAGTCTTAAGTCTAGAGGGAGATTGAAATATGGTTAAACCTAAAAGAGAATGGAGCAATTCTGACATACGCTCCTTAGTACAAGGAGAATTTCATAACTATTTTGGACAAAGTCAGCATAACTATCTGAAATCCGATTGGTTTGTATGGTTTTTAAGCAATTCTACCCGACACGCTATATTCTTTTTATTTCTGCAGAAGTACGGAAAAGGAGAGATGGTTAGTTATACTGATTTAACCCTAACCAAGAAGATAGGACTGATTAACCTTAAAATTGATTCTATAAAAGCTACCATTCGGGAGGGTCTAGAGTTGGGATTTTTACAATCATTTAAATCAGATGACGACAGAAGAGTAACACTTTATGACTTTAATCCACGTATCATCCATGAAGTGGCAGATTATTGTTTTTGCATGAGAAGAAATAGAATGATTGAGACAGCTTCTTACATTCATTCAGAAACTACTCTTAAAGTAAGTAAAGAACTAGAAAACGCCGTAACTGATGAGTGGGCAGAGGCAGTCAGCTCAACAGTTGACGCTGTATCTGGAGTTCTTGAGTCTAAATTTGGTGTTACTAATTCAAAAAATATTACCCCTATAAGTAAAAAGAAGAAACAGGTAGATAAATAGTTGTAAATTTTATTTATTATTAGGATTGATAGACAAAATAGTTCTTCGATATAATTTCTCTTAGTCCTAAGGATAGGACTAAGGCTAAGGTGTCGCACTTATTAGGTTTCACCCGATTCCCTCCCCAGGGAGCTTCAGAAATCAATTTCTGAGTTCGACACCTTTTTTATTCATTAAACATTGCAGTTCTCCCACCATCAACAATGATGTCTTGGCAGGTGACAAAACTTCCTGCATCGCTGGCTAGATAGAGAGCAGCTTCGGCAATATCAATTGGAAGACCAGACTTTTTTAGGGGAACGGCGTTAGCTAAATTGCCTCGCAGTTTTTCCATTTTTCTTTCGTTCTCTTCCTTGGTAAGGTCATTCGCTCTTTGAGATCCTCCGTAAAAGATAGGAGTTGCTATTGCGCCAGGAGAAATAGAGTTTACACGTATATTATGAGGACCTAATTCAACGCCGGCCATACGAGTATAGTGAGTTACTCCTGCCTTTAGAGCAGCATACAAAGGATCTCCTTGGCGATATCTGAGAGCAGCAACACTTGAATTGTTAATAATACAACCGCCGCCAATAGCTTTCATTGGTTCTATGGCATATTTAATTCCTAAGATAACACTAGCAAGTAATAGATGAACGCCGTAATCAATGTCGCTCTGAGTTACTTTTTCAATCCCAGCACCAACAGGTCCGCCGGCATTATTAAAAAGAATATCTAATTGATCAAAGTGTTGGAGTGTTTTTTCAACGGAGGTTTTGATATCTTTTTCCTCGGTTATATCTGCCTTTTCATAAATAACGTTATCACCAAGATCATCGGCCAATGCTTGACCTTTTTCTTCAGACCTGCCCACAATAAGTACTTTTGCTCCTTCTAAAGAAAAAAGACGGGCGGTTTCAGCGCCAATACCGCTAGTACCACCTGTAATTAAAGCAACTTTTCCATCTAATCTATTTATCATAATATTCCCTTTATTGATTTAAACATTTATAAGTTTCATTAATTAAGGCTATTGATCTGCCATCTCCAGCAGCATTGTTTTTCATTTTATTCATGACGTAAGAAATCCCAAGTTTGTTTTTTGGATCTCCAAATGCACACGAGCCACCAAACCCCGAATGTCCAAAAGATTCTTCTACTGGCCCATATATAACTTTATGCTTATTCATGATAAAACCAGCACCCCAGCGAGTTACCATACCAAGGACCATGTCTCTTCCTTCAATTCTTGAACGAGTCATTGCGTCAACTGTGCTATCTTTAAGTATTTTTAAAGATGGATCACTAGGCACAATAAGGCTGTAAAGTTTTGCTAAACCATAAGCGCTTCCTTGTCCATTTGCTGACGGGATTTCAGCTGCTCTCCATGCTCTAGTATTTTGGGGCTTCAAAAGATTAGGGCCAGAACCTGAAGCTTTCTGAGCATCATTGGGTTCAGCATTCTCTTTTTGATTGTTTTCTTCTTTTGAGAAAGGGATCATTTCAGCTACTCTATTTTCTTCGGACTCAGGCAGGCCTATGTAGAAGTCTATATCTCTATCATTTCCAATCTCCTCTCTAAAGTAGACACCTAAAGTCTTCCCAGTAACTCTCTTAATTAATTCTGTAGTCAGCCAGCCAAAAGTCATTGAATGGTAACCTGAAGCAGTTCCTGGCTCCCAAATAGGCTTCATGATAGCTAGTTTGGAAGCCATTAATTCTTGGTCATAATAGTCATTTACTTCATCAGTCTGAGCTCCGCAAATTCCAGCTTGATGAGAAAGAAGCATTTCAACTGTTATATCTTCTTTACCATTTACACTAAATTCTGGCCAGTAGTAGGATACCTTTTCAGAATAGTCTAAAAGACCTCTTTCAACAGCCAGGGCACATGTAATGGCAGCCACGCCTTTTGTTGTAGACCAAACAGTTGCTAAATTATTTCTATTCCATGGTTTAGTTTCATCGGCATCCGAGTAACCGCTCCAAATATCTATTATTGCTTCTCCATCTTTATAGACAGCATAAGATGATCCTTTTTCTTTTCCAGAAGTATGCAGTTCCTGGAAGAGTTCTTTTACTCTTCCAAATTGTTCATTACATTGTCCTTTTACTTTCATGGTTTTAATACCGTTTTGTTAAATTTATAATTTCTTTTTTTAATTGTTATTTTACGTAAAGTTATAAAGAATCTTACTTACTCTTCAAAAAAATAAAACCATTTCCTTCCAATGTTAGATTTTTTTTATTTAGCTCAGCATTTTGTCTAGGACTATTTGCAATTTCTTCATATACATTAACTTTTACAGTTAAAGGATCTGTTGAAAGGTTAAATAAACAAGCTATTTTTTTTTGATCTCCCCTTGTATAAAACAATAATGATTCGTCTATCTTTACAAAATTTATTCTTCCTGTTTTTAAGTCTTTATGTTCTTTTCTAAAAGACAACATCTTCTTATAAAAATTTAATACGGAGGAGGGTTCTGTTTCTTGTAGGTCAACGGCATGTTCCTTTTGTATTTCTTTAGTTGGAAGCCATGGTTTGTTAGTAGAAAATCCTCCATATTGTTCTTTTCCTTTCCAGATCATAGGTGTCCGACAACCATCTCTTCCTTTATTTTCAGGCCAAAAGCGAATTCCTGGTGGATCAGTTAATTCTTCGAATTTTAGTTCTGTTTCTAGTTGTCCTAGCTCTTCACCCTGAAAAAGGCTAATAGAACCTTCTAGGCTTAACAATATGGCACCAGTGAGCTTTGCAAATTGATCTTTAGAAACTTGATTATTGCTCCAGCGACTGACATGACGGGTAATATCATGATTAGAAAAGCTCCAGCAAGGCCAACTATTGATTGAGGAATTAAAAAATTTCTCAACAGTTTCTTTTATGTGAGAAGGAGAAAATTTTGGTCCTAACAATTCAAAACTGTAGGCCATATGTAAGCGCTTGTTATCACAAGTGTAGTCGGCCATGATTTCTAATGGTCTATGTATATCGCCTATTTCTCCGACACTTGTCCTATCCGTATATTGGTCTAGCAATGATCTAAATCGTTCTATAAATATTAAGTTTTCTGGTTGGTTGATGGCATAAATTTGATTCTGCATGTAATACAAGTTAGTGGGTGGTCTTATACGGGATATTGAACTAACCGGGTTGTCTCTTAGTTGTTGGTCGTGAAAATAGTAATTCACAGTATCCAACCTAAAGCCGTCAACATCTCGATCCAGCCAAAACTTTGATGAGTTGAGCAACCAGTTCTGAACTTCTAGATTATGAAAGTTAAAATCAGGCTGGCTAATAAGAAAATTATGAAGATAGTATTGGTCTCTCATCGGCTCCCACTCCCAGGCAGATCCTCCAAACATAGAAAGCCAATTATTAGGTGGAGAGCCATCTGGTTTTGGATTGGCCCACACATACCAGTCAGCCTTTTCAGAAGTTTTGCTTGTTCGACTGTTTTGAAAGAAAGGCATTTGGTCTGAACTGTGTGAAAGGACTTGATCAATGATAACTTTAAGCCCCAGCTTATGGGCGACTTCAATTAATGAATCAAAGTCATCTAAATCTCCAAACAAGGGGTCTATATCCGTGTAGTTGGAAACGTCATATCCCATATCTTTCATTGGAGACATAAAAAAAGGGGACAACCAAATTGCATCAACACCTAGGTCTGAAACGTAATTTAGCTTACTGGTAATACCTTGCAGGTCTCCAATGCCATTCCCGGTACTATCAAAAAATGACCTAGGGTAAATTTGATAAATAACTCCGCCTTTACACCAAGATTCCATTCTAATTTTTAAGGTCTTGTATCCAAGTCAAGACTTCCTCTTCAATTTTATTTATTGATTTGTAATCTTTCATCTCTTGAGGCAAGTTTTTAATTGCTAAATCTAAACCATTTAAAAGATCATGATTTTTAGAAATTGATAATAAAGGATCTACATGCACTCTAATTGTAAAAACTATTGACCCGTGAACGGGAAGTTTTCTTATAGTTTGTCTTTCAACTCTTAAATATAGTTCTTCGACTATTTTCTTTTTTATTTTTACATGTGTTGTGCTGCGTACAGGCTGGAAAAGATTAGGGCTATCAAATAAAGACCAATTTAGACGTTCTAGGATTTTATCGGTCGGAAGTTTATTAAATATTTGATTAACTCTATTACCAATTTTTTCTTTGTAGCTGGGTACGCCTTCATGAATATTCATTAAATTTTTAGAAAATTTGTCAGTTAAAGACCAATGCGAAGGTGCACTCAGTGATGCAGCTTCTAGGTAGAATTTATCACCTCTTGGATTCATTAAAATCAAGTCTTCTTGAACAAGTAACGAGGCAGTTTCAATAGGAACTAACTCTTTGCTTAAAAGATCAATACTCTCTTTTGTAGCTTTTACATGAATTATTTTTCCATCAAAATCGTATTTATCCGAATGATATTCTTCTAGATGGTTAGTTATTAATTCTAATAGCTCTTCTTGCGCTGCTTGAGAGTCAGAACTTGATTGCAGAACCTCTTTTTTTTTGGAAGAAAGTAAACTTTTTTTTAAATTAATTTCATTTTTAAATTTATCATCAATCTCTAGCCAATTTTCTTCATTTATTGGTTTTAAACCAATGCGTACACCTCCTTTTCCATTTAGGTAAGGGGTGTGTTTAGGTAAAGTCAATTTAGTCGAATCCGCGTTTTCTTAACAAAGGTTCAATTTCTGGTTCAGACCCCCTATACCTTTTGTATTGGGTCATTAAGTCATCCGTATTGCCTGCTGAATAGACGTATTTTTTTAGTTTGTCTGCTGTTTCTTTATCAAATAAACCTTTTTCTCTAAAAGGTTCAAATGCATCGGCTTCTAGAACTTCCGTCCATAGGTAGCTGTAGTAGCCAGCTGAATAGCCTCCGGCAAAGATGTGACCAAAATAGGTGCTTCGATAGCGAGTAGCTATCTCTGGTATAAGACCTAGTTTGTTTAAAGCTTGGCTTTCGAACGCATTTACATCACTAATTGGTTCCTTAGTTGTATGCCAAGCCATATCTAAATGTGCTGCAGCTACATATTCAATAGTTCCAAAACCCTCATTAAATGTCCCGGCTTCTGAGATTTTTCCTAGCAAATCATCAGGAATAGATTGACCCGTTTTATAGTGGCGGGCAAATGATTTTATTACCTCTGGTTCTCTCGCCCAGTTTTCCATCATTTGGGAAGGGAATTCTACGTAATCCCTTGTTACTGAGGTTCCTGAGAGGCTAGGGTAATTTGCTTCTGATAAAAGGCCATGAAGGGCATGTCCAAATTCGTGGAATAAAGTTTCAACTTGTTCAAAAGAAAGCAGAGAAACTTCATCTTCGTTTAAGGGAGGAAAATTACACACGTTTACAACCAGCGGAATAATATTGCCATCAAACTTACTTTGACTTCTGAAAGTATTCATCCAGGCTCCACCTCCTTTATTAGGCCTAAGGGTGTAATCGGTGTAAAAAATACCAATAGTCTCTTCTTGGTCATTCTTAACTTCAAAGGACCGAATGTTATCTCTATATTTAGGAAGGTCGTATCTTTCTACAAAATGA
>Ga0206679_10003421_pt1 | contig 12193 bp, 9 predicted proteins | sample M110012015metaG_FD_155464 | JGI IMG/M metagenome (GOLD analysis project Ga0206679, IMG submission 155464) | Ammonia-oxidizing marine archaeal communities from Monterey Bay, California, United States - M1 100m 12015 | ecosystem: Environmental > Aquatic > Marine > Intertidal zone | place: USA... | reverse complement strand
TTGCTTCAGATGAGCGTTTGATCAACGCACCATACAGACTCTATGATGCTCAAGGCAAGCTAGTGCTTGAAGGAATGATTAGAACTGAAAACACGTTGGTTCATACCGAAGCCTTGTCTTCAGGAAACTACACGCTGAGTATCAGCAATGCTGATCAGGTAGTGACTGAGAAGATTGTCCTTCAGAAATAAGAACTACATAAAATACAAATGAGAGGAGGGGGTCTACGCCCCCTCTTTTTTTGTCTTAACTCATCACTCTGCAAGGGGCTTTGAGGCACTATTCAACACATCATGATTCGTCTTTTAGGATAAGAAAGGGGGAATAGACATGTTTAGTGATTACGCTCGTTACCCACGCTTATGAGCACTTCTATGTCTTCTGAAAAATAGTTCGACCTTCGTCCTGTTAGCTCCACCAAAGGGGAGAACTCTAAATTTTTGAGAGTCTCCCCTTTTTATTTTCTCCGAAACCCCTGTCAACATTGAGAAGTAGCTCTAAAACGGAGCTCGACATGTCGCAAAGAAGATGAACACTTTTCTCAAGCTTGGCTTCATTACTTTGATACGGTGATAAGATGGCTTGACCTCAATCAAGCTTCTTACCTACTTATTGACATGCCGTATCGAAGGCCACCAAAAATATTAGCAGGTCCAAAGTATCGACATAACCATCTCCGGAAAGGTCGGCAGCACAGCTATATGTGCATGAACCGTCATCATTAGTAGCTAAGGAGTCATAATTAATTGCAGTAGGATCTGTACAGCCATCTATCCCAATGACATCATTCGTCACATTCACAAAACCCGAAGAAGGTAAGAGCACTACATCTGTCCCATTTTGGTCGTTTGAAGCAACCACGTCTATCAAAATTTCTTTATCGCCTGGCTGCAAAGAGAGATCAAGAGGGATGTTGATATCAAATAAATGAATCAATCCGAAATTTGTCATCGGGGTTGTTCGAGTGATTGCCAGCTCAATTAAAAAAGGAGTAACGTTGGTAAATTGCAGATACTCAATTCCTTGTATTCCAAGATCGGATGAACTAAAATCGAGAGTTACATCTGAAGAGGAAACCCAGTCTGTTGGAAAACTAATTTCCAGTCCCATGCCATACAAATCTTCCATATTCATCTCGTCTGTTGTTACATAAACGGAAATGTCAACACTTGAATCATCAGGAATTGTCACTTCAGAAGGAACTGGGACAACACTAATTGGCATAGCGTTACCAGAGAAAAATGCAGGAGGATCTTCTTGATTATCTGGAATAATCATTATTTCTGGTGTATATACTTGCCCGAGATTGAATCCAATGGCAGCTTGATCGGATATGTTAATAAGCCCATCTCCATTTCCATCAGCAAAAACCCGATAATAGGAAGATGAAGGAGTACTCATATCAGTACCCCATAAAGGGGCTGGCTGTCCTATCCACACGATTGAGGGATTTGGACGTGAAGGTCCAGTTTGATTGTAAAAGAACCCTATGGGCAATAGGTCTAGGAAAGAGACCTCGCCACTATTGTCACAGTCTCCCGGCCAGACATCGTCCAAAAAGTTAAGATTGATTTCAGTTGTAGGATTAGGTAAATTAAGTGTGCCAATTTCTCCCAGAGAATTGTAAGCATCTATATTTAATGACGTGAAGAGGGAAACATAGGGATCTATCTGTACAGGAAGGACAGTATGCGCAAACTTCAGCGTGTATAAAAGACCGCTGCCTGAACTTCCCGCTACCGGCCCTGTTTTAGATAAACCAAAATCAATTGAATTGCCATTAACGATAGGAGGTGAAATAAGCACCTGTTCTCCCAAAAAAGGTCCTGGGATTCCCTCAATTAATGTCCAAACATTATCGTCAAACGTAATTGATGCGTAAGCGGCATAAATATCCAATCCATCTTCGATGAAGATGTCTAATTCAAGTAAATCGCCATAATTCAACTCGACGTCGGGAGCATTATAAACTCCTAGAGTCAAGATGCATGACCCGTCATCGCAACCGGCATTAGGATTGAAATTTACTGCAGTTGAATCAGTGCAACCAGAGTAAGTGCATGATCCATCGTCACAATCAGCTAGCGAATCGTAGTTACACGCTGCAGAATCCATACATCCGGCAGCGGTTCCAATGCCTCCGCACACTCCGCAGGCATCAATGAAGAGACATCCTCCATCATCACAATCAGCTAGCAAATCGTAGTTACACGCTGTAGAATCGGTACACCCGTCAGGAAGCACACAAGATCCATCATCACATGTTGCTGTTGAGTCGTAGTTACAAGCCGTAGAATTCGTACATCCTATTACACCCGAACCGCCGCAATCACCACAAGCATCAAGAAAGAGACATTCTCCATCGTTACATCCAGCCTCTTGATCGTAGTTGCATGCAGTAGAATCGGTACAACCAGCAATTTCAGAACCGCCACAGTTGCCGCACTCATCGTTCACTAAACATGAGCCATCGTCACAATCAGCTGTAGAATCGTAGTTACAGGCTGTCGAATCAGTACATCCGGCAACGGCTCCAGCTCCTCCACATACTCCGCAGGCATCTAAGATTTGGCAAGATCCGTTATCGCAATCAGCAAGTGAATCGTAGTTACAGGCTGTCGAATCAATACATCCAGCTACAGTTCCTGCACCACCGCAGAGACCACAAGCATCCAGCGTTTGACATGACCCGTCATCACAATCGGCTAGCGAATCGTAGTTACATGCTGTTGTATCCATACATCCGGCAACGGCTCCAGCGCCTCCGCATACTCCGCAGGCATCGTCGACTGTACAAGATCCGTCATCACATCCCGCTGTAGAATCGTAGTTACATGCCGTTGAATCGGTACATCCTGCTACACTATTACCGCCACACACACCACAAACATCTTCAAATAGGCAAGACCCGTCATCGCAATCCGTTGTTGAATCGTAGTTACAAGCCGTTGAATCGGTGCATCCGGCGGATCCTCCCCATCCGATAACTCCTGAAGGAGCACCACCGGATAGAATCAAAGAACCACTTTGGGCATATAGTTCCCATGAGATCTCAGAGTCAAAAACGTCACCGCCAACTTCCATAGAGAAACATCCAGATCCAGGATCTGGAAGACAAAAAATGTCAGATCCAGTAGCTCCACCCGCAAGAGTTCCAGTAGCTAATACTGCACCAGAAGCCTCATCAGTGATTGTCCAAACTGCAGCACCCCATCCGTCACCGTATGAATCGAACATAACAACAGTAACAGAAGTGTCACCTGTAACACAAGTGATACATGTTCCGTCATCACAATCAGCTGAAGGATCGTAGTTGTTTGCAGTAGGATCTGTACAACCGAATGACACTCCAAGAGCAATAACATCAACTTGATCCGAACCTGTGGCTAGAGTCCCACTAGCCGCGACATCACCAGTAGCTAAATCAGCAATAGTGTATGTGCCGCCGTTCCAGCCATCACCAAATGAATCGATCATGTGGAACTGGTATGCACAATCACCTGCTAGACAAAGAAATTCTGACGCAGGAGCACCTCCACTATACAATGGCACATCAACACCAACAACCTGTCCCGAACTATAAAGTCCCCAAGAAATCTCCGATTCGAAAGTTCCACCAGCTACTGTGATTTCGAAACAACCATCAGTACAGCAAGATCCATCATCACATCCTGCTGTAGAATCGTAGTTACAAGCCGTTGAATCGGTACACCCGTCAGGAAGTATACAAGATCCATCATCACATGTTGCTGTAGAATCGTAGTTACATGCCGTCGAATCCGTACATCCTGCAACACTATTACCACCACACACACCACAAACATCTTCAAATAGGCAAGACCCGTCATCGCAATCCGTAGTTGAATCGTAGTTACAAGCTGTAGAATTCGTACATCCAGCCACAGTTCCACCACCTCCACATATTCCGCAGGCATCGGAGAATAAACAACTTCCATCATCTAAAATGGCGGTAGAATCAAAGTTACATCCGGATTCATCCGTACAACCGCAATCCTCATCAATAGAACCATCCCAATCGTTGTCCAATCCATCACATATTTCGAGTGAGGGACAAAAATTTAGTTGGAGAGGAAAACCTTCAGGCAGATTGCCTGAAAAATTCCCAAAGCAGCTGTAGATAACAGCGTTGGGCATGGCGGGATCGCCGTTGAAAACGGAGCCATCGTTATAAAAGTCTCCCATGTTATTGATGACACCAAAATTGTCAATCAACCCATCGGTAAGGTTGTTTGTGATGACCCCTTCGTTGTAGATGACCCCTTCCGGAAAAATGGTGATGTATAGGTAGTTGTCGATGGTTCCTGAATTGTAATTATTGAATGTCCCATCACTGGAGAGCCCCACGAAAAATGATCCTTCATTGACAAAATCCCCGTAGTTGTCGACAGTTCCGTCTAAGTAGAAGTCACCATCGTTAGTAAATACCCCGTTATTAATAATGCCTTGGCCACTATCGATCGTTCCGTCGCTGTATAGGGTTCCGTCGATGGTGATAATCACACCAGCACTGTTATTGGTGATAATTCCGTTGACGATCAGATTGTAATCAACATTTAATGAAGCGGTGATGAATGCGGTTAGGCCATCCGGAATCGTAGCATCGTTGCCTGCGGCAGGCAATCCATTATCCCAGTTTCCTGGATTGGAATAGTCTGAATCGACAAGTCCAGTGAACGTGGTTTGAGAAAGTACAGAGGTTGAAACGACAGACGCTAAGACAAGGGAAAGGCAAAAGGTCAGGATTTTCATGACTTGGTTGGTTAAGCTTCTAAAGGGGGGGGGAGGCACAAGATACGACTAAAAAAGGGGTCAAGCCGACTCTGCGCCTTGATCACACTACGTTTGTTATATACTTTAAGCAATAGACATGTTTAGTGATTACGCTCGTTACCCAAGCTTATGAGCACTTCTATGTCTTCTGAAAAATAGTTCGATTTACCTACCTCCAGCTCCCGCAAGAGGATATGCCGAGGCTTTGAGTTGTATTCGATGTCCTTAGCAAATTGGCGTCTTGAATCGGTTGTCTAAGTTGAGCGATTAAATCCATATCTTTTTAGCAACACTTAAAACCAACCATGAAAAATCTAATTGCTTGTCTCTCGCTGGCAGTATTCTGCCTTTTTTCAACTACGGCCTTTTCTCAAACCACCTTTACAGGAGCCATCAGCGACGATTGGGGTGACGCTGGCAACTGGGATGGAGGACAGGTTCCGAATGAATTGGATGATGTGATAATCCCAGAAGGAATTAATGTAACTATATCAGGCAATATTTCTGCGAAGACAATTACGGTCCATGGTGCCCTCCGTGCAGCGGGAGATGCGTCCGTCAGTCTCCAGACTGAGTGGATCATGGTGATGGGGGAAAATGCTCTTGTAGAAGTGGGAACAATGATGGCCCCATTTCCTTTAGAACATACATTTACTTTGACGCTTCTCGATTTCAGTGGAGGGGCGGCGACTGCCATGGGAGAGAAATTCCTCGGGGCGATGAATGGGGGGCGTATTGAGTTGCATGGTGCACCAAAGATTAGTTGGACTCGTTTGGGAAACAGCGTTCTCAATGGCAATAACCAGATCACATTGGCGAATCCTGTGGATTGGAACCAGGGCGACGAGGTAGTTGTGGTGTCGAGCCGCATAAATGGTGCCGAGGCAGAGAAGCGGATAGTTCAAGTGGTCAGTCCGGACGGAACAACTTTGACCCTGAATGAGCCTCTTGAATTCCCCCATCTCGGAGCGTTGGAGACATACACGCGGAGCACGGATGGCAAGACTTGGACGGCAGACATGCGAGCAGAGGTAGGCGTATTGACGCACAATGTTAAAATCCAAGGCGATGGCGCTTCAGAGATAAATGGCTTTGGTGGACACATTATGATTATGCCTGGTTCCACGGGCAATGCGAGCCACATTGAGCTTTACCGCATGGGCCAGAAAGGAGAGCTTGGGCGCTACCCTTGGCATTGGCATCTACTTCATGAATCGGGTCTGGGACAATCCTTTCGACATTCAAGTGTCCATCACTCATTCAACCGTGCCATAACCATCCATGGGACCAGTTTTGTTGAAGTGGAAGGAAACTTCTTCTACGACCATATTGGCCATGGGGTATTCCTGGAGGACGGAAGCGAGCGATTCAACGAAATTCGGGACAACGTCGTTGTCCTATCCAAGCGTCCTTTGGTTGGTGAAGAAGTGACCCCATCAGACAATCAGTTTGACGAGATTCAGAACAGAACGCCAGCCAGCTATTGGATTACGAACCCTAACAACATCTTCGAGGGCAACGTTGCTGCTGGCACAGAAGGCACAGGATTTTGGTTTGCCATGCCGCAGTTGCCTATGGGCGCTTCTGCGGGAAACCCTCTTTTTGATGGCATTGAGCCCTACCGAGAGCCGCTTGGAAGCTTTGAGGGAAACACAGCTCACAGTTGCAGGAGCGGTTTCGACATTTTTGACCAATTGTTCCCTGACCATAGCATCCGCAGGAATGCAGGTTGGCAGGAGAGTGGGGAACACATCATTGAAGGATGTACTTGGTACTCCAACGACTTGGCTATATACAGTGGCATTGGAGGAGCTGTAGGAGACAAGGTAACCTATACAGCCAATCTGAAGTTTCACGATAACGTCTTAGTGGCGAATAACACTGCTATTATGTTGGCAAGTTACTCGCAGGTGCTAGAGTCTGCCATTGTAGCCCGCGACCAAGAAGGCTTTTTCGACGGCATGGCAAGTCTGTACAGGATCTACGACGGTGCCGGGCAGGTTCGTAACTGCCATCTCGTCGGCTGGAATCAGTCTAATTCGGACTATCTCAAGGATGGAGGAGCGGGAACCAAACACACGAGCCACCGCATTTCTGGCATTACGACTGATGATGGTTTGCCTCCTCGTGTACATATGCGGGATTATGACATCCCTGCGTCTACGACTGACATGACGCCGCAGAGCTTGAGCCACCCTAGGGTCTGGAATATGGTACTTCTTGACGAAGACGGAAGTTTTACGGGAACGCCTGGTAATTCAGTGGTAAGCAACCATCCGATGATGCTGGTAGGGGACGAGGATCAACTATCCAACTGGGTCAATACATTCAGCAGCCCTCACAAGTTTGACCTCACCATCCTAGAGTTTCCTTCTCTCGACCAAGAAGACATTCCCAATGTTACTTGCACTCGAACGAAGACGGGTAGCCCCACAGAGTCTGTCTACTACATCTATGGCTACAAGGAGCATATTCAGTTACCCTTTGTCGTCAATGAAGGGTTCTTGTATTCGTATCAGTTTGATTCTCTGCCATCGACACAGCAGATTGACGTAGAGTTAGACGATGCAGATTTGGGAGATGATGTGTTGATTCAATTTCGTGACTTTGGACAGTTAGGAGGTCTTGAGATATCGTCAGCAGATTGGACATTCACAGAAGTACAATCTTTAGAAGACCTTTCCTCAAGCAATGGTGCTGCTTTTTTCATCGAGCCAGGCGGGGATATGTATTTGCACCTTGTTGCTTATCAAAGATTGCAGTTCGTGACAATGACATGGAATGTCGATGTTACCCTGCCTCCACTTGACACGGATGGAGATGGTATTACGGACGTGCAAGAAATCATGGCGGGTCAGGATCCCTTTACCCCGAACAACGGCTGTTTTGGTGACCTCAACAACAGTGGTGTCATCGATATAGTCGACGTGTTGATATTGTTCTCGGATTATGGATGCACCGAGGGATGCACGGGGGCAGATTTGGACGCTGATGGATCTGTCGAGGTCAGTGACCTATTGTTGATGCTTGGCTTGTTCGGCCAGCCTTGCACTGCTGCACTGCCTTCCCTTTGGTTGGATTCAACCTTTGATGTCTTTATGGAGGACGATGTGGTCTATGGATAAGGTTTTGCGCACGATGGCTGGGGTGGTCCTGTGGTGGACATGGCATTTGGAATGCCACATTTGAAGACATGCCGTTCTGGGTGCTTGGCTTTGACTTCATGGTGGAACAGCAAGGGTTTTCAGTGCAACAGTGATGTTTTACTTTTCTCTAAATCCTCTTCAAGATGTTTCGATCTACCTCCCCCTGGCTCCACGAGACTAATGAACCCCTGCTGGCCAAGGCCAGCGGGGGTTTTGTGTTTATGGTTGCGATGCAAGCTTGCTTGAATTTAAAGAAATCGTTGGTAGGCGCGGATTGAGAAGGGGGACAAGCGTTGTCAATGAGTTCAACTGATGTTTCGGATTTCCGATTCACACCGCATTTTCATTTCAGAATAATCGTGAGGCTGTAGACCTGTCTTTTGACTTCTGCTTTTTCGGAAACACCTTTGATCAATTTGGGTCTGAGAATTCTTCTTTGCTTAAGAAATGATCGTCAGAAAGCGTTTTTAGGAATGCAACCAATGCTGCTTTCTCCTCATCAGTCAAGTCAAGCCCCTCAGCAAAATGCTCCATTTCAGGGTCTAAATTGGGCGAATCTCCAATGACACCACTGTTATAATGTTCAATTACTTCCTCGAGTGTTTCAAACCTGCCATCATGCATATATGGGCTTGACTCAGCTACATTCCTCAGCGTTGAAACTTTGAATTTACCGTCATCGGAAGAGTTGCCTGTTATTGCACCATAACCTAAATCCGCAAATGTGTCATCCAGGCCATTATTTCGGAAGGTAGGATCGTTTAGCAACGGCCCTGCATGGCAATGAACACACTCAGCTTCCCCAAAAAACAGATCAAAGCCGAGCATTTCTTCCTCGTTCAGAACATCAGTTTCATTACCATAGGAAAATCGATCAAAGTCAGAATCAAATGAAACGAGGGTTCTTTCAAATTGTGCAATTGCGCTGGTCACAAGAACTGAATCAATTGTAGTGGTTCCAAATGCACGTTCAAATAGTGGAGGATAGTTGGTATCCGCTTGCAATTTGGCAACGACATTCGGCCAGGTTTCGTTCAATTCAACAGGATTTACCACTGGCCCAAAAGCCTGATCTTCCAGCGAGAAAGCTCTGCCATCCCAAAAGAATAATTCATCCCAGGCTAAATTTACGATCGACATGGCTTGTCGCCCTCCCAATTCACCTTCAACGCCCACGCTAAACTGGGCACTGTCACTAAAACTAAACTCCTGCGAGTGGCAACTAGCACATGACATGTCATTGTTGGCCGATAGTTTCTTCTCATAAAAAAGTGCTCTTCCTAACTCAATTCCTTCTAGGGTTAATGGATTCTCGTCCGGATGTGGCATCTCCCCCACAATGGAAGTCGCTACCCAAGCCGGAATAACCACCTCAGCTGGGGTTGGATTCTGGATCTGATCAATCTCAGAGTCGGGTTTCTTACAAGCATGAAGAATTAGGATCGTCATGACGATCACTACCAATGCGCAGAACTTTTTCAATTTTCTACGGATTTAATAAACTTCAACTGCTCATTCTCCATTTTAATGATGTACACACCATTAGGCAAACGAGTAATACTCGTCACTTTGTTTCTTACATCCATTACTTTTTCGCCTACGATGTTGAAGATTTCCGCAGTTCCATAAAAGCCGTCGATGGTAATGATTTGGTTCGTTGGGTTAGGGTAAACAGTGAAAGTTTCCGTGCCTACTGATAAGTCATTTACACCAATTGATGGGTCCACAACGATTATTGAGCCCCAGTTGCCCTGATTCATGGGGTTGGTACCACAATGGAAATAATAGGTGCCAGGAGTTTCCAGGGAGAAGGTGACAGAAGAAATCACCGAGGTGACTGTCTGAGTTTCGAATGGAACCACGGATGTCTCTCCGGTATTCCATCCTTCTGTCATTGGGTGTGATCCACCCGATCCGTAGAAAAAGTCAATTTCTTCTCCTACGTTCACCGTCAGAACTGATTCAGGCGACAAGCCGGTGTGGGCAATGGTCATGCTTTGATTTTGTCCCCTGCAAATAATCGCCAGGGCTATGATAGAAATGGTAACAGCAATATTTTTCATAACTGAATTTTTTTGATAAAAATGGAAACTGGGATATGGGGAAAGAGCGACCACAACCGGTCAACCAGCACAAATAATTAAATCGGATTCAAAGTGTGCTGAGCCAGAGTTGGTGGTTCTTGAATCAGACACGGAAGACCTGAATCTTGTCCAGTTCGGGTTTGTATAGGTCGTCAGGGGGTGGGTGGGAATTGAAATTCCACACCTTCAAAAGAGAAAGTTTAGATATTTTCAGGCTCGTGCCATCCCGAAAGTGAGGTGGAATCGCAGGAGAGCAGATCTCATTTCCTGGTAAGGATCGGGTTTCCCTCAGTTCATAGTCGATCTCAAAAGTGATCATTATCCTGTGGCTCGGATTCCCATCCACAACACAGTCATGAGAGAGGTGATCACAATCCGAGAGGAACTTACAGGGGGGCATTTCTGCCCCGAATATCATCCTTCCGCCATAATCGCAATGAATATGCGAAAACACGATTCCGCTGCTCGTAAAAGCAATGAATGCAACAAAAACTGATGAGATTAATATGTTGATCAATTTCTTCAAGCCTCACAAAAGTATTCATTTTTATTCGGATTGTCAACGCAGGAATGGGCCTTAAACCCCCTCTTTTTTTGTCTTAACTCATCACTCCGCACGGGGCTTCAAAGCCCTATTCAACACATCATGATTCGTCTTTTAGGATAAGAATGGGCAATAGACATTTTTAGTGATTACGCTCGTTACCCACGCTTATGAGCACTTCTATGTCTTCTGAAAAATAGTTCGATCTACCTCCCTCTGGCTCCACTAATGTACAGCGTCAAAGTAAAGTGGAATAAAAAACTAGAATGGTAAAGCGACATGCAACCCCAAACTGTAGTGAATATCGTGTTCGTCATAGGCAAATTCGAATGCCGGCCCTAAGTCAATCGGACCCAATTCAAATTCATAAAATGCTTCGAGGTGCACTGCGAAGACAGCTTTATGTGCATCCTTTTCTCCATGATCACTATGTTCATCACCATCTTCTTCAATGGCAAAACCCGGTGCAGCAATAATGTGCAGATTACGAGCAGGGCTATATTGGATGACAACACTATAGGTTTGGTGCCTATGCTCATCAAAAATATATTCCACTCCCAATCCAGCCCCAAATCGAGATTCTCCCAGTCTCTTCACATAGTGGCCGTGCAGGCCAAAATACACCGGCTGCTCCTTCTCGCCTGAATACAATACTGGCGCAAACGAAAGTCCAACCTCATTATCGTGGAAATGATCTCCATCGTCGTGATCATGATCCTCGTGGTCATACTGGGCTAGAATTGCGACTGACAATATGAGAAAGAAGATGAGACTGAGTAAGCGTTTCATAAGCTGAGTTCGAGAATCTGTTCGAGTTGACAGTTGTTCTAAAGGTTGACTTTGAGACCAGGAAATAACGAATGAACCCACGCTTTTTACTGATCTAAAAATTATACTTTTGCAACATTGATGCAAACATAAAATAATTTCTGCAACGTTGTTGCATTCTTTATGGATCTATTTGTAAAAAATGGCATTCGACCTACAAGTTTCCGCAAGGAAGTTTTAGACATTTTTATAGGTGAGGAACATGCCCTTACTGTTCAGCAGATCGAAGAGGCTCTCGGAGAGCATGATCGCATCACACTCTACCGAACGCTGAGAACGTTCATAGATCAAAGCCTGATCCACGAAATTGTGATGCCGGGCAATATTAAGAAATACGCGCTATGCCAGGATTGCCAAGTAAACCACAATCACGGTAAACATGTGCATCATCACGAGCACATTCATTTTCACTGCAAGTCATGCGATGAGGTCTTTTGTGTGGACACCGATATCCCAAAAATCCAACTGGGGAAATTTGAAATAGCATCTCTTGAAATCCAGGCGCACGGGTTTTGTTCATCATGCGCGGCGAAGAGTTAATCTAGGACAAGCCACTCCTATACAATTAGGACTCTCCCCTTTTTATTTTCTCCGAAACCCCTGTCAACATTGAAATCAAATAACTCTAATAAAATTTAGGGATAGAATATTGACTCGAGAGTCCTAGCCTCGCCAGAGGAAATCGTGAACACCTTGTTGGCTGACATCAGATTGAGTCCGACATGATCAACAGGTAGTGGCGACTCGCATATTTCGTACTCAACCGGAGTTGCCTCATGACCTCCGTGAGCTGTATTATA
>Ga0206679_10003420_pt1 | contig 12203 bp, 10 predicted proteins | sample M110012015metaG_FD_155464 | JGI IMG/M metagenome (GOLD analysis project Ga0206679, IMG submission 155464) | Ammonia-oxidizing marine archaeal communities from Monterey Bay, California, United States - M1 100m 12015 | ecosystem: Environmental > Aquatic > Marine > Intertidal zone | place: USA... | reverse complement strand
AGAGGCACAAAAAACTTCGCGAGATGGGTGGAACGATTAATTCTTGGGACTTCTTCAAAAAACACCACGCTGAGCCTGGCACTAAAAGAGTTTTAGGAAAAGTTATTCCTGCTGGTAAAGGTGGGCTTAAACAATTAACTGATTTTCTCGCTTCTCATGAACACACAATCAACTTTATCTCATTTAAATTAGCCCAACATTTTGTTAGTGATAATCCAAGCAAATCAGATATTAACTATATAGTTAATGCTTGGAAAAAGAGTAACGGCAATCTGGATCAGATTCATACCACTGTCATTGAACGTGCTATTTCATCAACAGAGCCAAAGTTTCAATGGCCTATGACGTGGTTATTTCAAGTTGTTAGATTAAGTGGCGCCACCTATTTTAAGGGCTGGGATGAAATGGATAAATATAACCAAGGAATCATGGATGCCAGAGAAATTTTTGAAGAACTTGGGCAGAGTTTTTGGCATGAGAGACAACCTAATGGCTACTCAAGTGATAAAAAAGAATGGCTCTCTGGTGAAATGTTTGAACGCCGTATTAGGTTTGCTGATGCGATTTATACGGCAGGATACCCAACCTCTACACCTGATGAAATAATGGATAGAATTGGAGCAAATGAAACGACTCGAAGTCTCGTTAACAGCTTTACTAGAAAAAAAGATCAATTTATTGCCTTAATGTGTAGTCCTGAACTTATGGGGTTAGAAAATGCCTAAACTTAATTTGACACGTAGAGAGTTTTTAAAAGTATCTGGCGCTTCATTATTCTTAGCGGGTCTTCCTCTTCCTGGCTTTACTAAAGACAAACCGCCAGGCACTATCTCAGTGATTATGCTTGAAGGTGGGATGGATGGACTAACTGCAGTTCCACCATTTGGTGATCCAAATCTCTTAAAGATGAGAAAAGGTCTTATTCCTGATAACTATTTAAAGCTAAATTCTTTTTTTGGACTTCACCCCTCTTTTCAATATTTTAGTGGACTCATGGCTAAAAATAATGCCTCAATCGTTCATGCAACAAACTTCCCGTATATTCTAAGATCACACTTTGAAGGTCAAAATTTAATGCAAGGTGGAGGATTAAGTCCGTTCTCTGAAACTTCAGGTTGGCTCGGTAGGTCTCTTGAGCTCGCTGAACTTCCAGGAAGGTCGCTTTCACTTGATATGCCCTTAATTCTTAGGGGTACTGATAGAAATGATAATTTCTATCCTGCTAGCATAAGAAGTTCAAGTAATTTAAAGACTAAGCTAATTGACATGATTTCTATGTTTCACTCAAAAGAAGGCTCTTCAGTCTTTAAAAAAGTGAGTAAAAAAAGTACTCTAAAAGATTCAATAGTGCCAAGAGATCCTGCAAGTTTAGCAAAATATGCTGGTAAAGCAATGTCTCAAGAAGGTGGTCCTTTATCGTCGGTTATAAAAGTCACCCAATTTGATACCCATTCAAATCAAGGCGCAGATGAATTTGGTCGACACGGCAAGCTATTAAAACTCGTTGATGAGATTATTGCTGGCTATAGAGAAGGTTTAGGAGATGCTTGGGATAACAGCATTATTCTTACTCTAACGGAGTTTGGAAGAACAGTAAGAGTGAACGGCACCTGGGGAACAGAACATGGATACGGCTCTGCTGGACTCTTAGCTGGAGGTGCCATTACAAAAAGTAGAGTTATCTCTAAGTGGCCAGGGCTTGCAGAAAATGAACAATTTGAAAAAAGAGACCTAATGTCTACGATTGACTATCGATCCGTTTGTGCAGCGTGTATTGAAAAATCACTCGGCCTAGATCACGATCTTATTGCTGACAAAGTTTTCTTTACTCCTGAACTGCCTCGAGTTTACGATTATATTTTTTCCTAAGCTTAATCTAATTTGAGGAGTCACTAATTTTTACTTTAAGTCACTTATGAAATTCAAAAGTATACTATTACCTCTATTACTTGCAATAGGCTTGATTGGACCAACTTTTGCTGGCTTCTTAGACGATTGGCCAGATGATGCACTCTGCGGATGGATGGAAAATCCATCACCGCCAGCTCATATAGTCGAAGAGGTACAAAAAAGAGGAATTGGCTGCGAAGGTGGTAAAGCAGTTGTAGGTGCGGCACAAACTAATAAAATAACTTCAACGAATAAGGAAACAACAACTTCGAACAGAGCATCCTCTTCTGTTGATAAAGAAATTACAATCTATGATGTTGCTTTCTCTCCAGAGGTTTTGGAGAAGCTACTAAAATTAGTTGTTTCTCAAACCGACTATGACTTTAGCAAACATAAACTGACTAATAATGTTAAAGATTTAAGATGCGCCTTCAAAATACATCGGGTAGTTTATGAAAACTCAGAATTAGGGGTAATAGAAGGCTGGAATATGGCTCAAGGCGGTATAATTATACAAGGTTCTGATGTATCGTTTACTGAAGGCTCTTCTTGGCGCGTGGGTGGACTATCGACTGATAAAAGTTATCTTAGAGATAGAGTCAATATTAAGCTCACAGAGGATGGGCATATTGTCGGTAAGATGGCATATTTTACCCATACTGTAGATCAAGGCGAAGTCCCAAGGGAGCCTCTTTATCCGATATTAACGAAACACAAAAGATCTAAACCAATAAATCTTAAAAGTATTGGAGATTCTGCTGAATTCTGGATAGATATAGAGGATTGGGCTGGCGGCATTTTGCGTATTAGTAGATGTAAATATATATAAATACCTAAAATAACTCCAGTAGGCTTCTATTTAGTAAATGTATTAATCTTCGATTATTTCAATCATAAGCTGCAAAGACTCGTTCCCTCTAAAGGAATTAACATTTAGCTTGTATGCAACTCTTACTTGTTTAGTTTCAAGTTTTCCTTGAAAAAAAGCAATCCCCTCAAAGATAGAGCTATCATTAATCAATTTTAAGGTGCACTTAAGGTGTTTTTCACCAACAATCCGCTGCTCAAGTAATTCAAAGTCACCATAAAAAATAGGCTCTTCGAAACCCTGACCCCAAGGAGAGGCTTGACGAAGAAGTTCTGCATTATTAAGCGTAATTTCAGAGGCATCTAGATTTCCATCTGTGAGTAACTCAATAATTGGCTTTTTACCTTCAAGATGCTCAGTAATCGCTCCAGTAAATGCCTCTTTAAATCCTTCAAAATTTTCAGGGGCAATACTTAAACCAGCCGCCATCGCGTGACCACCAAACTTTTCAATGAGACCTGGTTGATTACGATCAACCAGGTCAAGCAAATCTTTGATGTGTACATCCGGTATTGAACGGATAGAGCCCTTTAATACCTTGTCTGATTTTGCAAAGACAGCGCATGGACACTGATACATCTCTTTAAGCTTCCCTGCAACAATACCGACAACACCTTCGTGCCAAGTTTCATCATATAGAACGATTGCAAATTGACTTTCATCAATCGACTGACTCTCTACAATAGCCAATGCCTCATCTTGCATTCGAGTTTGCTCTTGACGCCTTTTAATATTAAATTCTTCAAGTGTTGTGGCAAACCTCCGAGCATCATTAATGTCTTCTGAGAGTAAACAGCGTATTCCTTGAGATATATCACTGAGGCGCCCTGCTGCATTTATTCTTGGTGCTACAGTAAAGCCTAAGTCAGAGGCCTGAAGTGATTCAATGGGACGCTTTGTAAGTTCAAGTATGGCTAGAATTCCTTTTGAACATTTCTTTTGACGAATTCGCTTAATACCCTCGTTGACTAGAATTCGATTGTTCTGATCAAGCTTTACAACATCTGCAACGGTTCCAAGAGCAACTAAATCAAGAAGCACGCGTAGATCCGGTACTTTGATGTTATGTTTTTCAAAATAACCAATAGAATCAAGATGCGTCTTAAGGGATGAAAACAAGTAAAAACAAACACCAACGCCCGCTAAATTTTTAGATGGAAAATCACACCCTCGAAGGTTAGGGTTAATAATTGCATTAGCATCAGGAAGTTCTTTTGGAGGTAAATGGTGATCGGTAATGATAACATCAATCCCAAGCGATCTAGCTAGTGCTACTCCTTCATTACTAGAGATGCCATTATCAACAGTTATAATTAGATTTGGCTCTTTTTCAAGCTTAGCTTCGTTAACAATTTCAGGGCTTAATCCGTATCCATGCTTAAAGCGATTGGGAACTAAAAAGTCAACATACTTAGCACCCATTAACCTAAGCGCTTTAATTGCAACAACACTCGCTGTTGCTCCGTCAGCATCGAAATCTCCAACAATGAGTATACGTCGATCCTCATCTATACACTTCTGTAGAAGATCAAGGGCAATACTCAGTTGATCAAAGCTCGGTTTAAGAAGGCCCGGAAGTGCCATTGAGAGCTGAGACTCAGTGACCGATCTTGCGGCATATATTTTCTTTAGGAGTTGAGGTATATCGTCTGAATAAGACTCATATAAGGCCTTATCTATTTCTCTAGTCAGCACTTCTTACAAGTCTTACAAAGGTGTCTATTGCCTTGTCACGGACTATAGAACCACCAAAAAAGAAAGGAATTTCATAGGCTAGCGAAGGATTATCTTTTGCTGACATAGAGGTCCAGTAAGTATCCCTCTGTGTGTTTGGAAATAATAACGAATCTATTAAAATATCACTATCGCCATAATAATCAACGATAGATTTTAACTCATCTCTTGTTGGAAGGCGCCAATCCGAATAGGTGCAAAGCTCGGCCTCATTAATATCCTCAATATAGGACTGAGTATTGCAGCCCTTAGCCCAATAACAATTCTTACTAAAAGTGCCGTTCTCTCTACCACTTACTCCATCAAACCAAGTATAGGTATTTAGAGCGTACTGTATACCTTCATTTTCACTCTTAACTTCCCAAACTAGAGAGCTCTTATTATCTAATACGCATGACCATTCAGAGCTTTCGAGTTTTAGAATTTCAGCGTCATTTGACATCTTCAGAAAATCAGCATTAATACTTAGGCTGATTGACATAAATAATGAAAGTAATAGGACATTTTTCATGCAAGAGTAGTTAATAATTAAAGTAGGTTTATATTCTACCAGTTAAGACGATTATTAAAACAACTGCTAGATTTTTTCAATAATATTATTTATAAAGAGGGTTGTTTTCGCTGGAATAAAAGCAGCAGGACGCCTATAAAAATAAAACTGTCAGCTAAATTAAAGACAGGCCAATAAAACCCATTGGCGTGCATATCAATGAAATCAACTACGTAACCATATTGAGCTCTATCAATTAAATTACCTACCGCACCCGAGAGAAGCAAGAACTGGCCAAAAAGTTTTTGACGCTGATATTCTGAAGTCTTATGAATCCATAGAAAAATAATAACAGAAACCAAAACTGAAACAGATAGTAAAAAAGCTTTTTGAACTTCCCCACCACCAGCTAAAATACTAAAAGCTGCGCCAGTATTTTGCAAATAGGTCCAACTAAGATAAGGATTAATAATGATGGACTGGCCTACATCAAATGACGAGATAAAAATTTGCTTGGTAAATTGATCAAACAGTACCAAAACAAGAAATAATAAGTAGTAGCTTTTGTACTTCATACGTAAACCATAATTTTTTAAAAATTGACTTATAGTTAAAAATTCAACCTACAAACCCATCAACAATTATCAAGTAAATAGCATCTATTTAGTCAATGTGTTTATAATTCATTAGTAATTGTATTATAAATATTGTGGAGGTTTCATGGGTTTTTTAACTGGTAAAAAAGCGCTCATTGTGGGAGTTGCCTCAAACCGTTCAATTGCATGGGGAATAGCCGAAGCAATGGCTTCAAATGGATGCGAAGTTGCATTTACCTATCAAACAGACAAACTTAAAAGTCGAGTTGAGAAGTGTGCAGAAATTTGCAACTCTTCAATTGTGATTCCGTGTGATGTATCAAGTGATGATCAAATCAATCACACCTTTAGTGAACTTAAGAAGTCCTGGGATAGCTTTGACATACTAGTTCATTCAGTTGCATTTGCAGATAGAGCAGAACTAGATGGTAATTATGTTGAAGTAACTACACGTGAAGGCTTCCTGAAAGCTCATGAAATAAGTTCATACAGCTTCACTGCCCTTGCAAAAGCTGCACTTCCAATGCTTAATGATAATGGCTCACTGTTAACACTTAGCTATTTAGGGGCTCTTAGGGCGATACCTAACTACAACGTTATGGGAGTCGCTAAAGCTTCTCTTGAGGCCAATGTCAGATATATGGCTGCTGCTCTAGGCGCTGAAAAAGGGATTCGAGTCAATGCAATATCAGCTGGTGCAATTAAAACACTCGCTGCTAGTGGCATAAAAGGCTTTGGAAAGCTTTTAGACCATGCCGCTGAAAGCTCAGCATTAAAGCGTAATGTTAGTACAGAAGAAGTTGGCAATGCTGCTGCATTTTTGTGCTCAGACTTAGCGTCTGGTATTACAGGTGAGGTTACCTATGTAGATGCAGGTTATAACTTTTACGAAAAAGGTCCTGACTTATAAAACATCGAGTTTTTTTAGCTTAGCACTTTAAAGAAGATCAGAAAATACTTTTATCTCAGCAGTTTCACGTAATTGTTTTATCAACGAAACAAACATTTCATTATTCTCTTGACTTAAATAGAGCTCTGAGATCCCAGTATCATTTTCCCCTTCCGGAAACCTAACAGACTTTAAGTCAATTACTAGAGATGTTGAGTTATCAGCGCTGTGAGAGCTATAGGTATGCTCACCTAAGATAGGCTTAGGTATTCTAAAGGCGACGCTCGTTATATCCAAAGGTAATTGCGTAGCTCTTGAAATCCACCCTTCATCATTCCATTCTAATTCATTATCAGTTAATAATTCATTGACCGTTAATTCATCACCACTCGCCAAAGCACTAACTATACTTAGAGATAAATCATCAATCAATTTTTTTGCACCTAACGTTTTCAAGGTAGCAACAATTTGATCTTCTACTTCATTCAGTTCCTTTTGGCGTTCAGGTTGAAAGCTTGAAAGACTAAGAACTACAAATTTGTTTTGACCTAATTCTATGACATCAGAATTCTCACCTTCTTCAATAACTGCCTCGCTAAATGCAGCTGAGACAAATGACTGGTCATATTGATCAGTCCCGTTAGAGAAGAAATCAGAAGTCTGAATTTCTAGATCAAGCTGATCAGCAAGCATATCAAGAGATTCCTCATAAGCTAGATTAGCAAACTCCTCTTCCAAATCAAAGAGTATTTTCTGTTTAGCATTTTTTTTATGAAGGGCCACTAACTGTTCTCTAACCTCTTCGAAGGATTGTGCAGTCTGAGTTTGTATTTCTGTAAGTTTAATAATGTGAAAATAGCCATAATCAGTAGAAACTACATCACTAACATCGCCAACATTCATAGAAAAAACAGCCTCATCAAATTCCACTCCCATTAAATCTCTTTCAAACAAACCTAGATCACCACCCTGCTCATTAGAAGAAGTATCTTCTGAGTTAGTTTTTGCAAGTTCAGCGAAATCTGCGCCCTCTTTGATTTGATTAAGTAAATCATTTGCTAGGCCTTCATCCTCAACTAGGATATGCTGGGCACGCCTTCTTTCAGGATTAGTGTATAGCTCTTCATTTTCATCAAAAAGGTTTTGAAGAGTTTCCTGATCTGGATTCTCGGGCTCATCAATGTTGTCTAATGACAACTCAACAAAGTCAACTTTAACCTTACGGCCTTCTAAAAAGTTAGGTTTATTTTCATTAAAATAATCAGTAATCTCACTCTGAGAAATACTAATCTGATCTTCATATTTATCAGTAGTTAGAGATATATAAGACACTTCTCGCTGCTGAGAGGCAAGATCATTAAGTTGAGCGGTTTGAACCGATGACAAAAAACTTGAATTACCTAGGTTCCTCTTGATTTGATCACGAGTTAGTGATTTAGACTGCGCTATTTCATAGGCAGTTGGTGTATAGCTATTGAGTCTTAAGATTTGATTGTAACGCTCTTCTGAGAATGCTCCATCAAGGTAAAAAGCTTGATTTGATTGAATTACTGATCGCACCTCTTGATCCAATGTGACCATATCTAGTGTATTGGCAAAGTTCTCAATTAATTTTTCATTAATCATTGTGTCTAGAAGCGTTTGTTTAAGGACATTATCTATCTCTTGTGAATATTGTGCGCCTAGTTGTTGTTGTAAGTTTCTTTGTTGAGAGTTTAATTCTTGGTAGTACAAGTTAAGATCAATATCTTCGCCATCCACCGATGCAATAGAAGTATTTGCAGAACGACTGACATAGTCTTGAATACCAAATAACGCAAATGGAACAGTTATAAGGCCTACGATAAGGTACGCGACCCATCCTTTAGATTTTCTTCTTATTGCACCTAACATAATTATTTATTAAACCAATATTGTTGAGGCATATTGCCACCAAACATTTATACTTTAGCCCAAATTGTAATAAGGGCTCCCAAAAATGGAGTTAATAGTTAACTCTCAAATATTTTTTACTAGCTATAAGGAAGTGGCAATTCAGCCAATCACCCTAAACTAATCCAGATGCATTATACAAGGCTAAACCCTTTATCTAGAAAAGTTTTTAGTCCTTATCAAATTTCAGTAATTTTGATATACTTAAACATTACATTGGGACTGCAATAACACCAAGGAAGTCACCATTGACAACCAGCCCAGGAAAGTGGCGACCAGTATAGATGCCATCAATTCCTGCATAGTATTTCTCTGGGTCAGTACCTGTGCGTTCAATGTTATGAACTTTAGCAACAAGCTGACCAGTCTTTACTTCATCACCCAGATCAACACAGTGTTCAACTAAGCCAGTAGTCTCACTAAAAACATAGCAGCGCTGGTCTGGCATATCTAGGTTCAGCGTTTCACCTACCTCTAGTTCTCCTTTAGTGATTCCAGTATGACGAAGAATATTTCGTATTCCTTTTTTTGCAATACCAACTGTGTAGGCCGTTGTTGAACCACCGCCGGCAAGTTCAGTACTAATGAATACTTTTCCCATTTTTTCAGCAGCAGTATCATACATATTGACAGCATCTATCTCCAGTAACATCACTGAGTGTGGTGCATTAAAAGCTTTCATAGCAGCAATACATCGAGCTTGCTGTTCTTTATCATCAAGCACATGTGCACAACAGAAAGGTAAAAAGTCTAGGGTCTTGCCACCAGAGTGGAAGTCTAAAACGTAATCAGCAAGAGGTAAAAGTGTACGATTAAAATAATCTGCAATTTTCTCTGTAAAGGTACCCTCTGAATTTCCTGGGAAAACACGGTTCATATTTCCACCATCAATCGGTGATGTTCTCTTGCCAGCTTGGAACGCTGGATAGTTCATTCCCGGTACAATAATCACACGACCTGAAAGATCTTCTGCTTTTATTTTATTAGCTAGATCAAATAATGCAATTGGGCCTTCGTATTCATCACCATGGTTTGCTCCAGTAAAAAGAATGGTTGGTCCCTCACCATTTTTCGCAACCGTTATAGGAATAACTATTGACCCCCAAGCAGAAGCATCATGCGAATGTGGAAGTTTTAGAAAGCCGTGCTGAACGCCATCTTTTTCAAAGTCAACTGTTGAGCTTATTGGGCTGTCTTTCATGTTAAATTAGGAAGTAAAAATAATAAAGTGTCATTGTACTTCAACACTTTAATATTATCAATCTTGAGTATTTTAACCCCTAACATCTGAGATTGCTTTTTCGGGACTATAGCTAATAAATAGACCTATAGCAAGCATAAAAGCAATCCCTTCTGCAATCGAAAGAGCAGCAATAAATCGGAAATCGGATAGTAAGCTATAAAAAAGTATTAAAAGACCAGTCGGAAGAATCAATCCCCGACTCAAAGCTAAAAGCGCAGATTGGAAAGGCAGATGAATAGCAGTTAGGTAACCAGTTATCATCATATTAAAACCAGCAAAAATAAAAATTGGCCAAACATAAGTAACAAACTCGAGTGCCAATATCACAGTTTGAGCGCTGTCCTTCTCATTAACAAATAGATAAATCAGGGGCTCGCTTGCTGTTACTAATACAGTTATAAAAAATAAACTTAATAAAGCAACTATAACGCAAGCAGTTTTAAGAAAAGCTCTAGTGCGCTTTGCATTTTGAGCTCCATAATTTTGAGAAATCATCACCTGGCTTGTGTCTTCGATGGCAAAGAACATCATAAAGCCTGTCATCAACATATAATTTACAACAGTAATCGCAGCAACGCCGTCAACTCCAGCCCGCTGAATCAGCATCCAGTTAAAAATAAAGGCAATAATAGCTCCAGACACTTCATTAATAAATTCAGAAATTCCGTTGTATGCCGCCTGAAATACTTCCATCCAGTTGTTCTGACAAAAACTAAAACTTAACGTCCTCTCTGGCATGAGAAAATAAAACATAATAACTAGTAGAGATAGAACTTCTGATAGGCCTGTTGCCCAAGCTGCACCTGTTAATCCCCAGTCATAAACTGCAATAAAGAAATAGTCCAGTGCAATATTCACTACCGCACCAACCCCCAGCGCAGCAGCAGCAAGATTAGGCAAGCCATCCAAGCGGATGAAAAAATACAGCGGGATAATAATCAACTGAAAAATTACAAACGGCATAATGATTCGGTAATACTCGCTCAACACTGGAAACAGCTCTTGAGTAGCGCCAAGACCCGCAAATATTTGGTCTTCAAATGCAAGTGTGATCGTTATCAACACTAGCGCATAGATCACCATAGAAATTATTGACTTGCTGAAAATTGCCGATGCAGCTGGCTTATTTCCTTCTCCAAGATACTTGCCGGCTCGAACCGAGCCGCCAATTGACATCATCATGCTAACGCCAAATAGGAGTGTTATTATTGGAATAATAAGATTAACTGCAGCTAGAGCAGTAATACCCACGTAGTTTCCAATAAAAATGCCGTCCACAAGTGAGGAGGATGTCATGGCAATTAAGCCCAGGACAGAAGGAATCAGATACCTAACGAACGTAGGGAAAATCTCGCCATTAAGAGCGTCATTATCTTTAGTTAGATCAACATTCATCGGTATCCGAATTTGAGTTATAAATGAATGTCATTTTCACACAATTTACTCAAAGCAATGAGAGCTTGTAATCTATTTAAAAATGGCGGATAAAACTACTAAGATGGCGGAGTGGACGGGGGTCGAACCCGCGACCTCCTGCGTGACAGGCAGGCGTTCTAACCAACTGAACTACCACTCCAAATTTGGTGGGCGCTACAAGACTTGAACTTGTGACCCTCGCCTTGTAAGGGCGATGCTCTCCCAACTGAGCTAAGCGCCCAAAAAAAAATGCCCGAATCTTTTCAGGAATCGGGCGTATTATACTGACAAAAAATCTGCTTAGTTAACAGATTCCTTCAATAATTTACCTGCTTTAAAAGCTGGCACTTTTGAGGCAGAAATTTGAATAGTTGCACCTGTCTGTGGATTACGACCACTGCGGGCTGCACGACTTCTAACTAAAAAACTACCGAACCCTGAAATGGCAACTGAATCGCCATTTGACAGTGTATTCGAAATGGCACCAGTTGTTGCTTCTAAAGCACGAGCAGCATCAGCTTTAGAAAGACCTGAGCCATCGGCAATTGCAGAGACTAAATCTGATTTATTCATTTTCTTACTCCTTTAAATTTAATTAAACTAATTAAAACACAGAAAGATTTTTCTTAGTGTTAACTTTGATTATCCATTATTAAACCCTTGTGTCAAGGGACTTTAAGTAATAATTACAAATAATTTTAAGTTCTAAAAACTTTATTTATATTAACTTTTTAACTTTCAGATTTATTAAGATGAATAGCAAAATTATCCTCCCAAACTCTAGGATCAATTTCTCCAATATGTTTATATAAAATTAAACCATCCTGGTTAACTAAAAAAGTTTCAGGTGTTGCATAAACTCCTAAATCCATTCCAATTTTGCCGTTAGGGTCAAATATAATAAGATCAAATGGGTTGCCCATAACTTCCAAGTATTTTTCGCCATCAACTTTCGTATCCTTGTAGTTGACACCGATCAATTGAAGATCTGTATTTTTTGCAATATTCATGATCATCTCATGTTCCTTTCTGCATGTAGTACACCATGAAGCCCAAACATTAACTAGTGTCATTTTATCTGCAAATAATTCTGTAGATTTGATAAGCTCATCAGTATAAAAATCCTTTCCTTCAATACTAGGAAA
>Ga0206679_10003417_pt1 | contig 12210 bp, 13 predicted proteins | sample M110012015metaG_FD_155464 | JGI IMG/M metagenome (GOLD analysis project Ga0206679, IMG submission 155464) | Ammonia-oxidizing marine archaeal communities from Monterey Bay, California, United States - M1 100m 12015 | ecosystem: Environmental > Aquatic > Marine > Intertidal zone | place: USA... | reverse complement strand
GCCGCCATTATAACGACTACTCCAATCAATATTTCAGTTGTGTTTCTATTTATCATTATTCTGGCTGCCATGCTTCATAGTCTTTTCCACAAGATTTTTTCAAAGATTTTAACGAACCGGTTGGTGTATAGGCCAATGGTGTTCCTGTTAAATTCTCAACATGATTCTTTTCCCATTTTTTGTGCACGAACGGGTCCTTTAATGGTGTTGAACCAAATGTACCATGCAACCATCCGTGCCAACTCGAATCGATACGTGATGCTTCCGGCTCTCCGTTATAACAAACCCACCTACGAGATCCGTCTTTATTTTCATAAAATTTATTACCTTCCGAGTCTTCACCCACGAAAATACCATTTCGCCAAGTAAACAATTGTGTCCCAATCGTTTGCCCATTCCACCAAGTGAATAATCTTAACAAGAAATTCATATACATAATCTCACATATATTTTTTTAAAAATCAAATTAGCTATCTTAAATCAATTCTTAAGCAGAGGCACTTTCCTCATTTGTCTTTTCAGAATATATTAATAGTGGTGTACCGTCATTTGATACGGACTCTTCATTAACCACAACCTCATCAACGCCGATTAAACCGGGCAGTTCAAACATCGTATCTAACAAAATATCTTCCAATATTGATCTTAATCCTCGCGCACCCGTTTTTCGAGCAATCGCACGTTTGGAAATGGCTTTTAAGGCATCGTCTGTAAATGATAACTTCGAACCCTCCATTTCAAAAAGACTCTGATACTGTTTGATCAAAGCATTTTTTGGTTCACTGAGGATCGTAACGAGAGCCTCTTCATCTAAGTCTGTTAGGGTAGCAATAACTGGCAGTCGACCCACAAACTCAGGAATTAATCCAAACTTTAACAAATCCTCAGGTTGTAAGTTTTGCAGAGATTCTCCAACACTGATGTTTTGTTGCTCTTTCACATCAGCGCCAAAACCGATAGAAGAACCTTTTCCACGCTGAGCGATTACTTTATCTAAACCAGCAAATGCCCCACCGCAAATAAACAAAATGTTAGTAGTGTCCACTTGCAAGAACTCTTGCTGGGGATGCTTACGACCACCCTGTGGCGGCACACTAGCAATAGTGCCTTCCATAATTTTGAGCAATGCCTGCTGAACACCCTCCCCCGACACATCTCGAGTAATTGAAGGGTTATCTGACTTACGAGTAATCTTATCTACCTCATCAATGTAGACTATTCCTCTTTGAGCACGCTCAACATTATATTCACTCGATTGCAGAAGCTTCAGGATTATATTTTCCACATCTTCACCCACGTAACCAGCCTCTGTTAATGTCGTCGCGTCCGCCATAGTGAATGGTACATCTAAAATTCTAGCGAGAGTTTGAGCTAATAACGTTTTCCCGCAACCAGTAGGTCCAATTAGCATTATATTGGACTTTGCCAATTCTATTTCAGAATTTTTTGTCGAGTGGTTCAATCTTTTATAGTGATTATGTACAGCAACAGATAAAACCCTTTTAGCTACTTCTTGGCCAATTACATAATCATTCAAAACATCACATATTTCTTGTGGTGGAGGCACGCCTTCAGATGTTTTTAACGTGGAGCTTTTCGTCTCTTCCCTAATGATATCCATACATAGCTCGACGCATTCATCACAAATAAACACTGTTGGGCCAGCAATTAATTTTCTAACCTCATGCTGACTTTTTCCACAAAAAGAACAATATAAGGTATTTTTGCTGTCTTTATTGCTCGAACTACTCATCAATCACCTCAATAAAAATAGTATAAGTTAAAAAGCTATCCTCTAGGATCACAGGACTTAATTCTATTGCACAATATCTAAGGTTACAACGCCTATTATCTATTAGTTAAACCTCGTTAACAAACAGAAAAAGCTATTCGCTATCTTCAGACCGCTTATCTACTATTTGATCAATTATTCCCCAATCCTTGGCTGCCTCCGCAGTCATAAAATTATCTCTATCCAACGCTGCTTCAACTTTTTTTAAGCTCTGTCCACAATGCTTAACATAGATCTTATTTAAACGCTCTTTGAGCTCAAGAATTTCTTTAGCCTGAAGTGCAATATCAGAGGCTTGTCCCTGGAACCCACCAGAGGGCTGATGAACCATAACTCTTGAATTTGGAAGAGAATAGCGCATACTGGATTCTCCTGCTGCTAGAAGTAAAGAACCCATTGAAGCCGCTTGACCAATACATAATGTTGAAACTTTTGGCCTAATATACTGCATAGTATCGTAAATTGACAAACCTGAAGTTACTACTCCACCTGGAGAGTTAATATACATCGCAATCTCTTTTGATGGGTTCTCTGCTTCCAAAAAAAGCAATTGAGCGACAATAAGCGTTGCCATACCATCATGAACAGGTCCAGACACAAATATTATTCGCTCTTTCAAAAGTCTCGAAAAAATATCGTACGACCTTTCACCCCTACTGGTTTGTTCAACGACCATGGGCACCAATGTATTCATGTATACGTCAATGGGATCTTTCATATTTCTTCCTTAGTTTTAATTATTCAAATTAAATTTAGTAACTGAAGTTACTACAAAGTTTTAATCATCGCTTTCAATTGCTTTTTGTAACTCATCCTTGCTAACTTTTTTCTCAGAAATAGTCGATAATTCAAAGACAAAGTCAACCACTTTATCCTCAAACAAAGGTGCCCTTAATTGTTGCTGAACTTCTTCATTTTTTTGAACAAATTCAAAGAACTCTTTTTCCTGTCCAGGATACTTTCGAGCTTCCTCAAAAACTGCCTGCTGCATTTCTTGATCAGAAATAGTCAACTCATTCTTCCGTCCAAGTTCGGCTAATAGCAAACCTAACTTCACTCGCCTTTCACCTAAGTTCTTAGCTTCATCTGTTGTTTCTATCTCAGGATGATCATGTCCTTCAACATCTGGGTTCTCATCATGCCACAATTGATGAGCAATTTGAGATGACTCCGCTTCGACTAATGATTCCGGCAAATCAAATTTGATCATCTTATCGAGAGAATCCATCAGTTCTCGTTTAGTTAACTGTCTAGCTGCGGCAAGATACTCGGAGCCTAATCTTTCTTTTAATTGTTCCTTAAGGGATTCCAAGTCTTCAGAGCCAAATTGCTTAGCCATTTCATCATCTATAATAGCAGGTTTAGGCTGTTTGACTGCATTAATCACACAGTTAAAAATAGCATCTTTACCAGCCAAATTTTTTGAAGTGTAATCTTCGGGAAAAGATACTTTAACTTCTACTTTGTCCTCAGCTTTTTTCCCAACTAATTGCTCTTCAAAACCTGGAATAAATGAGTTAGAACCAAGCACAAGAGGATAATCCTCACCTTCCCCACCTTCAAATGCCTCACCGTCTATTTTACCAAGAAAATTAATATTTACCTGATCTCCATCCTTTGACTTCGATCCCTTTTTACGGTCTTCAAAATTTTGAGCATTTTTTGCTAAATTTGCCAAACCTTCTTCAATAGCTTTTTCATCAACCTCAACTACCATCCGTTTTAGCTTTATTTTTTTGAAGTCGACTTCTGGAATATCTGGTAATCTCTCGTAGCTAATAGAAACTTCCACATCATCGCCTTGCTTCCAAGAATCACCATCTTTCATTTCCATGGCAGGCTGTTGTGCTGGACGGTCACCAGTGTTATCAAAATGCTCTTTCATAGCATTATCAATGGATTCCTGCATAACCTCACCCATCAACTTTTGACCAAATTGTTTCTTTAACAAGGACATGGGAACCTTGCCTTTTCTGAACCCTTTCATCTCAAATGTGGGCTGAGCTTCTATCAATTTTTCCTGAACGCTTTCTTCCAATTGATTAGCCGTCAACAAAATATTATAAGCGCGTTTTAAACCTTCATTAAGTGTCTCGGTTACTTGCATACTATTATCTCTCCATCAAGATTTGTGGTGCGGGTGAAGGGACTTGAACCCCCACGCCTCGCGGCGCCAGAACCTAAATCTGGTGCGTCTACCAATTCCGCCACACCCGCATACATACCATCGAAAGTTAACCAACTTTCGATAAATTCGCGATCTGATACCAGAGGGTTTAAAAAGATGCGAGCGGTTTCTTAACATTTTATCGCATTTAATTTCAAAATTAGTTGATAAGCAACGTCGTGATATTAATACTCGCAATGATTAAAGCTTGGATAAATGAATAATTTTACCTAAAGGTATAAAAGAAATACTGATTGATATTAATGGATTAATAAAATTAATTTAAATTGAAATCCCGATAAGTAATATTGAGGAAAATATATTGATAAAAAAAATGCGAGCAATGCAACTGGTAGAATACAATAAGCCTCTATGTTTAAAAAATTTAGATATACCAGAACCGAATTCAACACAATTAATGTTAAAAATACATGCAGTTGGTATGAACTTTGGTGACACGCTTCTCATAAATGGTACATACCAAGAAAAGCCAAAATTACCATTTACGTTAGGTATGGAAATCTGTGGAACAATAGAAAAAATTGGAAGTAGTGTTACTAACTTTATAGTTGGACAAACAGTAGCAATCTATAGCGGGTTTGGCGGCTTAGCTGAATACGGATGTTTTGAAGCAAACCAATGTGTCTTAGTTCCGAAATCAATGACCTCCATACATGCTGCCGCGTTCTTAGTGGCATATAGCACAAGCCACATAGCACTTGAACGCAGAGCAAAACTAAAACCTAACGAAAATTTATTAGTTTTAGGAGCATCAGGCGGGATCGGATTAACGGCAGTTGAGCTTGGCAAACTTATGGGTGCAGAAGTGATGGCTTGTGCCAGAGGACAGGAAAAACTAGCCATTTGTAAAACCATGGGAGCAGATCACCTAATTAATTCAGAAAGTGAAGATATAAGAAAAACTGTTAAGTCTTTAGGTGGAGCTGATGTAGTATATGATCCAATAGGTGGTGAACAATTTAAATCAGCTTTAAGATCCTGCAATCCAGAGGCTAGGGTTTTACCTCTTGGTTTTGCAAGTGGTGATGTGCCCCAAATTCCAGCAAATATAATATTAGTTAAAAATATTGAAATCATAGGTTATTATTGGGGAGGATACGTTAAATTCAATCCCAACGTATTGCTCGAAAGTTTCACAAAACTATTTAAGTGGTACGAAGAAGGAAAGTTAAAACCTCACATCAGCAACATATTACCATTAGAAAGAGCAAATGACGCACTAGATTTACTTAGAGAACGAAAAGCAACTGGAAAAGTGATCATTAAAGTAACATAAAATTAACAATTTTATTAATTGTTAACTCTATCAGGCCTTGAAATTTGATTCATATTGCACGATATATACAGGTATGTAGAGAACAAAAAAAAAGTCCCCAATATTTTTTAGGAGTATAAAATGGTTGACTCACAAACGGTTCGAAAATCAAGCGCAAGTATTTCATCAACCAATATTGATGCTGGTTTGCGCGCCCACATGAATAAAGTATATGCTTTAATGTCAATTGGCCTATTTCTCACGGGCGGTGTAGCTTATATTGTTGGAAATAATGAAACTCTTGTAATGTCATTATTTACAGGTATGTCTAGATGGGTTGTAATGTTTGCCCCATTAATTGTGGTATTTGCAATGGGATCCATGATTAATAGGCTTAGGGCATCAACTGCCCAACTAATATTTTATGCATTCTCAGCTTTGATGGGCTTATCCATATCATATATTTTTATGATTTATACAAGCGTCTCAATTGCACAAACTTTTCTAGTTACTGCGATAGCTTTCGCAGGTTTAAGTTTATATGGATACACAACAAAACGAGATATTTCAGGGATGGGAAGCTTCTTGATAATGGGAGTTATTGGATTAATCGTAGCATCAATAGTAAATATTTGGTTACAATCGAGTGGGATGATGTATGCAATATCAGTGCTTGGTGTGCTAATTTTTGCAGGCCTCACTGCATACGATACTCAAAAAATTAAAAACACCTATATTCAAATGGCGCAGAATGGCCAAAGTGAATGGATAGAAAAATCTGCTATTATGGGAGCTCTGAGCTTATACTTAGATTTTTTAAACATGTTTATGTTTTTACTTCATCTCTTTGGAAACAGAAATTAAAATCGTTTTTGGAGAATAGTTTAATTACAAAAAAAAGCCGCCAAAAACAAGGTGGCTTTTTTTATCCTGAGTAAAATTATTTAATTTTACCCTCTTTATACTCCACATGCTTTCTAGCAACCGGATCATATTTCTTTAGCACCATCTTCTCAGTCATAGTTCGAGCATTTTTCTTTGTAACGTAAAAATGACCCGTATCAGCAGTTGAATTAAGACGAATTTTTATAGTAGTTGGTTTAGCCATTATTAAACTCCGAAGTTAAGACCATACAGGTACCTATTCGGAGGCGTTTTACACTTGGCTGTTGTGGTGTCAACACCAAACCCTTTTTATATCGATAAATAATACTTCAGAAAAATATTTAAAAGTAAGTGCGCGGATAGCTTGTAAGCCGGATTCTGTACCGTTCACACGGCAATGGCCATTCATCTCGTCCTATCGTTACCAATAGAATCTAGCTGCCAACCCGAACCATCCAAAGCAAAGTCTTTGCCAACAGATGTTGGATATGGTTCCTATTTGGCATTGCTCCAGGTGGGGCTTGCCCTGCCAGACTTGTTACCAAATCTGCGGTGAGCTCTTACCTCACCATTTCACCTTGACCTGATCTCAGGACGTTTATTTTCTGTGGCGCTTTCCCTCAAGTTACCTTGGCCGGACGTTATCCGGCACCATTCTTTGTGGAGTCCGGACTTTCCTCGACTATAAAATAGACGCGACCATCCAGCTATCCGCACATTAATTAGATATTAGCTCAAAAGAAGTTTTTCAAGCTTTTCACGACACCACTGGCCATAAAAATATCTTTTTCATTAAGTGGTCCATAATTATTTTGACAATGCCGAGCTCTGAATGCCTCAATTACATCAACTTTTTGATCTTCTATTGCGGGAACCGTATAGCCTATTTTCTCTATATTCTTCCAAAAATCATAATTCGAATTAATTGGGGTTGATTTGGAAGCAAGACCAAGAAATTCTAACCTAGCCCAATCAAAATGTCTGCCAGGATCTTTTTTTCTACCTGGAGCTAAATCAGAATGACCGATTACATTATTCGGCGTTATACTCCAGTTATCCATTATTTGATTAACTAGAAACGCCAAAGATTCCATTAAGAAAAAAGAAAAAGGAGTATCTCCAGAATTAGAAAGTTCGATCCCAATAGATGAAGAATTAATATCCTCACAATCACCCCATTTACCTTGTCCGGCATGCCAAGCCCTATACTCTTCATCAACTAATAAAAAAATTGTCCCCTTCTCATCGATTAAGTAATGGCTCGAAACTTCTGTGGCAGGATTACACAATCTTTCTAAAGCGTCATTAACTCTATCCATAGCAGTGTAGTGCAAAACAATGATGGATGGACACGCATTATTTTTGCGAATACCAAAATTTGGTGAAGGATTTGATATTATTTTCAAGTGACCAACCAGTTGATTTAATTTTTCTAACTCTTTGACCACCAGTTTTGAGGTTTTTCAGAAAATTGCAACGCATTTTCCAAAACAAAAGCGGTATTTAATAGATCTCCCTCTTCCCAAGGCCTGCCAATAAGTTGCAAACCAAGTGGTAATCCATTACTACTCAAACCTGCGGGCAAGGATATACCAGGCAATCCAGCAAGATTAACGGTGACAGTAAAAATATCATTTAAATACATCTCAATTGGATTTTTATCACTCATTTCGTCAATAGGAAAAGCCGCAGATGGGGTTGTTGGCGTTAAAATAGCATCCACACCATTTGCAAATACTTCATCAAAGTCTTGTTTTATTAAAGTTCTCACTCGCTGCGCTTTTCTATAATATGCATCATAAAAACCAGCTGATAGCACGTAAGTCCCAATCATAATACGTCTCTGAACTTCTTTTCCAAAGCCTTCTGCTCTAGTACGGGAGTACATATCATCAATACTTTCACCCGCTTTTAATTTAGCCCTATGCCCATAACGCACGCCATCATATCTGGCCAAATTAGAAGATGCTTCAGCAGGTGCTAACACATAATAAACAGGTAGTGCATATTTAGTGTGAGGAAGATTAACATCAACTACAATAGCACCCGAGTCTTTAAGCATTTCGGCTCCCTGAGCCCATAAACGTTCTATCTCTTGAGGCATACCATCCAGGCGATACTCCTTAGGTAATCCAATTTTCTTACCCTTTATATTACCACTTAAAGCAGCTTCAAAGTTTGGCACCGCAAAATTTGATGATGTACTATCTTTTTCATCATGACTTGCCATTGCTTCTAACATAATTGATGCATCTCTAACTGATTTTGTCATTGGGCCTGCCTGGTCTAAAGACGAGGCAAATGCAACAACACCCCACCGGGAAACACGTCCATAAGTTGGTTTTATTCCAACAGTCCCAGTGAATGCTGCAGGTTGCCTTATTGAACCACCAGTATCAGTACCAGTCGCTGCTATGCATAAATCCGCCGCAACCGCCGTTGCTGATCCACCTGATGACCCTCCTGGCGCTAATGACACGTCTGAATTTTCTCCACGCCATGGGTTGATTACAGGTCCATATACCGAGGTTTCATTTGATGACCCCATTGCGAACTCATCCATATTTAACTTACCCAGCATTATTGCGCCATCATTCCATAAATTTTGAGTGACTGTACTTTCATATTCTGGCTTAAAGCCATCTAATATTCGAGACGCTGCTTGTGTTTGAACGCCTTTGGTACAAAAAAGATCTTTAATACCTATCGGAATACCACACATACTTGGTGCCTCTCCCGATACTATGATTTTATCTGCATTTTTTGCTTGTTCCAAGGCTATCTCTGGAGTGTTGATTGAGAAAGCGTTTAATATCTCTGATTTATCAATTGAAACTAAACAACTCTCAGTAATTTCTAAACTAGTTAGCTCTTTTTTTCTTAATTTGTCTCGAGCTTCCGAAATTGTTAACTTAGCAAAATTTTCCATCATATTATTCCACAACTTTCGGAACAGCAAAGAAACCTTCACGGGAATCTGGAGCGTTTGACAATATTTTTTTTTGTTGATTACCATCAGTGATCAAATCAGGGCGTTGTTTTAGTAATGTAGGAGTTACAGAAGTCATTGGCTTTACATTCTCAACATCAACTTCATTTAATTGCTCCATAAAACCGAGAATGTTTGAAAGTTGGATTGCCAAACCCTCTAACTCTTGTTCTGGAACAGAAATTCTCGCTAATCGTGCGACACGGCCTGCAGTAACTTTATCAATGGACATACACTTTCCTCAACTAAACCAATCCAGATTTGTTTAACCGCGGCTACTCTTGTTCGCAACCTCTACAGAGCTACTTTTAATGTAAAATCTAACGCTATTTCAAAATAATATAATTAAGATCTCTTAGATTTAAAAAAATCTTTTAAAATTTTTCTACTTTCTGAGCTAGCAATTTCTTCAAATACTTCCGGCTTATGATGACATTGCTCATGAGAAAATATTTTTGGACCATTAATTACACCACCTGATTTTTTATCTTCTGGACCAAAATATAGTTTGGAAATTCTTGCATTAGAAATCGCTGCTGCGCACATTGGACAAGGTTCCAGGGTTACATATATACTGCAATTACTAATTCGTTGATTATTCGACATTGCACAAGCTTTTCGGATAACCAATATCTCTGCATGTGCAGTTGGATCGTTTAATTCAATCGTTCTATTTCCATCTCTTGATATAACTTCACCAAGATCATTAATTATAACAGCCCCAATGGGAATCTCGCCCCTTGCTCCAGCTTTTTTTGCTTCTATTATCGCAATATCCATGTAAGAATTAAATGTCATAATAATCATATTTAATCCTTTTTGGATTTGACAACAACGCCTAACCATGTTGACGAAGGGTATGGATGAAATAAAAAAAACTGGCGATCGCATCGCCAAAGTCTTAGCTCGTGCTGGTATTGCATCTCGGAGAGCCGCTGAAAAAATGATTTTAGATGGTCGTGTGACCATTAATGGCAAAGTAATATCTTCTCCAGCATTAAACGTCATTTCTTCCGATAAGATAGTTGTGGATGAAATACCTTTGCCTTCAGCAGAAACAACCCGATTATGGAAGTACAATAAACCAATTGGACTCGTAACAACCGAAAAAGATGAAAAAGGTCGAAAAACCGTGTTTGACAATCTACCCAATAACTTACCTCGAGTGATGAGTATTGGACGACTCGATTTGAATTCAGAAGGACTATTGCTGCTAACTAATGATGGAGAATTAAAGAGAACGCTTGAACTTCCCTCAACAGGATGGACCAGAAAATATAGAGTCAGAGTAAATGGTGTACCTACACCAGAACGATTAAATAAGCTCAAGAATGGGATAACTGTTGATGGCGAAAAATTTAGACCAATGGCTATATCAATTGATCGACAACAAGGCGCAAATGCTTGGCTAACGATAAGTATAAAAGAAGGCAAAAATAGGGAGATACGACGCGCTATGAGTGAATTAGGGTTCAAAGTTAACCGACTAATTCGTATAAGTTATGGCCCATTTCGCCTTGAGGAATTAAAATCTAGCGAGGTTGAGGAAATAAAATCAAGTATACTCAAATCCCAACTTGGCAGTTTACTCAACCTTCAGACTTATGAAAAAGAAACACCTTCACAGATAAAAAAAATTGTTAGACGGAAAAAGAAATTTTTACCTAACGCTAGAAATCCATCACAAAGAATGTCTAAAATATAATTATTAAAATAAATTAGGATAAGATATTGGAATTATTTACGCTAGAAAATATTGGGAGCCTTTTGGTTCTAATTTTTTTACAAGCTGTATTAGGCTTTGATAATCTTTTATATATTTCCATTGAAAGCCAGCGAGCACCAAAAAAATCTCAAAAAAAGGTACGTTTTTGGGGCATAATAATTGCAGTTATATTGAGAGTAGTTTTACTTTTTATAATGATACATTTAATTGAAAAACTTAAAAATCCATTTTATATATTTGAATTTCAAGGTTGGATTGAGGGTGGTATTAACTTTGCTTCCATCGTATTTTTATTTGGTGGAATTTTCATAATTTATACAGCGGTGAAAGAAATCAATCACCTCTTGTCAAATGAACATTTGGATACATCTGATGATCAATTGAACAAAAAATCGGCTTTTCAAGTGATTTTATTAATAGTTTTTATGAATCTCATATTTAGCTTTGACTCAATACTTTCAGCAATAGCAATAACTAACGTTCTAATATTGTTAATAATTGCTATTTTAACTTCAGGGATTGCTATGGTTATTCTTGCCGACAAAGTTACGGAATTTATAGAACGCAACCGAATGTATGAGGTGCTAGGTCTATTTATTCTATTGATCGTAGGAGTAGTCTTACTGGGTGAAAGTGGAACTGCAGCAGCGCACGCCATGCACGATGAAAGCTTACAAATAACGATATTTGGCTATCCACTAATTCCAATGTCAAAAACCACGTTTTACTTTTCTATAGCTGTATTATTTTTAGTTGAATTCATTCAGACCAAATATCAACGCAGATTGAACCGACGTCAGAAATAATAAATAATTACCTTAATTAGAAAGAAAATATAATTGGTTGTACTTTTTAAGTTTATTTTAATTATAATTCCAATATTTTTTATCTCATGTTCCAATTCAAACAGGAATGGCTATGGCTCTAATAATACCACGATGCCTCGCTCTGCAGAAAGCATTCAACTTGAAAAATATTACTTTAGAACATCTAAAAGATTAAAATCTAGAGGACTACTAAGAACAGACACTGGTGAACTAGACAGTTCTTATTCTTTAAGTAATTTAATTGAAAATTTTGAAAAAATAGCCCTTTATGATGAATATATTGTGAAAAACAACACTTTTGTTTCTGAAGAAACTAAAAGTCAGTTAAGGCGTTGGGAAACTTCTATAAAAATCAATGTTATTCATGGTGAAACAACCAGTGAACACCAAATTAAAATTGATAAGAAGAATATAATCAACTTCTCAAAACGATTATCAAATTTAACTGGATTATCAATAGAATATGACGAAGATAAGAGTAATTTTGTTATATTATTTCTCGATTTTGATGAACAGAAAACCTTTGGGGAGAAACTAAAAGAGTTAAT
>Ga0206679_10003415_pt1 | contig 12212 bp, 15 predicted proteins | sample M110012015metaG_FD_155464 | JGI IMG/M metagenome (GOLD analysis project Ga0206679, IMG submission 155464) | Ammonia-oxidizing marine archaeal communities from Monterey Bay, California, United States - M1 100m 12015 | ecosystem: Environmental > Aquatic > Marine > Intertidal zone | place: USA... | reverse complement strand
ATTGTCTTCAAAAATCAACCAGGTTTGTTCCACATTTCCATATTCCTTTGCAATCGGGAAGCAATGAAATGCTCAAATCCATGCGAAGAAAATACGATACGGCATTATTCGCTAATCGAATTCAATACATCAAAAGCTTAAGACCAGATGCCTGTATCGGCGTGGACGTAATTGTAGGCTTTCCTGGAGAAACTGAAGATCATTTCAAGCAAACAATTGATTTCCTCAAGTCATTAGATATTTCATATCTTCACGTATTTACCTATTCAGAAAGAGCGAATACTACAGCAAAGAAAATGTCTGAAGTAGTCCCCATGCACATAAGAAAAGAGCGCAGTCAGGTACTTCATTTGCTTTCTGATCGTAAAAAAAGAGCTTTTTATGAGGGGAATAAAGATTCTAATCATAAAGTGCTTTTCGAAAATGAAGAAAACAACGGCATGATGTACGGGTTTACCGAAAATTATATAAAGATAAAAACAGCATATCATCCAGAGCTGGCCAATACATTACGAGAAATAAAGCTCAGTAACTTGGATAGGGATGGAATTTACAAATCAGAAATAGCACCTATTTCAGAAAATATTTTGAATTGAACCCGATATATATCACCCGAAGAGAAACCTTTAATGCGGCGCATAAATTACGCCGGGATGACTGGTCCGAAGAAAAGAACCAGGAGATATTTGGCAAATGCAGTAATCCCAACTGGCATGGTCACAATTTTGTGTTATTCGTTACTATTAAAGGGATTCCAAACAAAGACACTGGATTTGTGTTAAACTTAAAATCACTGGGTGACCTGATTAATGAAAATGTAATTGAAAAAATTGACCATAAAAACATTAATTTGGACGTTGATTTTATGAAGGATAAAATGTCATCGACAGAAAACTTGGCCATTGGAATCTGGGGACAGCTTGAAGAACGTATAAAAAACGAAGGAGGTGAACTGGTAAAAATCAAGCTAGTGGAAACAGAGAATAACTTCGTAGAATATTTTGGAGGAAAAGAACCGTTTTAGAGTATGGGTGTTTTAGTTTATACAAATTTGAATTATGGAAAGTAATTATAGAGAAATTATCAAGAGTATAGGAGAAGATCCAGAAAGAGAAGGATTGGTAAAGACTCCAAAACGAGTAGCTAAAGCCATGAAGTTTCTCACTAAAGGGTATGACCTAGATCCTGATGCCATTGTGCAGCAGGCCATATTCCATGAAGAATATTCTGAAATGGTATTGGTTAAAGATATTGAAGTCTATTCGCTTTGCGAGCATCATATTCTGCCCTTCTTCGGAAAGGCTCATATTGCCTATGTTCCGGATGGGAAAATTGTGGGTTTAAGTAAAATCCCAAGAGTTGTAGATACTTTTGCCCGAAGATTGCAGGTACAGGAGCGTCTCACTATTGAAATCCGGGACTGTCTGGAAAGAACCCTTCAGCCTAAAGGAGTGGCTGTTGTACTTGAATGTTCACATATGTGTATGCAAATGAGAGGTGTTCAGAAGCAAAATTCAGCCACAACTACAAGTGCATTCACAGGTATCTTTTTATCCAACGATGCCACAAGGAAGGAGTTTATAAATCTTATATAAATAAGAGTATAATATCAACTTTATGTTGAAGGGATTGTCCTTTTAATTATTTTTGTTCAAATTAAATTTTATTCAAAATGTCTGATAATTTTTTTGAAGAGTCAACAGCAGCTTTAGGTACTATATTCACCATTATAGCATTGGGAATAATTGTGAGTATTCTAATTTGGGGCTGATCCAAATAGTTTTAATTTCATTTTATGCCATTTAATGCGGTTTTTTCGCATATTATCAAACGACGACTTCCGCGAATCCAAAGGTTTTCTGAAAACCCATTATCATGTCAGGCTGAAACACTCAATTTTCTTGTCGATAACGCGAAAGAAACTGTATTCGGACAGACACATAATTTCCAGGAAATTCGTTCAATTAAGAGCTATCAGAATCAAGTGCCCCTTTCAAATTATGATTCTTTAAAACCATTTATTGACCGAGAATTAAAAGGAGAAGAAGGCATACTATGGCCTGGGAAAACAAATTGGTTTGCAAAAAGTTCAGGCACGACCTCTTCAAGAGAAAAGCTCCTTCCCATTACCGTAGATTCTTTGTATGAAAATCATTATGCTGGAGGGAAAGATCTATTGGCCCTGTATTATCAGAACTTTCAGAATAGAAAATTATACAATGCAAAACATCTTATTGTAGGTGGAAGCACACAAATCAATTCCTTGTCCAATGATACTAGTATTGGAGACCTATCTGCTTTTATTGTGGAAAATTTACCCTGGTGGACTGAAATAAGACGCACGCCAAAACGAGAAATTGCCATGATGAATAACTGGGAGCAAAAGCTGGATAAAATGGCCAAAGCGACCATGAACGAGAACATCTGTATTGTTGCTGGTTTACCCAGCTGGACTCTTTTACTCATGCATAAAATCCTTGACATCAGTGGCAAAAAGAACATTCATGAAGTCTGGCCTAATTTAGAGTTGTACATTCATGGAGGAATGAATCTGGCACCCTATCGAAAAGCTTTTGAGCAAATTTTTCCGAGTCCTCAAATGAATTACGTGGAGGCCTATAATGCTTCTGAAGGCTATTTTGGACTACAGGACCAAATTGATTCCAAAGACCTTCTTCTGCTATGCGATTCTCATATATTTTTTGAGTTCATTCCTATGTGTGATTTTAATGATATTAAGAGCAAAACTGTATTGTCGCTAAAAGATGTGGAATTACATCAGGAATATGCCATTGTTATTTCAACCTCTGCCGGCTTGTGGCGCTATATTATTGGTGATACCATAAAATTTGTTGAAAAATCACCATTCAGATTTAATATTACCGGAAGAACAAGCCAATACATCAATGCTTTTGGCGAAAAGCTAATTGTGTCTCATGCCGAAAATGCAGTAGCAGAAGCGAGCAATCTAAATCAGGTAAAAATCATTGATTACACAGTCGCTCCGTTTTTTGCAGACCATTCAGGGATTGGAGGTCACGAATGGGCCATCGCATTTAATGAACCTCCACAAGACCTTGAAAAGTTTAAGCTGGACCTGGATCACTATCTAAAAAAGCAGAATGGAGATTATCAAGGAAAGAGGCATGCTTCAATAAATATGACCTTACCGAAGGTCAAAATAGTACATCCTTCTTCCTTTGAAAGGTGGTTAAAACAAAAAAACAAGCTGGGTGGTCAGCATAAAATACCGAGACTGAAACAGGACAGGTTGTTTTTGGAGGAAATTCACGAAATAAGCAATAAAATGACAAGAAATTCATACATTTATTGATGTTTCAGAAGTTGCTCTTATTGATTTTCTTCACTGGCTTTCAGCATATTGCTTCTACCCAAAACCTCATTCCCAAGTATACGTATTCAAAAGATATTTCCATTGACTATTGGGTCCCGGATAATATGGGAAATATATACGTGTATGGAAGTGACATTCTTGGTAAAATGTCTAATGGGCAGCTTCCAAGCTTCTCTCAAAGCATTAAATCAGTGGGTGAAATTGAACAAATTCTTCCGGTGAATGCCCTCAAAACACTTCTTTTTTCTGAAACCCAGCAGCAGCTTTGTTTTATAGATAACACGCTCAGCATCAACGGAAGCTGTATTGATTTAGAGGAATTCAATATTCAAAATGCACTTCTTTGTGCAACCTCGAGCAGACCCAATTTGATTTATGTGTACGACCAAATCAACTCCTCTCTTTTTTTAATTGACATCAACTCAAAGTCAATTGTACAAGCTATACCAAATCTGGAAGGAGTTATTGGCATAACATTAAATATCTCTGAACTTCTTGAGCACAACAACAAACTGTACATTAAAACAAAAGAGAGCCATGTATATGAGCTCGACATGTTTTTGAACTTTAAACAGGAATTGCCATTACTCCATGAACACTTGCTTTTCTGGAAGGATTACATTATTGATTTTGAAAACAATAAAATTGTTCTGAATCACTTACTTTCTGACGAAAAGAAATTAATACCGCTTGAAGATATAAGTGCTGAAGTTCTTAAAATAAATGGGAATTCTTTTTATTTTAGTACGGCAAAAAAGATTATGGTTTATGAATTAATTCCTCTTTAATCTTAATGCGTTTTAAGCAATTATCGTAACTTAGCAACTCGTAAATTTTTGAATTATGCACATTGCTGTGGCAGGAAATATCGGATCGGGAAAAACAACATTAACAAATCTGCTTTCTAAGCATTACGGCTGGGAAACACATTTCGAAGATGTAGACCATAACCCCTATCTAAATGACTTTTATCACGATATGCAACGATGGTCATTTAATCTTCAGATTTATTATTTAAACAGTCGATTTACGCAAGTACAGGAAATTAAGAAAACCGAGCATACGGTCATTCAGGATCGAACCATTTACGAGGATGCTTTTATTTTTGCGCCAAATCTTCATTCTATGGGTCTGATGACCACGAGAGATTTCGAAAATTATTTCTCCTTGTTCAATTTAATGGATTCTTTTGTATCTCCTCCTGATCTACTCATCTACCTTAGAGCAAGCGTGCCTACCTTGGTCAATCAAATTCAGCAAAGAGGTAGAGAATATGAAGAGAGTATACGTCTGGATTATTTGAAAAGACTCAATGAAAGGTATGAAGCCTGGATATCCACTTACGACAAAGGCAAGCTGCTGATTATTGATATTGACAATAATCGTTTTCCGGAAAGTCAGGAAGATCTGGGGAAGATTATTCACTCCATAGATGCCGAAATTCACGGTTTATTCTAAATACTTATCATGATTGTTATTACTGGTGCAGCAGGATTTATAGCGAGTTTTCTGGCCCAAGAATTAAATCAAAAGGGATACAGAGATTTGATTCTGGTGGATGATTTTACATTTGAAAAGAAAAACGACAATCATGAAAACATCAGCTGTTCTCATAAAATTCAAAGAGATAAATTTATAGATTGGTTCAACACAAATACTCCCGAAATTGAAGCTGTTTTCCACTTGGGTGCAAGAACGGACACCACTGAAATGGACCATAGAGTCCACGAACGACTTAATCTAGAATACAGTAAATCCATTTGGGAACTTTGCGTCAAGAATAAAATTCCATTGATCTATGCGAGTAGTGCCGCAACGTACGGACTTGGAGAGCTCGGATACTCAGACGATCACGAATTGGTAAATGATCTAAAACCACTGAATCCCTATGGAGAATCCAAAAATGAATTTGACAAATGGGCATTAAAACAAGACGTACATCCACCCTATTGGGCAGGATTAAAGTTCTTCAATGTCTACGGTCCGAATGAGTCTCATAAGGGTCGTATGGCCAGTGTTGTATTTCATGCATATCATCAGATTAAAGAGTCAGGGCAGATGAAATTATTTCGCTCCCATCATCCGGAATATAAGGATGGTGAACAGCTACGGGACTTTATATATGTAAAAGATGTGACCAGTATATGTATGTTTCTTTTTGAAAATCAAAAACAATCAGGATTATATAATGTGGGAACAGGAACGGCCCGATCATTTATCGATCTAGTCCGCAGTACATTTAAGGCTCTTCATCTCGATCCAAATATTTCCTTTATTGATACACCTTCTGATATTCGGGATAAATATCAATACTTCACAGAAGCCGACATGAATAAGCTCAAAACAGCCGGTTATACAAAGCCTTTCTACTCTCTGGAGGCTGGCATTGAAGATTATGTTCAAAATTACCTCAACACCTAACATTGTTCATAAAATGTTGATAAATATTCATTAAAGCTTTTGTTTTTACTCTAATTCGAGTAATTTTGTTACTCAATGTTAGATGCGTTAATTACATCAAAGACAAGAGTACGCTTGTTGGTTAAGTGTTTTCTGAACCGAACCATGAAAGCATACTTGCGAGAATTAGCAAGTGAATTCGATGAAAGCACCAATTCGGTAAGACTTGAGCTCAACCGCTTAAAAGAAGCAGGACTTCTCGAAAGTGAAGCACAAGGTAATTTGGTCATGTATAATGCCAAAACCTCTCACCCATTGTATCCGGAAATAAGAAGTATTGTCAATAAGATTACCGGTATTGATTCCATCATAGAATCTGTAATTGAACGATTAGGTTCAGTGGATGAAGCCTATTTGATTGGTGACTATGCAAAAGGTCAGGATACTGGAATTATCGATGTGATATTGATAGGTGATGTAGATAAAGGATACTTGCATGAATTAATTGAGAAAGCGGAAGTTTTGGTTCAAAGAAAGGTCAGAGCACTTGTTATGACTTCCGATGAACTGAATGAATATTTGAAAAAACAAAACGGACACTCTTTACTTCTTTGGAGTAAAGAATGAATAAACGATAAACTATTTTTTTTACTTAGCACATGCAATTTATGTGACTGAGAATAGCGAAGCCATAAATATGATCATAGATTTAATTGCCTTAAAAGACCCCTCTGTAAAACGCCATATTGCCAAAACAATTACCTGGCGTATCATTGGAACACTTGATACTATGCTCATAGGATGGTTAATAACCGGTGACTTTCTTATGGGCTTAAAAATTGGAGGAATTGAAGTCGTTACAAAAATGATATTATACTTTTTACATGAAAGGGTTTGGTATCGCATTAACCTAGGGCTTCCACACAGAAAACCTAATGAAAATGAATAATCTGAAATACGAGAGCTATGCTATAACTCGGAAAGATTATCAAGACCGAAACAAACACCGCTCCTTTGTACTTTGGTTTACAGGATTATCAGGGTCCGGAAAGTCTACTATAGCTAACGCCCTTAATTCTAATCTATTTGAAGCTGGATATCATTCCCTTGTATTGGATGGAGACAATACCAGGTTAGGAATCAATAAAGACTTGTCATTTAACGAGAATGACAGGTCCGAAAATATTCGACGTGTCTCCGAAATAACTAAGCTTTTTATTCAAAATGGCCAAATCGTAATAACAGCTTTCATCTCCCCTTTCGAGAAAGATCGATTACAGGCCAAAAATAATATTGGACAGACTGATTTTATTGAGGTTTTCATTGATTGCCCTCTAGAAGAATGTGAAAAAAGAGATGTAAAAGGATTATATAAAAAGGCAAGAAGTGGAGATATAGAAAATTTTACAGGAGTCTCAAGTCCTTTTGAATCTCCAAAGAATTGCGATATTCGCATCGAATCACAAAAGCAGAACATAGAAGAATCCGTCCAACAAATACTTCAATTTCTAAAATCAAACGCATGGCTTCCTACAGACTAGAACATTTAGAGGAATTAGAAGCAGAATCGATTTACGTTATACGCGAAGCATTCGCTCAGTTTGACAATCCCTGCATTTTATTTTCGGGAGGGAAGGATTCTATTGTAGTCACTCATCTAGCAGTAAAAGCATTTACTCCAGCGCGTATTCCATTTCCACTGGTCCACATCGATACAGGGCATAATTTTCAAGAAACGCTAGACTTTCGGGACCAACTGGTAAAACGGATCGGCGCTCAATTGGTAGTTGGATCTGTTCAACAAATTATTGACGAAGGAAAAGCATCTGAAGAATCCGGAGTACATGCAAGTCGCAATACGGCTCAGATACCTACCCTGCTAGAAACAATTGAAAAGAATCAGTTTGATGCAGCTATGGGTGGCGCCAGACGAGATGAAGAAAAAGCCAGGGCTAAGGAAAGGTTTTTTTCGCATCGAGATGATTTTGGACAGTGGAACCCAAAAAATCAAAGGCCTGAATTATGGAATCTCTTTAACGGAAAAAAACAATTTGGAGAACATTTTCGCGTATTCCCAATTAGCAACTGGACAGAAATGGATATATGGCAGTACATCAAGAAGGAACAAATTGAGCTTCCCAGCCTATATTTCTCTCATGAAAGGGAGGTTATTCGACGAGGTAATACCATTTTGGCAAACTCACCGTTCATTTCACTAAAACCTAATGAACAAGTTACAAAAGAGCGTATTCGGTTCCGAACTATAGGAGATTTGACAATTACTGGGGCTGTGGAATCCAATGCAAACTCTTTGGATGACATTATTCTTGAAGTGGCTGCTGCGCGGGAAACAGAAAGAGGCAATCGAGCGGACGACCAGCGATCTGAGGCCGCAATGGAAGAACGTAAACGAGAAGGATATTTTTAAGATGAAAGGAGAAATTTTAAGATTTACAACAGCGGGAAGTGTGGATGATGGCAAAAGCACTTTAATCGGTCGCTTATTATACGACTCGAAAAGTATATTTCAAGATCAGCTGAATGCGATAGAATTAACAAGTAAAAGAAAAGGACTGGATGAAATTGACTTTTCCTTATTGACTGATGGCTTAAAAGATGAACGTGAGCAAGGAATCACTATTGATGTGGCCTACAGGTATTTTACCACACCAAAACGCAAGTTCATTATTGCTGATACTCCTGGTCACATCCAGTACACCCGGAATATGGTTACTGGTGCTTCTACAGCTAATGCTGCACTGATTTTAATTGACGCAAGAAACGGTGTGGTAGAGCAGACTAAAAGACATAGCTATATCGCCTCTCTACTTCAGATACCACATGTCATTGTGTGTATTAACAAAATGGACTTAGTCGACTTCAAAAAGGAAGCTTATGATGAGATTATGGAATCCTATAGTGATTTTGCGTCTAAATTAGACATACAGGATTTTAAATTTATTCCAATTTCTGCTCTAAAAGGAGACAACGTGGTTAATCGATCAGAAAACATGCCTTGGTATGAAGGTCCCACATTACTTTATTCGCTCGAGAATATTCAGGTGGCAAATGATACAAATCATTTGGATTTCAGATTGTCTATTCAGACAGTTATTAGACCAAAAACAAAAGAACATCATGACTTCAGAGGATATGCAGGGCGTATCTCAAGTGGAATTCTCAGAGTGGGTGATGAAATAACCGTTCTCCCCTCTCAATTGAAAAGCACAGTGAAAATGATACATGGAGCTCAAGGCGAAGTGCATGAAGGATTTGCGCCTCAATCCGTGTGTATTGAACTGGAGGATGATCTGGACGTTGGTCGCAGCTCCATGATTGTAAAAAACAACAATCAACCCAATCAAAATCAGGAAATTGATGCCATGATTTGCTGGCTAGGAGACCAACCGATGAATCTGAATAATAAGTACATCATTAAACACACAACTATTGAAGGACGAGCACTTATCAAAGAAATTGTATATAGCCTTGATTTAAATACTATATCAAGACGCACAGGAGAAACTCAAATTAAGATGAATGATATCGCTCGCATCAAATTGAAAACAAATACCCCTTTGTTTTACGATGCATATAGAAAAAACAGAGCAACGGGTTCCTTCATTTTAATTGATGAAAATAATTTTAATACCGTTGGGGCTGGAATGATTAACCATTGATATAGACATGAAAAATTACCATTTTAAAGAAATAACGGAATGTGAAATGTGTGGATCTCCATCAACAAATCATAAAGTGATGGGCATGCGATTGAATACATCACAGGGAAAGAATCCCAAGAAAAAAATTGGTATTGCTGTTGGGGTAATGCGATGCTCAAACTGCAAACTTATCTATTCATCCCCTCAACCATTACCAAACGATATTCAGGACCATTATGGCACACCTCCGGAAGAATATTGGAAAGAACATTATTTTGAATGGACTTCTGATTATTTTAAACCACAAATAGATTTCGTCAAAAAGAAAATCAACTTCTCAAATGGAATGAAGGCGCTGGATATAGGAGCTGGATTAGGTAAGGCAATGTTGTCTCTAGAGCATTATGGGTTTGATGCCTATGGCCTTGAACCTTCGATTCCCTTTCACGAACGAGCAATCAATAAAATGGGCATTAATTCGGACCGCTTAAAGCTTGGAACTATTGAAGAATTAGAATATGAAGGAAATTCTTTTGACTTTATTACCTTCGGTGCCGTTGTAGAGCATTTGTACAGCCCTAAATATTGCTTACAACGAGCCATGAATTGGTTGAAACCAGGAGGGCTAATTCAAATAGAAGTTCCTTCATCAAATTGGTTAATTTCTAAATATATGAATGCCTATTTTCGTTTGAGGGGCACAAATTACGTAACCAATCTTAGTCCAATGCACAATCCTTTCCATCTGTATGAATTTGACCTCAGATCATTTCAGGAGTTAGGCAAAATCCTTGGTTATTCTATTGATCATTACGAGTATTCGGTTTGCGAAATTTATTTTATACCTAAATTTCTTCATCCCTTATTCAGGTGGTATATGAAAAAGACGAATAAGGGCATGCAACTAACTGTTTATTTAAGAAAAGAAAATTAAATAGCTCATTAATATTATCAGGAATCATGAGTATGTTTGCACTAGTAAAATGATATTATTTAATATGGGTTTTGATTAAAAATCAACCGATTAAAAAGGAAGTGAAATTATGAAAATAGCACTTATTACAGGAATTACCGGTCAAGATGGTTCATATCTGGCCGAATTACTTATTGAAAAAGGGTATATAGTCCATGGAGTAATAAGGAGATCTTCTTCTTTTAATACTGGAAGAATAAATCACTTATATAATGACAAGGAAATATTAAATAAAAAAATGTTTCTTCATTACGGTGACTTGGCAGATAGCAGCAATATAAACAGGTTATTAGAGAAAATAAAACCCAATGAAATCTATAATCTCGGAGCACAAAGTCATGTACAAGTCTCTTTTGAGGTTCCGGAATATACTGCAGACATAGATGGCATAGGTATTTTGAGATTTCTGGATGCTATAAAGGAAACGGGAATCAAAACGAAATTTTATCAGGCTTCTACAAGTGAGCTTTACGGTAAAGCCCAGGAAATCCCTCAAACAGAAACAACACCATTCTATCCAAGGTCTCCTTATGCCGTAGCTAAACTTTACGCATATTGGATTATTAAAAATTACAGAGAAGCTTATAACTTGTTTGCTGTAAACGGGATTCTATTTAATCATGAGTCACCACGACGAGGCGAGACATTTGTAACACGAAAAATCACACGAGCAGTATCTAGAATCAAAGAAGGATTACAAGAAAGGCTATATCTTGGCAACCTGGACGCTAAAAGAGACTGGGGATTCGCCAAAGAATATGTGGAAGGAATGTGGCTAATGCTCCAACAGGATACTCCTAAAGATTATGTTTTGGCCACTGGAGAAACCCACACAGTCAGAGAGTTTATTGAACTTTCATTTAAACATGTGGGTATAACTATAAAATGGGAAGGGGAAAATGAGAAAGAACAGGGAGTTGACTCGGAAACTGGAAAAATTCTGGTAGAAATTAATCCAAGATATTATAGACCAACTGAAGTAGATTTATTGCTAGGAGACGCAACCAAAGCAAAAAACGAACTTGGCTGGGAACCTAAAATAAAATTTAAAAAGTTGGTAGAGCTAATGATTGAAGCGGATTGGAAAAAAGTGAAGGAACAGGGCTTTTAGATTAATAATTTATCAATATCCAAATGTTAGATTCAAACACATTTAAAACGGTAGTGGATTCAACGCCACTTGTTTCCATTGACTTAATAATAATAAACAATAATGACGAGATCTTATTAGGGAAAAGGAAAAACAAGCCGGCTCAGGGATTTTATTTTACGATTGGAGGTCGCGTGTATAAAAATGAATCGATGATTGTTGCAGCAAATAGAATCCTTGGCGAAGAGCTAGGCTTAAAGCTGAAATGTGAATTGACCTTTATTGGGATTTTTGAGCACTTTTATGAGGATAGTATTTTCTCTAATACCTCAACTCATTATGTAAATATGGCCTACAAGATAAATTTGAATGATGCGGATTTAAATTCGTTATCTACAACACAGCATTCGAAATACAAATGGGCCTCATTGTCGGATTTAATGTCGGACAGCAATGTACATAGCAATGTCAAAGCATATTTTGAAAAAGACAAGAATAGAGCGAGAATTCAAAAACTAACAATATAAAACAAATAGTAATAAAGGAGGTAAAATGAAAATGCTAGGAAAAATAGAAATACTATCAAGTTCATGTAACATTTCGACTATTCGAGATGGACGAGGAGGGATTTTCACTTGGGTGCCTGAAGACCCCTTATTAGAATTTAATATGTTGTATTTTCTTCCGGGAAAAGTACGTGGAAATCATTACCACCCACATTTTAATGAATAT
>Ga0206679_10003414_pt1 | contig 12222 bp, 8 predicted proteins | sample M110012015metaG_FD_155464 | JGI IMG/M metagenome (GOLD analysis project Ga0206679, IMG submission 155464) | Ammonia-oxidizing marine archaeal communities from Monterey Bay, California, United States - M1 100m 12015 | ecosystem: Environmental > Aquatic > Marine > Intertidal zone | place: USA... | reverse complement strand
TCCGCCATCGTTATACCACCACAGACTTAATTCAACCATTGCAGCACCTGAAGAAGAACTTAAGCTTATAAAAGGAGATTCTAAAATAGTTGAAGACTGATCAACATCATCCGAACCAGCATTCCCCCCAGCATTACCAGTAACATAAGCCATATCGCCACAATCTGTTGCATCCTCTCCTGGATTACATTGATTTCCCTGATAGGTAGTACCATCTGGCACATCTCTCTCCCATACACCATCTGGAGCATTACCGCTGACTGTCCATCCAAGATCTAAATTGAAAAAGTCTGCATATCCTTGATCAAGATCTGCAATGTAATTCAAGTTGGAACCATCGATCAATTCACCTGTTGAGCAATATTCAACATACCCCCATAAGCCTACATGTATATTGTATGTACCTGGGTAAAAGCTAGAAAATGTAACATCTCCATTGGCATCCGTTTGTCCATTGAAGGTGAAATCATTGTTATAGATCACCACTTCTGCATTGGCAATTCCAGCAGAAGCAGAAAAATCATTGGCATGTACTACAAGATTAAATCCTTGCAAAGGGATCAATTGCATATCCTGAATAGTCACTACCCCATTTGAAAGAGATACACCAAATGCTGTATCGCTGATATATTGAGGATGAGAATATACCACATCATAGGTACCTGAATTAGCATGACCTGTAGCATAGTCTCCTACCAAGCTGGATTGATCATAAATATTAACGCCTAATATTTCAATGTTAGCATTATTGATAGGTGCAGTAGTAGAAACATCTGTAATATTCCCCTCTAAATAGCATCCTCTCTCATAATTAACCCCTAACACATACAATCCTTTTTCAATATCAGATGCAATTACATGCCCTGAAGGAAGCCAAGGAAATACTCCCCAACATCCATTAAAGCCATCTCCAGTAAAATTTGGTGAGGTATCGAAATTTCCTACCTCGATCATATTACCCTTATTAGAAACATCATGAATTACTACACCGTCTCTATAATAAGAGGTTACTATGTAATCATTGATAAAATGAGCATTATGAGGGATCACATCCATACCCGGGCTGCTCTGAATTCTATCCAGTTCTACCATATTAGTTGGATCTGAAATATTGTATTCTCCGATGTATCCATTACTGATCTCATCAGTAGTATATACATAATCTCCATCATCTGAAAACCACAAGTTATGACAAAAAGCACCTGGAGAAATCTGTTGACCGAGCATCTGCATGTTACTTACATTACTAATATCCCAGATCGTAAAAAATCCATCTAAAATATGCGCTAAATACAAGGTATCTCCCATTGCTACTCCATCATGTACATACCAATTATCTATCTCACCTATTTCAGTTGGATTAGTAGGGCTAGTATTCAAATCGAGCATAATACACCCACCATTACCACGGTTAGCACCGAAAATATAACAAATGCCATTTTCATCTATATATAGATTGTGAGCAGATTCCCACTCATTACCAGATGGACCTGTATAATAATAGGTTGCAAGATTGGTATTACCAGGAAGTGAATTCAAGTCAATAATCAATAATCCATTTTGAGCTTCGGTAGTTACATAAGCATAACCATTGTATGTTTTAATATCTCTCCAAATTGAATTCATACCTGGTTCATAAAAAATTTCTGTTGGATTGGTAGGATCTGTAATATCTACCACTGAAGTTCCTGCATTTACACCTACTATTGCATATTCATTAGAACCAGTAGCCCATCCCCAAATATCAGACAAATCTGAATTATGCATGGATACCAAATCTAAATAACCCAATTCTTGCATATTTAAAGAAGTTGAAGAGCCTCCGCCTCCACCTCCTCCGCCTCCGGAGCCAGTTGTGTAACTATAAGAAACATCATCTACATAAAAACCACTTCCATTGAGTGGGTAAATATCTATTGAAGCCAGCTTGTTATCACCATTAGCAAAAGAACCAGCAGAAACGCCATCTAAAATCAGCTCCCATGAATTGGCAGTAAGATCTATGTCCATTTTAAATTGAAACCAGCTATTGACTGGATAAGTTCCTGTAACAGAATTAGCACCTCCATCATCAACAGTAACAGACCCATTGTCGAAATTGGCATGCAAGGTCCAGGATGTACCTATATTTACATCACCCTGAAAATTAAAATAAGCATTCTTTCCAGTCTCGACCTTCATCGCGCATTCAAACTCAAAATTTCCAGTAGTATATTGACCTCCAAATGGTAAAACGACATCCTGAGGACCACCATTCCCAGAACTGGAAGTAAAATAAATAGAATTAACCCCACTTCTGGCATCAACATCTGTGATCTGCACATCATCTGCTCCTCCACTATTGCCACTCCAGGTAGTCCAGTCGGAAGAAACTACTGCTAAATAATCTCCGGGAGTATAAGTTTCAAAATCATCGGAAAATGATTGTGCCGAAAAATTAAAAACAGTAAAAAAAGATAGAATTAATGAATAGAAGTATTTCATTTTCATAGAGTTGGTTTTAAATAAAAACAGAGGTGATCAAACATCATTTCAATGACGTTCAAAATATTAAAAGGTTTCCTGTTATTTAAAGATATTATTATTCACAAAAAAAACTACACAAACAAACATTAAGTTTTACCTATTGTATCGGTCAAATAAAGTGTTTTTTTTATATTTGCAGCCCAAAGGGCGCGTAGCTCAGCTGGATAGAGCACCTCCCTTCTAAGGAGGCGGTCCTAGGTTCGAATCCTAGCGCGCTCACTAAGAAAGAAAAGTTCGACCAAGGTCGGACTTTTTTTATTTAATGGGCTGAAGCAAACAAAGTTTGCATGAAGGACATAAATACAAAAAGACAAATCGAAGATTTGAAACTTTTCTTTCGGAATTCGGATTTCAAAGGATCATGAAATAATCCTGGCTAAATTACTATCAATTTAAAAACTATACCCTTAATAAACCGAGGTAATAAAACCATTGGCTATGTAATTCATTCCTTTTTCTAATTCTTGTATAGTATAGGTTTCAAAAGTACCCTTGATCTTTTGTATGCTAGTTAGCTTTTGATATTCGCTTTTTTGCTTCTTATCATTCCAAACAAGTATTTCAATATCATTAACTAGATCCTGATAATTGGAAAATTTGTTTTGTCTACGAACTTCAACAAGAGATATTAGTCCATACCCTTTAATGTAAAGCGGATGTAAGGGCGTTAATTCAACAGTGTGACCTGAAGTAGTGATCTTTAGTAATGAGCTGTGGGTCTGTTTTATGGTTCGAAGCACTTTAGTATTGGTGATCTCATTTGTTTTAATATTAAAACATGAAATTTCCAAACCTTTATTAACATCTGCAATGGATATTTCCTTGTTGTTATATATAATTTTTGTGCTTTTATTAAAGCAACAACCATGAGTAAATATTTCTGAAATTGCAACATCTTTAGTTTGATCACCTTTATAAACTTCAACAATTTCAAATCTTAATTCCTCATATTCATTACTGGTCAATTCAGACATATCAAAAGATTGAATCCCCATTTTATCTTCCAGTTCTAAATCACAAATATGGATAGCATCTGCATATACCTTAAACTTTTTAACTCTAGAATTGTTTTTCCAGGTTGTATATGTCCTCTGATAACCATTCATAATATAAACATCATTAAGGGGGGAAACTTCAAAATACTCTCCAATTCCAAAATCATCAGACCCTTCGATCCAAGCCGTTCTAGGGTCCCAATCGTTTAAATTAGCAGAAGAGTAATTATATTTTCCTTGTGGTTTTAAACTGGAAGATGCAGAAGAGCTATCAGGAGCCATAGTGCAATCACTTCCATAAAGATTTTTATCTGGACCATCTTCAATTGAATTAATTTTATTCAACCATTTTTTCCTTTTATCCCAATCTACTCTATAACCATACGGATCTGTATATTTGTCATTCTCCATTTCCAACACCCACCTTTCACGATCTTCAATTCCTATTTCATTACCGTCTTCATCCCAATATCTTTCACTCCCATCCTCAAAATTATATTCATAATGTAATTGCCCCTTGGAATACCATTCTTTTTCTATTATTCTCTGCCCATGTTTATAAATTACCTCATATAATCCACCATGTTTATAAAATTCTTTTCTAGTTATTAGCTGCCCATTTTTATAATTACTTTCCCCACATATTTGACCATTATCATCCCATCTTTTATGACTTCCTTCTAGTCTTCCTTCTTTATAATTATATTCATTATAAAAACCATTTTCCTCCCATCTTTTCCATAAACCCTCTTTTTTATCATTTTTATATTTTCCTTCACTCTCTAATTTTCCATTCTGATACCACCTTTTATATTTCCCATCTAGTATTCCATCTTTATAATTAGCTTCATACTCCAACTGTCCATTGGAATACCAACTACTATAAAATCCACTTTTGTGTTTATTGTTATCTATACTATAATTTTTATATGAATTGTTCCATAATGGAACTGCACTTTCTACTATTTTTGAAGTGTCATTTATTTCTTTTACTTCATTAACAGGTGTCTCTTTATTATTCTCTGCTGTATTCTCTTGGCATCTAACACACATCAAGCCTACAATGAATATGAATAGCAATTTTCTCATATATCAAATATACAAAATCAATAATTCAAATATTTGAATTGGATTGGATCATGAAACAATCCTAGGATGATCAACCTAAAGCATAAGCAATCCTAGTCTTACCTTTTTTAGATTTTATTTTCCTTACAATAACATTACCAATTTCCTTTGCTGAATTCACATGAGTTCCTCCACATCCACAGTATTGAAACCCCTGGAAATTAACTACACGAGCAGACTTTCCTTCAGGTGCCCAGACACCCTGCTCTTCTGCTTCTGCAGAAGTAAGAGATTTATCTTCAACTATAAGATCTGAATTAATCAATTCATTGATCTTTTTCTCAAGTACCGGAATAAGATCAGCTCCATTTTCTATTATGCCTTCATATTCAACATATGGACCTGCTGGAAAATGAAATCCTTTAGTAGGAACTAGGTCATCTAAACCCAGCTCATCTACAGCACAATCCAATAAATGACCAGCAGAATGCAATTTAGCATGAAGGATTCTTTTCTCTTTTTCAACACTTAGCTTAGCAACATCTCCGTTTTGAAAAGAACCATTCTTAAATTCTCCATAATGATGAACTACTCCATCAACATTTAACCTTACATCAATTACTTTAAACTCTGCATTTTCAGAACAGATAATTCCTGTATCTGCTGGTTGGCCTCCTCCTTGAGGGTAAAAGATCGTTTGATCAAGGATAACGGCCATGCCTTTATCGTCCTCAATTGTCTCCAATATTTCGGAAGAAGATTCAAATAAATAAGTATCTTTTAAATAATTCAATTTTGTCATACCAATAAATTTATATTTATTGCGTTGTGTTTTTATATTTAATGCTCTAAAAGTAAAGAACTTGAAATATTCTCAATTGATCATTACTGTTTTTTTTTGTAGCTGTACTGTTTCGTGCATTTATCAACATGCTACAGGAACTACTGCGACAGAACAATCTAAAGAAATTACAGCACAGGATAAAGCAGAAGAAGCTATCAATGAATACGTGATCACCCACTACAATGAAGTTGGTAGCTATACTGGTTATTCTTTTGGACAGCTATACAGCTTAAAACCAAAAGCAATAGTAGAATTGGACCAGCTAATTGAAACTCGAAAAAAATTACCAGAAATGAAGGCCCATTACAAAAATGCGCTGGATTCTGTAATAACTGCTACCGATACATTAATTGTACTTAAGAAAAGAGAGATTCGTGAAAATAAGATTTACCATACCTATGAGGTGAATCATCTATTTACAATAAAACCTCCGAAAGAAGCATTGAGGTTGTACGAATTCACCTTCTATTTATATCCCAACTTTAAAATAAAGGATGTAAAAATGGAATTAAAAACCACACTAACTCCAGAAGAAAAAAGCCTTTTTGAATATTTCATTGAAAGATTCCCTCTTGTTACTGACGATGATCAGTATTTCGAAAACGACAAGAACAAAAGGATGTATACAGCTTTATCTAATTCATTGCTTAATGCAAAAGAAAATAAAGAGGAGATCATTCACCAAATACTTGCCATTGTCAAGCACATTAGACAGCACAATGAATTCAAGCCGGATCTATTCTGTGCACAATTAATTAAAAACTGGGTAAAAGACCATGAATATGGAGCCAACTACAGACCCATCATATTTACTCGTATAAAGGAGAATAAGAATAATCCAAATCATAAAATGATGTACCATAAGCTTCAATATCAACCCGCCTCCTCACAAATGAAAGAAATTGCGCTGTCTTTTGAATTTGATGAAAACTACCTACCTGTAGAAATCATAGAATACACCGACCAATACGAACAATACTTTGAGTAACTACTAAGGTGCTATTTGAGACAATACCCAATCCAATGATTTAGCAATAATTGTATTAGGATTTTCAATTTTACCTACAACATGGTTTTTTTCGTTGATGGGCAAAAAAGAAGCACCACAACATTTTAATTCATAGTCCAATTTAAGCTTTGCATTTTCAGGAATATCCTTTACTGGTATATTCTCCTGATCAATACAAAAAAGATATTTCGCCCCCACTTTAGCATATTCAAAACCCAATCTATATGGCTGTTCTTTAGAAAGTTTTTCTGCGAAATATGAATAGCCTAATACCTTTATTTTTTGACCTCTTAGCTTTCCTTTTACTAGCTGAACAACCTTAACCATTACAGCTGAATTCCTATTGGGAGAACCAGGGTTTAAAGGTTCTTCTCCTTCAAGATAATAAGGATCTTCAAAAGATAAAATCTCTCCAACAAATACAACTTGAGCATTTTCTGCTTGCTCCAACAATGGATAATACTTTTCGCAATCACAATTTTGAGTGAAACAATTGAAAATAAATGGAATAAATGCCATCAATATATTCATGGTGTATCTTTTTCTTCATTTTCTTTAGTAAAAGCACTGGGTAGTAAATGGACGCCATGCTTATCTGCCACTTTTAATAAAAAAGGAATTAGCAAGCTAGATCCTGGTATCATTACAAAAGGAACGCCTATTCCCATCACCTTTAGCAAGTCATAAACTTGTGTCCTGAGCTCCTTTTCTTCTTCTTTTGTAATCTTCCCTTCTTTTATATACTTCACCAACACCTTACTGGCATGCTGTGTTTCTTTGGCTTCCTCATTTAAATTTCCAAAGAAATGTTTAATGGCCTTGGTAGATTTTTCTTTATTCTCTTTAAGCTTATCAGCAAATTCTTTCCTTCCCTTCTTTTCGAAGAAGCTAAAATCTATATCCCAGATCTTGTCCTTTTTCATAGAATGTAAATATACCTGTTTAGATAAGCTCTATGCTCATTATCTTAATTAAAAAAGAATTCTGTATTGCAAAACAGGTAAAAAGCTAATCTGATAAAAGATTTTTTCCGTACCAGACTGCTGATCGTAAGCCCTGTAAAATACATTTTGTTGATTGGTTAAATTTTGAAAATTTAATGCCCATTCCTGAGTGATCTTTTTTTGATTTTTCTTATAACCAATTTTTAGATCGGTTCTAAAATAGTCTTTTAGCTGTGGTTCGAATGCATTCTCATAATCATAAACTGCTCTTCCAGCTAATTGGCTTTCCTCTAAGTTGACTGGAGTATAGCGTTGCCCGCCATTCATGGTTAGCTTTAGATCAAAAACCAATGAGCTTTCTGCTTTTTTGGTCTCCTTTTTACTCTTAAACCTGAATTCCTTACCCAATAATAGATTCACTGTATAATTACCATTAAAAGCAGTATTTCTAAGGACTCCATCACTTCCAGTATACTTAGACTCATAAAGTGAAGCGGTGAACAGATAGTAAAATCCTTTGTGTAGAAAATGTTCTAGCGTCAGCTCAATACCATAATTATAAGCTGTTCCTTCATTTACTAAAGTATCTGGAAAAGCCAGCTCAAAATTAGCACCATAATTTAAAATACTATAGACTCCATTAGTGTTACTTATTGGAACACGGTCTAGGTACTGGTAGTAAGCTTCTGTTTTTAAACGAGTATGCTTACCCAAAGATCGGTCATAGGCAGCTATAAAATGCTGACTCCTGGTCATTCCTAAATTTTTATTAGGAATAAAAGCTTGTCCATTAGCTCCTAATATAGGTTGTCCATATTCATCTTCCAGCTGTTTAAAATACAATCTGGATGGAGGAAGCTGGTGATGCATTCCATAAGCCACACTAAAAGTATTGTTCTCATTTAGGTTATATTTTAGACCTAATCTTGGCTCAAGGGCAAAAGCACCATTATAGGCAAAGTACTGCCCATGTAATCCAGTATTAAGAGTAAATCGATTGTTAATCCTGTATTGCCATTGCAGATAGGGTTGAATTAAAAAAGTGGCACCTTCATACTCAGTAATTTGTCTCCAGTGAGGATCAACAACAAAATAATCATTAGTAGGCAGGATGATGCTATCCGCCTTTATATGGATACTGTCATTTAAATTAAAAAATCTCCTTTGATTGTTGGTGCCAATACTAAATAGGTGTTTGGAATTTAGCTTGTAATGATAAGAAGTCTTAAAAGTCTGCTTGCCTTCTACAGAATTGTTCCTATAAAATGGAAAATAGGTTTGTTCAAAAACATTCAAAGAATCGTTCTGGATATTGTTCTGAACAGCATCCATGGAAACAATGGTTTTTAGATATGCTTTTTCATTAAATCGATAAGTATTACTTAATCCAATAGCGCCTATTTTAGAATTAAAAATAAGATCTTCACCTCCTTCGGTAAATAGGTTATTACCTATATCCTGCTCACTTTCCAAAAACGCAATGCTACTCAATCCGCCTAATCCCCATAATACAATGCTTCCTTTTTTATTGGGAAAATTCAGCTTAAAAGAAAGGTCCTGATAATCTGGAGTAGCAGTACCTGTTCCAAAATCCAGGCCGATCATATGAAAGAGCTTTAATGTAGAGTATCGGCCATTCACTAAAAAGGAAGAGTATTTTTCTTTATTGATGGGTCCCTCAGCCATGAATTCGAGCCCATTAAAACCAATCTGCCCTAAAAATTCATATTCCTGATTATTTCCGTTCCTTAAATTAAGGTCGAATACTCCTGCCAATGCATTGCCATATTCAGCAGGAAAAGCACCTGTCATAAAATCGGAATTATCCAATATATTATTATTCAACACACTTACAGGGCCTCCTGTTGTTCCCATCAAGGCAAAATGATTGGGGTTGGGTATATCGACTCCTTCTAATCTATAGAGGACTCCTGTTGGAGAATTCCCCCTTATTACTATGTCATTTCTACTGTCATCTGCTCCTTGAACACCTGCAAAATTCTGTGCCATTCTTGATACATCATTCAAGCTTCCCGCATATCGCTGGGTCTCTTCTATAGAAAAGGTTCTGGCACTTACAGTAGCCATCTCATTAATGCTTTTTTCTTTTTTATTTTCCGCTTCAATGACCACCTCTTTCATCATCACACTTTCCTGTAAAAAAACATCAATGATCAATTCCTTTCCAGAAGTAACTTCCATGTTTTGAAGGGTCTTTGGTTCATAGCCAACAAATGAGATCTTTATGGTGTGTCTACCCACTGGAATGCCTTCAATTTTAAAGCGTCCATCAAAATCTGTTACTCCACCTACTATGGGTTCTACTGTGGTAACTACTACATTGGCAAAAGCTAAAGGAGACTTAGAATCCAGATCTATTACTGTCCCTCTTATATTTTGCTGGTACTGCCCATGAGTGCCCAGATATGCAAATAATGATAATAATGTAAGTAGCTTTTTCATTTTAAAGTATTGAAAGTTAAACAATTCGTTGATTCGATTTAAAAACAAAGTAATTGCGAGAAATCTCCACCAACAAAATTTTGGTTTCAGCTACTTGATTTTGGGATGAATAACAAAGTTTGGGATGAATGGTGGGACGAATGGTAAGCTTAAGCCACTAATTTACTCTTTACCTCTTTAGATTTTTGTCTGGATACCGGCACAAATTCATCTGATTGCTGAAAGTGCAAGCGATAACCTTGTGCGTTTCCGGTTACATTGATCACCTTACTTAAATTAACAAGGTATCCCCTATGCACCCTTTCGATAGCATTAAATTGATGCAGCTGTTCTTCCAAGTTATTCATAGAGCTTCTTAATAAGCTCTTGGTTAGCTCATTATTTGTAAGATGAAAGATCTCGGAATAATTGGCACTGGCACGGGCAAATAAAAAGTCCTCCATTTTTAGATGGAGCTGCTCATTCTTCCCCTCTCCTAACAGAGATATATTTTCAATATTCTTTCCACTTGTTTTACTTTGTAAAGAATGGTTAATGATCTCAGATTCTTTAAGCGACTTCTTTAGTAAACGAAACTGATTAAACATAACCAGCATAATACACGGCATGATTGCAATGGAAAAGGTGTAGCATACCGCCCTTATGATGGGAGGTATTGTAGAATTCTGAAGATAAATTGATAGCTCTAAACCATAATGTTCATAGTATAGTATAGATCCATAAAAATTAACAAAGCTGATGACCAGCACAATAAAACAAATAAACAAGATCTCCTTTATTACATTCCAATGAAGATCTTCGAAAACTGAAGGAAACAGAAGGGGTATTGCTAATGTAACCACCAGCGAACAACCAAGGGTTATAAGACTATACATGATAGAAAGGTTCAGCACATGCTCATCGGGTTTAGAAGAGATCTCAAAGGGCTGAAAAATAAAAAGGAACAAAAAAATAAAAATACTAACGGCCAAAGACTGCACCATCATGAACCTGGGCTCAACATTACACGGATAGGGTTTTAGCAGATAGCGTAGCATTCGGTAAAGTTAAGGATAAGAATAGGATTGCTTATTAATTTTAATTGAAAATTACTTATATAAGAAATCGGGGAAGATGGGAATCTTGAGTGGGGTTACTTATTCTTCGCCTTTAAATTTATCTTTTTTAAAGTAACCAGATTCTATTGTGCCATCAGCATAAGTACAAGTTCCTTGGCCATGCCTTTTTCCAGCTTTCCATTCTCCTACATATTTATCTCCATTGGATTTGGTTAAAGTTCCTTTACCATCATATTCATCATCCTTCCATTCTCCAACATATACTCCACATTCACTACAAGTATAAGTTCCTTGACCGTGCCTATTATCATCCATCCATTCTCCAACATATTTAGGACCATCAGCCCAGATATAAGTTCCAAAACCTTGCAATAGACCATCTTCAAAACTACCTTCATATTTATCTCCATTTCCATAAGTATAAGTTCCTTCTCCATGACATTCATCATCCTGCCATTCTCCCACATACTTATCTCCTTTTCCATAAGTATAAGTTCCGTTACCATCATAAAGACCATCCTTAAATTCTCCTATGTAAGTATCCTTACCCATTACCATTTTCCCTTTTCCATTTTCACAATCACCTTCTACACATTGCCCATAACCAATACTTACCAATGCTAAACACAATACAAATAATAACTTTTTCATAATCTGAATTTTAATTTACTCTAATATACAAAACCTAAGAAATCGGGGAAGATGGGAGAATGCTTAGCTATTAGAAGCCGATGGCAGGTCTAAAACCCAAGCGCCTTGATCATTAATATCGTAATAATCAATATTTAATTCATTCGTTATATATTCAATATTCGAACGCTGAGAGTAACTAAGATCTGATAGACCTATAAAAGAATGATCTTTGTATTTTTTGAAGATTTCAACATATTCACCATTGTATTTTCCTGACAACAAGATGACCGCATTTTCATCAATTACATTTATGTGTTCATTCCTGAAAAGCACATAATTCCTCCTCCCAAATTGTATACAGGGTTCCTCAAAAGAAATAATCGTATCATTTTGAATGACTAAACTCACATGCTTAGATGAATCCAAATCACAAAAAATGGATTTATTTAAATCCATATCATACCAATGATGCTTCACATTAAATAACATTGCTGCATGATCATTAAAAAACTCACTGTCTGAAATAAATAGATGATCTTTCCCTTTTATAAGATCAATAGCTACATGACCCTTTACATTATAAATTACAATTTGTTCTTTACCTTTTAAATCAAAATCTTCACGAAGATCAATTATAAAAAGACAGATGATGAATGCTAATCCATAATTCAAAAATCTAAAC
>Ga0206679_10003412_pt1 | contig 12222 bp, 8 predicted proteins | sample M110012015metaG_FD_155464 | JGI IMG/M metagenome (GOLD analysis project Ga0206679, IMG submission 155464) | Ammonia-oxidizing marine archaeal communities from Monterey Bay, California, United States - M1 100m 12015 | ecosystem: Environmental > Aquatic > Marine > Intertidal zone | place: USA... | reverse complement strand
TTAAAAGCTCTTTCAGCTTCCATTTAACAACATAGTGATAATCTTTCCCAAGTGCGTATTGAGAAATTCTGGGTGTCCCCAATTTTTTAGGCAAATCTGGATTGTGATAATTAAACAACAGGCTTACAACGCTCCTAGTGCCAGGAACAAGTTTTCTTGGATCAAGTCGCTTTTCAAAGTGCCCTTCCATGTATTTCATCTCCCCATGCTTTCCCTCTTTTAGCCACTTCTCCAATCTAGGGACTTCTTCTACTAATTCAGTTGCTTTAGAGATTCCCACTGAAGTAAATCCTAATTCTAAGGCTTTTGTTTTAAGCCAAACCGTTCTTTCCTTAGCTACATGAGTCTCTCGAGACATAACTCTACTCGAATAAACTACCCGACCTAGCGTTGGGCGTACGTCCTAAATGCTCAAATGCCGCTTTTGTTGCTTGTCGTCCTCTAGGAGTTCTGACTAGTAAGCCCTCTTGAATTAGAAATGGCTCATACACCTCTTCGAGAGTACCTGAATTTTCTCCTATTGCCGTTGCTAGTGTCGTCATCCCAACGGGACCTCCACCAAATTTATCAATCAGAGCCGTTAAAATTCTATTATCCATTTCATCTAACCCTCGCTTATCAACCTGCAAAGCATCAAGAGCATACTCCGTAACTGAAGTTGTAATAGTTCCATCACCTTTAATTTGGGCAAAATCTCTGACCCTACGTAATAGGGCGTTTGCAATTCTTGGTGTGCCTCTACTTCTTGAGGCTATTTCATATGCCGCAGCTGAGTCATGAGATATCTCCAATATTCCTGCGCTTCTTTCAACTATATAAGTAAGAGTTTTTGCATCGTAATACTGAAGCCTAAGATTTATTCCAAACCTAGCTCTAAGAGGAGCTGTCAAAAGACCTGATCGAGTAGTCGCACCTATCAACGTAAAGGGATTGAGGTCGATTTGTACAGTCCTAGCATTTGGTCCCGTGTCTATCACTAGGTCTATTCTATAATCCTCCATAGCGCTGTACAGATACTCCTCAACTACTGCACTAAGTCTGTGAATCTCATCAATGAAAAGAATATCGTTCTCTTCTAAGCTAGTCAAAAGGCCTGCAAGATCACCTGGTTTATCAAGTACTGGCCCAGAGGTAGTTCGAATTTTAACCCCCATTTCATTCGCAACAATATTTGCGAGAGTTGTTTTCCCTAATCCTGGAGGCCCGTGAATTAATAAGTGATCTAAAGATTCATCGCGCTGTTTGGCAGCAGCAACAAATACCTGAAGGTTGTCCATAGCTGCACGTTGTCCGGTGAAATCCTCAAAGTGTGCTGGCCTTAGCACTCGTTCGAATTCTATATCCGTACGATGCGGGTCATTGTTTCTCATGTCAAACTCTTCGTTTGGCTCCATGTGTGCAAGTTAATCGAAAAGAAAAACCCCTCGAAAAGATATCGAGGGGTTTCCAAATTTTTATTAAGAACTTGCTTTAGTGTGGGGTTTCACCCTTTTTAAGGGGTGTAGTCTGTAAAACAAAATCTTCTTCGTGATCAGGGTTGCTATAATCATATGCCCAACGATGAACTTCTGGCAATGCTCCATGCCAGTTGCCATGAATATGTTCTACAGGTGTAGTCCACTCAAGCGTGTTGCCTTTCCAAGGATTCTGAGTTGCCTCTTGCCCCCTAAAAATGCTGTAAAAGAAGTTGAATAAAAATATCACCTGAGCAAGTGAGCCTACAATAGCAAAAGTTGAAATGATAGGCTGAAGATCCGCGACCGAATCTAAAAAATCAAAACTAGAAGAATCATAATAACGACGAGGTGCGCCTGCTAAGCCTACAAAATGCATTGGGAAAAACACTCCGTATCCGCAAATAAGGGTTAGCCAAAAGTGAGCATACCCCATCTTAGTGTTTATCATTTTTCCAAACAACTTCGAAAACCAGTGGTATACACCAGCAAACATTCCAAAAATAGCTGAAAGTCCCATAACAATATGGAAGTGGCCTACAACGAAGTATGTATCGTGGACAGTAACGTCGAGTGCAGAATCTGCAAGAATAATTCCTGTAAGGCCACCAGTTACGAAGGTGCTCACAAGGGCAATGCTGAATAACATAGCAGGTGTAAACCTAATATTACCTTTCCAAAGAGTAGTAATATAGTTAAACGCCTTAACGGCAGATGGAATAGCAATAAGTAATGTCGTAAATACAAAAACGGAACCTAAGAATGGATTCATCCCTGTTATAAACATATGATGTGCCCAAACAATAAAAGAAAGAAATCCTATCGCAATTATAGAGCCAACCATAGCCTTGTATCCGAAAATAGGTTTACGAGAATTCGTAGCAATTATTTCTGAACTGATTCCTAATGCTGGAAGAATAACGATATAAACCTCTGGGTGACCTAGGAACCAGAAAAGGTGCTGAAAGAGAATTGGAGACCCACCTGTTGCATCTAATGCCTCGCCTCCAATAAAGATATCGCTTAAGAAAAACGCTGTTCCCATCATCCTGTCCATAAGCAGTAGTACAACTGCTGAAACCAAAACCGGGAAAGAAAGTACACCGAGAATAGCCGTAACTAAGAATGCCCAAATAGTAAGAGGCAAACGAGTCATACTCATCCCTTTGGTTCTCAAATTGATTATAGTAACAATGTAGTTTAGTGAACCTAGCAGAGAAGAAACCACGAAGAGCGTCATAGAAACAAGCCATAAAGTCATACCCATCCCAGAACCGGGCATTGCTTGAGGTAATGCACTTAGGGGTGGATAAATAGTCCATCCTGCGGAAGCTGCTCCGCCCTCAACAAAGAGAGAGAAAAGCATTACCACACATGAAAAAGCAAAGAACCAGTAGCTGAGCATATTAAGGAACCCTGAAGCCATATCCCTAGCACCGATCTGAAGTGGAATAAGAAGGTTTGAAAAAGTCCCCGATAATCCTGCCGTCAATACAAAGAAAACCATAATGGTTCCGTGTATAGTTACAAGAGATAAGTAGGCGTTTCTATCAATAACTCCACCCGGAGCCCATCTACCAAGAAGTGTTTCAAGAATTGAAAAACTCTCACCTGGCCAACCTAATTGTAATCGAAATAATGCCGACATCGTTACACCAACAACTCCCATAACGACTGCGGTTATTAAGAACTGCTTGGAGATCATCTTGTGATCGTATGTAAAAATATACTTCGAAATGAAGCTTTCTTTATGATTAGTATTTCCCATAATCAGTTCTTTTCGGCAATGTAAATTTTCTGCTCAGAAAGCCAAGCATCATATTCCTCCTGTGTCTCAACAACAATGTCCATACTCATATTAAAGTGAGCAGAACCACAAATCTTATTACAGAGTAGGATATAGTTAAAATCTGGATTATCCAGAATTGTACGCATACTATCAGTAGTAATAGTAGGTTTTATTTTAAATCTTGTAGGCAATCCTGGGACCGTGTTCATTTGAGCTCGGAAGTGAGGCAAAAAGGCAGAGTGTAATACATCACGTGAACGGAAAACAAACTCTATTTCTCTTCCTACAGGAATATGAAATTCCGACTTAACAATCCTATCATCTTTTCCAACTTCCCATGCATTTAGCCCCTCACCTAATTCGTATGGCTTTAATTCCATAATACGCTGGATATGACGCTCAAGACGGTAAATCTTATCTTCCTTTGCTTCATATGCAGCATCAGTCATAATGGTTGCTTTACCTGAATCTAGTACCTTTTCAATCACATTAAGTCTGTGCATAAGGTGAGTCTTATGCTCTTGAGATAATTGTGGATGAGAGTGATCACTATGTGAATTTCCGTGACTATCTCCTCCATCAAGAGTTTGCTCAATTTCCGCTTTCTCAGCCATAAGATGGCCTTTTTCAGCTCTTAATACATCCTTCAGCTTAGCAATTTTTCGATTAATTTTTAAAAGAGCTTCATCTACACCATCTTGGGTAATTATTCCAAGAGGATTTGACGATGTAATTAAATTAAAATTCGTTGCACCAAACTCATCATTATCACCTGAGTAACGAGCTGTCCAATCAAATTGTTTTGAATAAAGTTCAACTCTGATAGCATCATCAGATGCCGGTCCAGTCATTTCAGTCCAAGTTTTAAGACCGTAAATAATAATAATAGCTAATGCGATTGAGGGTATAACAGTCCAAATCAACTCTAGACGATTGTCATGAGGAAAGAAGAGAGCTTTTCTATTCTTATCGTACTTGTACTTATATGAAAACACAAAGATTAGAGTGTTTACAACAAAGAACACAAAGATTATCAGAACTAAATTATAGTTCAATAGAGTATCAACTGCTTCACCATGAAGAGATGCCGATGGAGGTAAATAATCACCATAACGAACAAATTGCCAAATCGTTGTGCCAAATAACACGAACATAAATACAATCCAGAGTGAACCCTGTAGATGGGTATCTGCTTCTGAAATTTCCTCTTCACGATGGCCACGCAGGCGAGCTGAGAGTTGGTAGATTTTAGCCAATTGAGCTAAGGCTATTACACCTACAACTATGACTAAAAGTATGAGAAGTTTCATTCGTTAGCTTACTTTTCTGGGTCAGTAATGCAAGTCCTTTGATTCCTGAAGCATCGGATGATTCCTAGCTATCAGAGGTGCTTTTGAGAGAGTAGTCAGAGTTCTGTTAATGAACAACCCTAGGAAACCCAGGAATAATCCTACTTCAAAAAGACCGAAGACATTGTGGTTAAACATAGTTCCTGGAATTACCAAGAGATATATATCAGCGAAGTGCCCTACAAAAATCAAAAAGGCAACAGGTAGTATAAAATTAGGATTCCTTTTAGTGTCTCGCGCTATTAGTACAAGGAACGGAACAACGAAATTAATAGCAAACATCAAGACAAAAGGAACTTTATAATCAGAGAAAATTCTGCTAACATAGTAAGTCACTTCTTCTGGGATATTTGAATACCAAATAAGCATGAACTGGCTAAAGAAAAGATAACTCCACAACATTGAAATTGCGAACATCCATTTCCCTATATCGTGCATGTGGCTATCCGAAATCTCCTCAAAGTACCCTTTTGTCCTTAACCAAAGAAGTGAGACATGGGTAAATATTATCATAGCCACCCACATGCCAGAGAATAAATACCATCCATAAAGTGTACTAAACCAGTGAGGGTCTATTGACATCAGCCAATCCCAAGAAAGTGTAGATGAGAAAACTGCGAAGAACACTAAAAAAAGTGCGCTACGACGGAAGACTTTGTAGTGAAGATCTAGGTTTGCTTCCTCGTCTTCTTGAAGTGACCATTTCCTGAATAACATAGCAAAACCGAGGAATGTCCCGAGGTAAATAATAGTACGTAACCAAAAGAACCAACTAGAAAAATATCCTTGCTTTCCAGCCATAATATGATCGTAGTTAGGGTTTGTTATCGCTCCAGAGACCTCAGCGTCTAAGTATGTGGTCACCCCTCCATCAACAGTCATAAACTCGTAATAAAGAGAATGATCCATCCAATGATACAAATGGTGTAAGTCAAGTTGTCCCGCTAATAGTACAATTACTATTACAGCCGCACCATAAGGTAAGTAACCAAACATCGCTTCTAAGAAACGTTTTATTACAACGGACCAAGCGCTTTCTGTAGCATATTGCAATGCGTAGAAAAATAGTGCCGCTAAAGAAATGGAGAAGTAGAAAAATCCATTCACCAGCAGATTTGCCCACCATCTTTGGTGGTGATCTGAATGATCTGTCAGATATCCTCCAACAAGAGCTATAAGACCCACAGCCATTAAGACTTGAGTAATCAGCTTAACACGTCCTTCAAATTTGAATTCCATGATCAGTTGTTATTTTCAGTTTCAGTAATTACCGCAACACCATCATCATCAAATGAAGGCATCTCTCCTCCATTTTGTAAAACTTTTACATATTGAATAATCTGCCAAAGTCCTTTAGGTGAAATCTGTGAAGCGTGAGACCCCATAAGACCTTTTCCATATATCAAAGTGTGATACATCTTACCTTCTGGTAAATCTTTTAGTTTAGATGCAAAATCGGGTATGCCCATAATATGACCATTCTTAGATATCGCTCCATCTCCCTTTCCTTTCTCTCCATGACAATGAGTACACATTAATTCGTAATCCAATGCGCCAGCCTCAATATTTTTCGCTGTAGTAGGGAGAGGTGAATGATTCTCTTTCCCTGCTAATTCATATCCCTCTGGTGTGTTATGATATGGATATGGCAGAGCAAAAGCCTTTTCGTCTCCTTTAAAAGCAATTGTGCCAGCAACAGGCTTGCGAGTGCTTTTAGTATTGCGCTGTTCAACTGCAACTTCCTCAGTAACAAAATATGGGTCTTCCCCATAATCAACGTATGCCTCAATAGCGGGAGATCTATACATGTCAGGCATGTATTCAACTCCAGGGCTATTTGGATCAGTAGTACAAGAAGTCATCATAGCAAGGGCTACAATAACTATCGTTGTGTATAGTGTTGTTTTATGCATCATGATTACTTGCCGTCTTTGATGCTGAGCTCGAATAGCCCGGTGTTCTTAATTGCCGACTCTAGCTCTTTAGCATTCATGCTATTAGTGTCGGTTGTAATTTCCATTACAAACTTATCATCCGTTGTTCTAGGGTCGGGGTTTGTTGCAGGCATTCCTGGAAGAGTCCCGTTGCGAAGTAGGTAAGTAATTACCATTCCATGTGCTGCACAAAAAACTGAAAACTCAAATGCTACAGGAACGAAAGCTGGGAAGTTCTCCACCAAAGAGAAGCTTGGCTTTCCGCCTATATTCATAGGCCAGTCAGAGATCATTGTGTACCACATAAAGAATACGGCTAATGATAATCCTGTCATTGCATACATGAAAGATGTAATTGCTAAGCGCGTGCGCTTTATCCCTATAACGGGATCAATTCCGTGAATAGGAAATGGCGAAAACACTTCGTTTACATGTATGCCTTTGCCTACAAGTTCACGAGCAGCTACAAGTAGCTTTTCGTCGTCGTCGTACATGACGTGAAATACCTTTTTCATGATGGCATTATTTGACTTGTTCATTTTTGTAAGACTCTCCGCTAGACTTTAAAATCGTCTTTAGCTCATTCAAAGCAAGCACAGGGAAGAACCTTGTAAATGCGAGGAAGAGTGTAAGGAAGATTCCAAGTGTACCTATGAAAATACCTACGTCAGTAGCTGTAGGAATAAATTCTCCCCAGCTAGATGGTAGGTAATCTCTGTGAATAGAGGTCACGATAATAACGTAACGTTCAAACCACATACCGATATTCACCACGATAGACAGAATGAATGTTGCAACGAATGATCGGCGGATTTTTTTAAACCAGAATAGTTGAGGACTTATCACATTACAGGTCATCATAGTCCAGTAAGCTGCACTATATGGTCCTGAGAAACGGTTTATAAATGCATAACTTTCATATTCTACACCAGAATACCAAGAAATAAACAACTCCGTCAGATAAGCTACCCCCACAATGGAACCCGTAACGATAATCACGATATTCATATATTCTACATGCTTAATATGAATATAGTCCTCAAGTTTATATGCTTTACGCATAACAAGCATTAGTGTTTGGACCATAGCAAAACCAGAGAATACAGCTCCAGAGACAAAGTAAGGTGGAAAAATAGTTGTGTGCCATCCTGGAACTATCGAAGTGGCAAAGTCCATAGATACAATAGAGTGTACTGAGAATACCAGTGGAGTAGCAATTCCAGCAAGTACTAAACTAAGTTCCTCAAAACGATTCCAGTGTTTTGCACGTCCACTCCAACCAAAACTCAATATACCGTACATCTTCTTTGCAAATGGCTTTGTCACTCTATCGCGAATTGTAGCAAAATCTGGGATTAATCCTACATACCAGAATACAAGCGATACAGAGAAGTAAGTAGATATCGCGAACACGTCCCAAAGAAGTGGGCTATTGAAGTTAACCCATATTGATCCGAATTGATTTGGTAAGGGGAATACATAATAAGCTAACCAAATTCTTCCCATATGAATACCTGGGAAAACGGCAGCCATAATAACAGCAAAAATGGTCATTGCTTCAGCTGAGCGATTAATAGCCATACGCCATTTTTGGCGGAATAAAAGGAGAACTGCTGATATTAAGGTTCCGGCATGTCCTATACCTACCCACCAAACGAAGTTTGTAATATCCCAAGCCCATCCCACAGTCTTGTTCAAACCCCAGACTCCAACACCTGTGCCTATAAGGTATAGAATTGAGACAACACCATAAAGAGCTATTATGCTCGAAATAGTAATCATAATTTTCCAACCAAGTGGAGCAGGTCCCAAAATAGGCCCCACCACATCGTCAGTAATATCCTTATAGGTCTTATGACCTAGGATTAACGGTTCGCGTATTGCTGATTCTTTCTGCATATTAGTTAAATCAAGCTTCGTTACTTTCTACATTTCGAACCTTTGTCATATAGAATATATTCGGTTGTACACCGACTTCTTCTAATGCGTGGTAAGAACGATTGTTTTCAGAAATGGCACGCACTTGCGAACCATTATCATTTAAGTCTCCAAATGTAATGGCGTTTGACGGGCACGATTCGGCACAAGCTGTTACAATAGCTCCGTCCTGAATACTATTACCAGACTTTTTTGCGTCGAGCTTTCCCGTTTGAATCCGCTGTATACACATAGAGCATTTCTCCATTACTCCACGAGCACGAACAGTTACATCTGGGTTGAGAACTAAACGTGCAAGAGAATCGTGAGCTGGGTTAACGTTTTCGAATTTCGAGTGACCTTTGTAGTTAAACCAGTTGAATCTACGAACTTTGTAAGGGCAGTTATTTGCACAGTAACGAGTCCCTATACAACGGTTATATGTCATTTGGTTTAGGCCATCATTACTGTGTGTGGTAGCCGCTACGGGGCAAACCGTCTCACAAGGAGCGTGGTTGCAGTGCTGACACATCATAGGCATGTGAACCGTTTGAGGGTTTTCTGAAGGATCCTCCATAAGACCATAACTACCAACAACGCCAACTCCTTCCTCAGCTCCTTTCTCAAGAGAATAATCTGACGCGTAGTAGCGATCAATTCTTATCCAGTGCATATCACGGTGACGGAGAACCTCATCTTTACCGACAACACTAACATTGTTCTCGATATTACAGGCAGTGACACATGCACTACAACCAGTACAGGTAGATAAATCAATAGTCATACCCCAACGATGGCCTACTTCCTCGACAGGATGACTATGCCAAAGATCAAAAGAGCTTGTGCTTTCCTTATCTCTAGCATCAATTACTCCATCGTGATTCGTATCCTCGTGAACGTTTAAAGCATGAGCCTTATTCCATGATGCTTCGCCTTTAGGCTTATCTGCCTCAGCTAGATATGAATCAAATGAAGTTTCCCTCACCACTGAATCACGGCCCATATATGTATTTTGAATCTGAGTACAAGCAAGAGGGTATTCTCTATCTGTAGGTTCAATCTTCACATCATAACTCGCATATACTGTGTAACCATCTACATTAGTGGTAAGTGGGAAAACATTTGCTCCTATGGGCATTGGGAGTCCAGAATCGAGCATCAGGTGCTCTCCTTTCTCTCCTGTTTGGTATGCCGCTTGGCCAATATTCTCACCCTTTGCACCTCTACCATATCCTAAAGCTACACCAACAGTTCCAGGCTTTTGGCCTGGCTGCATAAACGCAGGAAGTTCTATTTGCTTATCTCCAATGGTAACTGTAACAACTGAAGCTAAATCCGCTTGTGCTATATATGTGTTAAGACCCATAGCATCCATATCAGCTTTAGACATAGTTAAGTAGTTATCCCAAGTCACTTTCGAAACGGGATCTGGTGTCTCCTGAAGCATTGGATTAGCTGCGTGCTGTCCTGCACCTGCAGTTGCCTTTACATATGTTACTAATTCCATAGCGCCGCCCTTAACTGCCGCCACCTTTCTCTTTGCTGACGCTAAGTCAATAGCTGAAGAGTAATTCGGTGATTCTAGATTATTATTCCCCGACATATATCCATCGTGAATAGCACTATTCCAATCCGAATCCGAATACAGAGCATCTGAAGTATAAGAACTGTTGTACTGGCTACGTAGGTAGGTATACCAATCTGAATTTTCTTCGTTAGACCAAACCAAGAATGACTCTTGTGCTGCTCTTGTATTAAAAAGTGGCTCAATTGTCGGCTGAACAAGGTCTATACGACCTGCACGTAAACTTAAATCATTCCAACTCTCTAAGTAGTGATGATTAGGAGCTACATATGTTGAACGACTTGCTGTTTCATCTGCAACCCCATTCATACAAACTGATGTCTTAACCTTAGCTAATCCAGCATTGAACCCATCAGCATTTGGCATATCGTATGATGGATTACATCCGTATGTGATAAGAGTTGTAATCTTGCCAGAATTCATGTCATCAACTAATTGCGCTACAGCGGCTTCATCACCACGGTAAGCTTGAGCTGGTCTTTCAAGATCAATTGTATTGCCGTAATTTCCCAGAAGTTGGTTAATCGCAGCTACTATAGTCTGAGTTGCTAAATCGTTTGTGCCAGCTACTACTAATGACTTACCCTGAGAACCTGAGAGAGCTTTTGCGGCTGCACCAACCCTAGAAGCAATTTTTGCATCTAAGTTCGTAGCTGAGCCACCCTGTAATACAGCTAGTATTCCCGCAGCGACTCTACCTTCCTCAGAAGGGCTAATCATCGTACGAACATCTGCATTTGTTCCTGTCATTGACATAACAGATTCAAATTGAAAGTGCTTTGATTGTGAACCACCGTTTGGATTTCTCAAAGAAGCATAATCAGGGGCATACTGTGTTGCGGTAAGCCAAGAATTCAAAAAGTCTGCGGCAATACTAACAACTACTTCAGATTTACTGAAATCGTAATGAGGGACAGCATTCACTCCAAAAGAAGCTGCTTGTGCTTGACGAAGTGCACCGTAAGATATTGCATCATACTGAATGTGTTCGGCGCCAAGTGCATCAATAGCCTTCTTTGTAGAAGGACTCACAATAGTATTTGATAGAACCACTGTTCTTCCTTCACCATTCACAGAAGAAGAAACAGCATTGTCGAGGTCTGACCAAGTAGTCACTTCGCCATTCTTTGTCGGTCCTTCTAAACGAGCTTTATCGTAAAGCCCCATAACAGAACCAATAACACGAACGTTAGCTTTTCCAGCTCCTATTCCAGTTTCTGTGTTTCCCTTGACAAAAATCGGACGACCCTCTCTCGTCTTTACGAGAATGTTGCAGTAATCCATCCCGTCGTAGTAAGATGAAGCATAATAATTCGCTACACCTGGAGTAATTTCCGGAGGCTTATTTGTGTAAGGTATCGACTTTATTACAGGAGTCTCACAAGCGGCAAGTGTAGCTGCAGTGAGAGAAAACCCCATAAATTTCAAAAAGTCTCGACGACCTGTTGTTGCGGAGCTTAATTGCTCATCTGCCAAAAACTTATCTACGGGTATTTGTTCTTGGAACTCCTTTGACTGGATTTCCTTGAAAGCATCCGTGCTGTCTAATTCGTCTAGACCGGACCAGTATCGTTTAGTATTAGCCATGTGGCGTCAGAATCAGGGGTTCAATAGTGACACTTGGAGCATTCCCAGCCTCCAAGTTCTCTAACAGTAATTTTATCGTCTTCGAGATAGCGACGTAATTCCTCATTTCCCCTCTCAGAGTCATTGAGTCTTTTGTGTAGCTCTTCGTAATATCCGTTGCTGGTCATATCAACCTCTGCCTTATTATGACATTCAATACACCAACCCATAGTCAAGGTAGGTTTTGATAGTTGAATTAAACCAGGAAATGCATCGACTAATTCATTGATCTCCTCAACAGGAGCCAAGCGACCTACACTATAAGTGCTAACGTCTCCGTGACAGTTTTGGCATTGGATGCCTCCGACATTCACGTGCTGTTGATGGCTAAAATAAACGTGGTCAGGAAGGTTGTGAACCTTATTCCATTTTATCGGCTCACCGTCATAGCTATCCTGAGGCAAAGCATTGCCATTATTCCCCTCACCATCAATGTAAGTCCCTGTTTTAGAATCGAAACCTATAGCTGCGTATATCTTTTCAATCTCTGTCGTACCTGTCCTTTTTCCTTTCTTTACAGCTTTATGGCAGTTCATACAAACGTTGGTACTAGGGATTCCAGCATGCT
>Ga0206679_10003411_pt1 | contig 12227 bp, 6 predicted proteins | sample M110012015metaG_FD_155464 | JGI IMG/M metagenome (GOLD analysis project Ga0206679, IMG submission 155464) | Ammonia-oxidizing marine archaeal communities from Monterey Bay, California, United States - M1 100m 12015 | ecosystem: Environmental > Aquatic > Marine > Intertidal zone | place: USA... | reverse complement strand
AATAGCCAATCAAATACATTCAATATAATACCCGATGGTCAAATTGTAACTGTAGAAGTTACAACAGATTGCTGGGGTTCCGAAGTTCAATGGAATATTACTGAGCCTGGAAGCACCACTGTTTTGTTAGCGGGTGGTCCTTTTACAGATATTACCGGAGGAGAAACCTATCAAAGTACAGGATGCCTCGCAGCAGGATGCTATGAATTTACTATCACAGATGGATACGGCGATGGAATGTATGGAAGTCAATACGGTTCTTGTACAGTAGACGGCTCTTATTCGATTAGCGAATCAAATGGCAATGTGGTCGCTTCAACTATCGCGGCTAACGCTGACTACGGAGATGAAGAGGTTAATGAGTTTTGTATCACATCTAACCTATCTTATGATGTAGGCGTTAGTGAAATTTTCAACCCGGCAGGAACCATTTGTGGAACTTCTATTGACGGTCAAATTGAAATCTTCAATTCTGGGTCACAAAATGTATCATCTGTGGATATCGATTATGACTTTGGAGGAGGTCTAATGTCAATGACTTACAATGGAAGTATTCCGGCTGGAAGCTATGTAGTCGTTTCTCTACCTAATTACAATGCCAATTCGGGAGCAGGACTTTTGAATGTAACGGTTTCTAATCCTGATGGAAATCAAGATGAAAATGGACTCAACGATAACCTATCATCCGAATTTTTAGTTTACGATGCTTATTTAGGTTTACCTTTTACTGAGGATTTTGAATCTAATGGATTTACGAACAATGACTGGTACATCACAAACAATGACACTGATATTACCTGGGAGATTGTTTCAGTTGTTGGAACCTCCCCTGGCGATAAGGCTGCGAAAATAGATTTCTACAATTATTCAGATGGTGATGAAAGAGATGGATTTCAAACTCCCCCCTTTGACTTGGCACCTTATACCAACATTCAGATGACTTTTGAGCATGCTTTCAGAAGATATAACCAAGAATCTAGAGACTCGTTAGCGATACTCGTTTCAACAGATTGTGGGGCAACATTTGAATATATCGCGAGTTATGCTGAAGATGGAACTGGTTCTTTTGCGACAGCATATACTTCAACTACAGAATTTGTCCCTGCTTCTGGTGATTGGTGCATGGGAACTGTTGGATCTGATTGCTTTAGTCTAGATTTAAATGCATATGCTGGTTTATCGGGTGTTATAATCAAATTTGAATCAGTGAACAATGGTATTGCCGGAAATAATTTATTCATTGATAATATCAATATTACAGGTGATCTAAATTCGAGTCCGCCAACTGCATCTTTTGACGTAAGTAATAATGTGTTTTGCTTAGGTGAGCCAATTCAATTTAATGACTTTTCAACTGGTAGTGTGAGTTCATGGGAATGGGATTTCGGTGATGGAAATTCAAGTACCAACTCAAATCCGTCACATTTATATGGAGCACCAGGAACATATACTGTTTCACTTACTGTAACGAACACTATTGGAAGTGATACAGAAACGCAGATTATTACCATTAATGATCTACCGAATGTTTCTCTAAGCACTCCTCTTTCACAAGTATGTAATACGGACGGATCATTTAGCGTAAGCGGGTCTCCTTCAGGTGGTACTTATTTTGGACCGGGAATGACTGGTTCAACATTCAACCCGTCAAATGCAGGAGTTGGAACACATACAATTTCATATAGCTATACAGATGGAAATGGTTGTTTTGCATTAGACCAGGTTGATATTACAGTTGATAATTGTGTAAATATTAGCGAACTGAATATAGATGATATCATTCTATACCCTAATCCAAATGATGGAAGGTTTAAGCTGTCTAGATTAAATACGGGAATACAAATGGAAATATTCAGTATAGATGGCAAGTTGATCTATAAACACCTTTCTTCGTTTGAGGAGGAATGGGTCGAACTTAATGTTGAATCAGGAATATATACCTTAAAACTTCATTATTTAGGTGCTGAACGAAATATACGCTTCGTGATTCGTTAATAACTAATAAAAAAGGAGGGGCTAGGTTTCGTAATTCTTTTTCCACTCATCAACTTCATTGGGCAACCAAAACTCGTCAGGTTTGGGAAGAATCCCCAATGCAATAGGTGCACAATGATAATTTATTGAATAGGTTATGTTTAAGAGCTTCGTATTTAAGGGTATCATGTTATATCCAAAACCACAAATAATTTTGTCAAAAAATTCATTGCGCTGCTTTTGACTATTGGTGTAAATGGTGACCCACAAATTTGATGTCATTTTCACCCGCCAACCATTTACAAAACTTATATCATATAATATTACATCGTATTGTTTCACCTCTAAATAATGTAGAATCTCCCCAGTATATAGGATTTTTTTTCTCAATTTTCGTATTGGATACTTCGTGTTTTTTCGCTGTCTAATACCAGTATTTCTCTGATAAAAAAGGTCTTTATGTACAATTTCCAAATGATTAAAATGCATGAGATAGCCCATCATTATAGAAGCATTGGGGATAGTTAATTGAAAGCTTTTGTAATCAGACAGAAGCTCAAAGCAAGAAACATATTCATTCATTCAAAAAGATGTAATCGATTAAGTATTGTTTAAATACAGCAATTGTCAATTGGTTACAAAATCAATTGTTCCATCATTTTTGAGCTCAGCTAATGCAATAAATAGCGCTTCCATATCTTGATCCGAATTAAACGCCTGATATGAAAATCGGATAAATACATCATTCTGATTCAAGAATACTGGTATTTCAATTTGATATTCATTATAAAGTCGATCTTTAACCAAAAGAGGATCAGCAGTGGATATCGGGATACTATACATTTGACCAATAAATTTATCGTTTATCGGACAGATAGATTTAAAATCAAATTCCTTTTGAAATTTACTTGCCCACTCAATGGTCTTTTTTTGACAGTTAGCCCTCACCTCTTCCCATTTGTATCTAGTCATAAAATCTAGACAAAATGGAATAGTCAAAAAAGCAGAGAAATCTCGCGTGCCTGCCGTTTGGTGATAATCAATAAATGTAGAATCTGAAGGTGTATCGCTCTGAAAACCCCAGCTTATCAATAAGGGATCCACCCAATGCTGTTCTTTTTTATTGACATATAGAAAAGAGGAGCCTTTAGGTCCCATCATCCACTTGTGACAGGCACCGACATAAATGTCTGCACCAAGCTCTGTTAGATTTAGAGTAAGCTGTCCAGGGACATGGGCTCCATCAATAATGGTTAACAACCCCTTACTCTTAGCCTCATGAATAATTTCCTTTACGGGAAGAATCAATCCTGTCGAGCTTGTGATGTGGCTGATAAAAACAATTTTTGTTTTTGACGTGTACCCTTTCCAAAATTGATCTAAAAAATGAGCTTTAGACTGGATTGGGAACCCAATTTCCTGTTGTACATATTTTGCTCCCACCTTATGGCAGTAATAATTCCAGGTTCTGTCCATCGCTCCATACTCGAGGTTTGTGGTTAGTATTTCATCTCCTTCACTTAAAGGAATTGATTTTGCAATGGTATTAATCCCATACGATGGATTAGTCATATAAACCAGATCGTTGGCATTACAAGCAAGATACTTGGACAATCGCTTTCGAGCTACATTTAACTCTCTCAAACCAGAATTGATCATAAACTGAACGGGTTTTTGCTCAAGTTCAAGCTGAATACGCTGGTATTCATTAAAAACCGGCTTTGGACAGGCTCCGAACGATCCAAAATTCAAATAAGTAATGTCTGGATCCAAGAGAAAAATATCTTTCATTATTGAATTAAAAAATTACTTTATGAAGTTAGAATTTATTCCACAATTCAGATGAACACAAATCATTTGATTTTTTGATTATTGCCTTCTTGATTCGCTGGCAATTATTTTTCCTGTATAAGGATCAACCCACACCGTCGAGACGATCATAGCTTCATCGCCAAATCCTGAAGGATCATGATATGGTTCTCTACGGGAAAAAACCCAATAAATCTTATTCTGATTAAATGCCAAAACACCTCCCTCCCATCGTTTTGACTCCTTATTCATTGTAATCTTGTCAATTTCCTTAGATGCTTTCATTGCAATTTTATTGTAATCGATTATTTTCAATCCCATTTCCTTGAAACCTGAGGGTAAATCACTTTGATTTTGACGATAAAAAAACTTCGACTGAATGGTCATTTTTCCTTGATATCCATCACATTCAAAACCCAATAAAAATGAAGCCCTTTCCTCAGATGGAAAAGAGAATTTATAATCAACCGTATACCTTTGACTTTCTACGGCCGCACATGGGTCATCCGGGAACTCGGCCAGCTTTGTCTTTACTTTATATCCTTCAAAATTTATACAACTTTCATATATCTTTTCTCCAAGCTCCGCTATTAGAATAGAATCGCATTTTTCCTTTACACAATCCGGTAGTTGTCCGTGAGAATAAAATTGAATTACAAGAAGAAAGACAGGGATTAATATATTTTTCATAGATAAAAATTATCTAGGAAGGACCACGGCTGTACCTTCGAACTTGATTCGTGAATCAAATACTGAAATCAGTTCAGAGAGTTCATACACATTTTTATAACCATACCCATATAAATTTATATAGGTAGGTATATTGAGTGCCATCGTTACTGCTGACATTGGACTTTTAGAATAATCATCCTTAGATTCCAAAAGTTCTGGCACCACATATTCTTTTGTGGCGAAAAATTTTGGATCATCTGCGAAATTATTATTACAATAAATCAATATCGTTACATCTCTTGAGGGAAATAAGGCCTCCAAATTATCCTGAGTAAAATCAGAAAAATTCAAATGAATTGCTCCCTTAATGTGTTTGGCAATATACATCGCTTTTGACCGTGTGTCAAGAATGACCACGTTATCCATCTTACTCATTTCAACAAATTCATCAGTGCTAATAAGACGCTCTGCTCGATGCTTTTTAACCTCTAAAACAATTTTTTCATAAGCATCATAATCAACTAAAGATGGAGTTTGAGAAAAACAAGAGATGTACATTAAACAGATAATAACAAATGTGAGTGAATTTCTGAGCATAATCATATTTTTAAAGTGTTTATAACAATGTATATGCCAAAGTGTACAACACTGATATTAAAAGGTTCAAATTCTGAAAAAAAATAATTGCGATATTAAAAGAATCTAAAATGTTGAATTATTATTTGGTCACAATCAAGTATTTTACAAAAAATTCACAAAAGCAAGTAAATAATTCGAACGATTAGGTACTTTTGCAAAAAGGGAATTAAGCTTGCAAATAATTAATATTTAGGGATTTATGGAAATAAAGAAAATCAATAAGCTTTTAGTGGCCAATAGAGGTGAAATTGCCATTAGAATATTCAGAGCAGCAACAGAATTAAAGATAAGAACAGTAGCTATTTTTACTTATGAAGATCGGTATTCATTGCATCGATATAAAGCAGATGAATCCTATCAAATTGGTAAAAATGATGAGCCATTAAAACCATATTTAAATGTTGATGAAGTCATTCTATTGGCCAAAAGAATTGGAGCTGACGCTATTCATCCTGGGTATGGATTTCTATCTGAAAATGTTGAGCTTGCCAAGCGCTGTGAAAAAGAAAACATCATCTTCGTTGGTCCAAAGCCAGAAGTAATGCTCAAGCTTGGAGATAAAATAGAAGCAAAAAAAATAGCCGAAAAAGCCAATGTTCCTATAATTCGTGGTGAAGAAATTCATGATGAAGATCAAACCAACATCTTTAAAAAGGCAAAAAAAATTGGTTATCCAATCATGCTTAAAGCAGCAGCTGGAGGCGGAGGAAGAGGCATGAGAATTGTTAGAGGAAAAAATGACCTCATTCGAAATTTTCAGGATGCCAAAAATGAAGCAGAAAAGGCTTTCAATGATGGAACAATTTTTATCGAAAAATATATCGATTCTCCAAAACACATTGAAGTACAAATACTTGCCGATGAGCACGGTAATATTGTGCATCTATTTGAAAGAGACTGTTCTGTACAGCGAAGATTTCAAAAAGTAATTGAGGTCGCTCCATGTCAAAATATTTCGATAGATACTAAAGAAAAATTGTACAAATACGCACTAGACATTACCCGTTCTGTAAATTACAATAATGCAGGTACTGTAGAATTTTTAGTAGATAAAGATGAAAACATATATTTCATTGAAGTTAATCCTAGGATTCAAGTTGAGCACACCATAACGGAGGAAATTACTGGTATTGATATCGTTCGTTCTCAGATTCAAATAGCGAGAGGACACTCCCTATCAGATCCTCAAATTCACCTGACAAGTCAAGAGGATATAAAATGTTCTGGCTTTGCAATTCAATGTCGCATAACAACTGAAGATCCGAAAAACAATTTCACCCCTGATTACGGAACTATAATAGCCAGAAGAATGGCCAATGGTTATGGGATAAGAATTGATGCAGGGAGTATATATACTGGTTATAAAGTGTCTCCTTTTTTCGACTCAATGCTGATCAAGGTTTCTTCTCATGGAAGAACCTTAAAAGGCACATGCAGAAGAATGATTAGAGCGCTGAAAGAATTCCGAGTTCGTGGTGTAAAAACAAATATTAAGTTTTTAGAAAATGTAATTAATCACCCCCAATTTCAAGATGGAGATGTGACAGTTAATTTTATTGATCAAAACCCCAAGCTATTTGAATTCAGAAAAGGGAGAGACAGAGGAACGAAATCCATTCGATTTTTAGGTGAAATCATCGTAAATGGAAATGCAGATGTAAAAAGAATTGATCCGACTAAAAAATTTCCTGAACAGATTATTCCTGATTTTGATCGGTATGGCAAATATCCTAAAGGCTCAAAGGACATGTTAAACGAATTGGGTAGAGATGGATTTGTAGATTGGATCAAAAACAATAAAAAAATAAAGTATACTGACACTACATTTAGAGATGCACATCAATCATTACTCGCGACAAGAATGAGAACTGTGGACATGTTAAAAGTAGCGGAAGGCTATGCAAAAAACTTCCCGGAGCTTTTTTCGATGGAAATATGGGGTGGTGCTACATTCGATGTATGTATGCGGTTTCTAAAAGAAGATCCATGGCTAAGACTTGAAATGCTCAGAGCTGCAATGCCTAACATTCTTACTCAGATGCTCATTAGAAGCTCGAATGCAGTTGGTTATACCTCATACCCAGATAACCTAGTGGAAGAATTCATAGAAGAATCTGGAAAAAGAGGGATGGATGTATTTAGGATTTTTGATTCTTTGAATTGGTTTGATTCAATGAAAACAAGTATAAAAGCAGTAAATGAGCGAACGGAAGGACTTGCTGAAGCTTGTATATGCTACACAGGAGAGATTCTAGACAAAAATGAAAAAAAATATACTCTGAACTATTATTTAGACCTCGCGAAGCGTCTTGAAGATTCAGGTGCACATATGATTGCAATAAAGGATATGGCTGGTCTATTAAAACCCTATTCGGCAAATAAATTAATCACGGAATTAAAGAAATGTGTTGATTTGCCTATTCACCTTCATACTCATGACACTTCCGGATTGCAGGTGGCTACTTATCTTCAGGCTATGGAGGCAAATGTTGATATTATTGATGTCGCTATTGGATCAATGTCGGGGCTTACCTCTCAACCAAATTTCAACTCTGTAGCAAAAATGTTCGAAGGACATCCAAGAAGTGAAAATCTCAACATGGATAAATTAAATGAATATTCGAACTTCTGGGAATCCACAAGAGAATATTATTACCCATTTGAATCTGAGCTCAAAGCAAGTACATCCGAAGTATTCGATCATGAAATACCGGGAGGCCAATATTCAAATCTTAAACCACAAGCAAGAGCACTTGGATTAGAAGACAAATTTTCTGCCATTAAGAAAAACTATAAAGAGGTGAATGAGCTTTTTGGAAATATCGTAAAAGTGACTCCTTCATCTAAAGTTGTAGGAGACATGGCCATGTATCTAACTGCCAATGATTTTACGGCTCAAGAAGTTCTTGAGAAAAGTGAAACAATGGCATTTCCTGAATCGGTAATTAATTTTTTCAAAGGTGACCTTGGACAGCCATACCAGGGTTTCCCAAAAGATGTACAAAAAAGCATTCTTAAAAACATCAAACCATATACAAATAGACCAAATGCACACTTAGCTCCTATCGATTTTGAAACAGAGCTTCCAAAATTTGAAAAGAAGTTTCCCCTAAAATCAGAAAAAAAGGATTTTATTTCTTTTAAATTATACCCTAAGGTATTCAAAGACTATTACGACCATTTTGAGTTGTTTGATGATGTTTCAAATATTCCTACAAAAGCTTTTTTCTATGGCTTGGAGTCTGGTGAAGAAATCTTGATTGAATTTGAATCAGGAAAAATCATTATCGTTGAGCTCATATATCTTACAAAAGCAAATGACGAAGGAAAAAGAACTGTGTTTTTTAAAATGAACGGTCAAACAAGAGCCGTTGAAATTAAAGACAAAAAGGTTAAAGTCACGAAAAAACTGCATCTCAAAGCAACTGAAACCAATCATATAGGAGCACCATTGCAGGGCAAATTGGTAGGGCTCAAAGTTAAAAAAGGAGACCATGTTACGGCTGACCAACCTCTTTTTGTATTAGAAGCTATGAAAATGGAATCTTCTGTACTTTCACCTATCGATGGGAAAGTTAAAAAAGTGCACCTTAACCAAGGAACAATGGTTGATCAAAATGACATGATAATTGAGCTTGAGTAATTAAAGAAACAAATGGAAATTTCAAAAAAAAAACCTTTTTACGATATAAGCAAAGAACTTAAAGCATACCTGGTTGAAAATGGACGAGCAGTAAAGCTACCCATCTTGTATAGCGATCTTTTAAGATATACTGAAGGCTTTCCTTTATATGATAAAAATGGGAAAGATACACTTTGGGAGTCTGTAATGTATGGTGAAGAGGTTATCAAAGAATTTAATGAAAGCCTGACCTATGTCTATTCACTTTTAAGAACAGACGGAGACATGTCCGTCATGCAGCACCTCATTGTAGATCGAATTGATTATTGCCATTTCGGTAATTCGAAACCATTTAGAATTAGAATAGTAAATCGACTAAATGACAACTACGATTATTTTTATGTGAAAAGATCAGATGCCTCGAGGGTTTATGGATTGGAACTTGAATATATCTTGAGTCCTAATCGTATCAATTTTTTTGTAGATGGAGACACTTTAATTGAAGAACACATTCCTGGAATACCAGGTGACACATTTTTTGAAACGTATACAACAAGCCCTAGCTTCAATAAAGTGCGTATTGCCAAAGAATTTGTCAAATTCAATGAACGGTGTTTTGTTCGTTTATTGGGTGACATGAGGTCATATAATTATGTTATTGATATTACTCCTGATTTCGAGGACGAACAATATAGAGTAAGAGCCATAGATTTTGATCAGCAATGCTATGAAGGAAGAAAAAACATGTACTTACCGCAATTTTATAAAGAAAACCTAAAAGTAGTTGAGTTTTGTGCTGATGTACTGACTACAGAGACCGTTGAGCAGTATAGACGTGAAGAAAGGGTGTTAATTCGAAGAAGGTATGAAACCGCTAAACACCGATACTCAAGACTCATAAAATGTTTGTGCAACGATACCCTTTCATCGTCGAATAAGATAAAGGAGCTCAAAAATGATCTTGAGAAATACCATAAAGCATCATTTAAAAAATGTCAAAAGATGGGGGAACTACTGCACCGTCATTTGGAATTAATGCTCGCAAAAGATTAAGGTTTTAAAGATCAAAATAAATACTTGCACAGATTTTATATTTAATAAATAGAATTTGATAATTATTCATTAACAAAATAATTACCAGCTAAATAGCTTATCTTTTATTATGAGATTTTATTTGGAAAATATTTATGTCATCCATCATATATAGATATTTTAAATTATTAAAAAAAATACTACCTTAATGGTTGCTAAACTATGAAACTATTATACTCGCGTTGCAAAATAGGTGTCCTATTTTGTTATCTGCTATTTACTGCACATGTCTGTCATGCTCAGTCTTCAGTTGCTCGAGAATGGAACGAAATCCTTATCGAAGCTATTCGGAATGACTTTGCTAGACCCACCGTTCATGCCCGAAATCTTTACCAGCATTCGGTTATTATCTATGATGCTTGGGCTGCATATGAACCATCCAAAGACACCTATTTCTTAGGAAAACCATTTCATGGATACTTCTGTGAATTTCTTGGGGTCAACATACCTTTGGATATCCAAAGTGCCAGAGAGGAAGCTATTTCACATGCTTCGTTTTACTTTTTAAAATCACGCTATCAAAATTCACCAGATTACTTTCTTACCTTTTCTTTAATGTACGACTATATGTTGCAGCATGGCTATAATCCCAATAATCTCAATACAGACTATGCCAATGGGGGCCCCGCTGAGCTCGGAAATTATTTGGCTCAAGAAATGATAAATTATGGCTATGGGGATGGATCAAATGAGCTATTAAATTATGAAAATACTTTCTACTCCCCTATTAATCCACCTTTAGTAATGGCTGATCCTGGTAATCCTGACATCATTGACCCCAATAGATGGCAGAGTCTCACTCTAGATTCAGCAATCGATCAATCAGGAAATAATGTACAAGGCACGGTACCATTCATATCACCCGAATGGGGTATTGTGGATCCATTTGCACTGAATTCAAGTATGTCCAATATAAATTACAGAGATGGAGATCCATATCAAGTATATTTTGATACAGTACAACCCGCCTATCTTAATTTAAATGACTCATTGTCATGGGAATCGTTTTACAAATGGAATCATTCATTGGTCACAATTTGGCAATCGCATCTTGACCCTACAGATGGGGTCCTTTGGGACATTTCTCCGGGTTCAATTGGTAATAACACATGGTATCCAAATGATTCAAGTGAATATGCTGCATTTTACAATTTAGAGGATGGGGGAGACCCATCAACAGGTTACTCAGTTAACCCTGTAACGGGACAAGCTTATGCCCCTCAAATTGTTCCAAGAGGAGATTATGCAAGAGTTTTAGCCGAATTTTGGGCGGATGGTATAGATTCTGAAACGCCACCTGGGCATTGGTTTGAAATATATCATTATGTCACTGATCAGCCATCGTTTGAGTCGAAATGGGAAGGCATTGGGCCAGAATTGGATCAACTTGAATACGATGTAAAAGCTCATCTTACTCTTGGAGCTGCCATGCATGATGCAGCGATTAGTGCATGGAGCTTAAAAGGTTACTATGACTACATTAGACCCGTTTCATCCATTCGGTATATGGTCCAAAATGGCCAATGTTCTGATTCCACTTTAATGAGCTATCACCCTCAAGGTATTCCTCTTTTAACCAATTATATAGAGATCGTTGACTCTTTGGATCCATTAGCAGGAACTACATTTGAAAATGTTGGAAAAATAAAACTCAACACTTGGAAAGGACATGATTATATTAATGACCCCTTAATCGATGTTGCCGGAGTAGATTGGATTCTTGGAGAGAATTGGTGGCCCTATCAAAGACCTACTTTTGTCACGCCTCCTTTTGCGGGATTTGTTTCTGGACATTCTACCTTTTCAAGGGCTGCAGCTGGTATATTAGAGAATATTACAGGTTCTCCATACTTTCCAAATGGACTTGGAGAATTTACTGCGAATGAAAATGAATTCCTTCATTTTGAAGAAGGACCCAGCGTAAATATCACATTACAGTGGGCCTCCTACCGAGATGCCGCAGACCAATGTAGCTTGAGTAGAATATGGGGTGGAATCCACCCACCAATTGACGATATTCCAGGAAGAATAATAGGGGGGCAAATTGGTGAAATGTGTTTTAACAAAGCAGACTCCATTTTCTCAGTCACTTTAGCCTCATTAGCTTCGAGTACAATTACCGATACAATTATCAATTCATATGATGCTGGAACGAGCGTGAATTTGAATCTGATATTCAACATTCCAATGGATACTTCGGGAGCTCCTCAGATTGTACTCTCCCCTGCCAATTTATATCAAGTAATATCAATAAATCAAATCTATTGGGTTGATTCATTTGAGCTTCAGATAGAAATGGATGTAAACAATAACATTCTTGAACAATTTTCATCATTGATTAGAATTCAGGGGTTAGATGCAGGAAATGGCATGCATTTGCCAGAAATAAATCTTGAAAATTATTTTATTGTTGATACCA
>Ga0206679_10003404_pt1 | contig 12242 bp, 7 predicted proteins | sample M110012015metaG_FD_155464 | JGI IMG/M metagenome (GOLD analysis project Ga0206679, IMG submission 155464) | Ammonia-oxidizing marine archaeal communities from Monterey Bay, California, United States - M1 100m 12015 | ecosystem: Environmental > Aquatic > Marine > Intertidal zone | place: USA... | reverse complement strand
GTGAACTATCGAATAAAAACCCATTCACTTTCAGAGGATAAATTACTGTCAAAAGCATAAGAATCCGTATCAAACCCTTTTAAGTTTTCCAGATTCTCAATTCTGTTACTCACAATGTAGTGGGCCATACTCCCTCTCGCTTTTTTTGCATATACCATGATGGTTTTGAGCTTCCCATTCTTGTAATCTTTAAATACAGGCGTAATGACTCTATTTGGAAGAGTCTTAAAATCCAGGACTCGAGTATATTCTTTTGATGCCAGGTTTACAATAACATCAGAATCTTTCAAATCCTTTTGCATGTACTCAGTAATTTGATTATCCCAGAATTCATACAAATTTTTCTGTTTGGCTTTGGGGGAAAATTTCGACCCCATTTCAAGCCTGTAAGGAGAAATCCCATCCAATGGCTTCAAAACCCCGTATAGACCAGATAATATTCGAATAGATTCCTGTGCATATACAATAGAGTCCTTATCAAAAGAAGAGGCATTAAGTCCTCGATACACTTCACCTGAAAAGGCAAACATAGGTTGTATGGCATTCGGATTTTCTTCCAATTCACGCCAATCTTGAAATCGAGACCAATTCAGCTGAGCAAGGTCCTCCGAAATTGACATGAGCTGACTTAAGGCCTTTGGAGTCAATTTTTTTAATTTATTCACCATATCTTGAGCCTGTTTTTCAAATAACGGAACCGTGGGTTCCAGAAAGCACCCGGATTCGGTTTGTAGAGATTTTGCCGGAGATAAAAGAACTTTAAGCATTGACGTTTATATTATTTATAATCAAATTCATCTATTTTTGTTCAAGCGAAAGAACAATTGTATTTTTCGAAACAATTAACGACATAAAGCTATGAAATACATTAATATTATAGGTATAGTTTTCTTTTTTTCATTTATTTCTCATGCTCAAAAATCCACTTTTTACGGCTATTTTGAAGCAGAGAAAGCCCAGCTAATTCCGATTAAGGATCAAGATTCGAAAATAAAAGAAGGTAGAATCGTTCCTAATTTTAAAGGTCGTGAGTTGATCGATCTTGAATTCATACCTCAGCATTATCCTGATCATAAATGGCAACAACATCAGATCAGTACTAAATCAACCAGTGCATCTGTAATATGGCAGACTCAAGGCATTGGAGCCAGTATTTCTCCTCCTGATCCAACTGGAGATGTGGATGATCAGTATTACATTCAAGGTACCAATGCAAATGTCGGAGGGGCAATAAAGATTTTCGATAAGACAAATGGAAATGGTGTAAGTGGATTAATGGGCATGCAAACCCTTAGCAGTCCAAACGTAAATGGACTTGGAGATCCCATTATTCTATATCATCACGAAGCACAACGCTGGTTTATTACTCAATTTGCAAGCTCAGGAAATAAGCTCTTGGTTTATGTTTCTGAAAGCCCCGATCCTCAAGGAAATTATTTTTTATATCAATTCTCCTGTCCAGGTTTTCCTGACTATCCCAAATGGAGCATTGCAGAAAACGCAGACGCCTTACTTGTCTCTACAAATGAAGGAGGAGCCCCGACAGTATATGCCATGAAACTCAGTGCTATGCTTCTTGGTAATTCCAGTCCTTTTATTGGTGTGGATATCGGGTATCCTTTGAATGGATTTGGTTTTCAATCCATTACACCTGTCGACCTAGAAGGAAGTATCCCGGTCCCAGCAAACATGAAACCATTATTCGTAAGACATCGTGACGACGAGGTTCATAGCCAGGGGTCTCCTGACAGCAATACGAATGATTGGATTGAGCTGTGGGAAATGGATATTAACTGGGGTAATAATACAGCCAGTGTCTCAAAAATACAAGATGTAGCGATTGAAGAGATTGACTCAGATTTGTGTGGACTTTCAAGTTTTAGTTGTTTTCCGCAGCCAGGAACAACTGTTCGATTGGATCCTCTTCGAGAAACTGTGATGTATAAAGCCCCAATGCGGGTATTTGAAGATCATCAATCTATGGTCTTATGTCTCACTACAGACGTAAACGGGGCAAATCGAGGAGGTGTTCGATGGATTGAGCTCAGAAGGCCGAAAGAGAGCATAGGTAGCTGGACATTGTATCAGGAGGGAACTTACGCCCCCGGTAGCTCTCTAAATAGATGGATGCCCGCAATAAACATAGACAAATTCGGCAATATTATGATGGCTTATTCTACTTCCAGTTCAGATGCTGGAAACTATCCTTCATTAAAAATGACTGGAAGAAGAGTCTGTGACCCACTTGGTGTGATGACAGTACCGGAAACCACAATTAAATCAGGCTTGTCTTCCAGAACTTCCAATACCCGCTGGGGTGATTACCACCAAATGTCCATAGATGAAGTAGATGGAGAGACATTTTATTATACGGGAGTGTATATGGAACCTAGTAATTCCATTAGGACAAACGTCAGTGCTTTAAAATTTGATCCATTCAGTCTGGATCTTTCGATTTCGGAAGTTTTTCAAACGACCCAGGGCACCGTATGTGGTTCATCTGTTCAATTTGGCCTTGTACTTGAAAATAGAGGACTCAATGAGATAAATGAAGGAGAAATCTCCTGGTCTCTTGATAATGGAATTTCATCATCCTCTACATTTTCTTCTGGTAACTTAACTGATTTTCAAGATATTGACACCATATATGTCATAGTCAATGCACTTTCGAGCGGACTTAATGACATCTCATTTACACTATCAGATGTGAACTCCATAGGCCTAGATGAGAATAGCTGTAATGATTCTAGAACTATTAATGCCGAAAGTAACGGAATCAGCGATATCAATACCTCCGTGAATATTGATATAAATCCGACTTGCCTTCCGAATTCAGGAACTATTACTCTTAATGCAAGTAATGGAATTTTACCTTATACCTATATCGTAAATAATCAAACGCAGTCATCGCCAACATTTAATAACCTTAGTGCAGGAGAGTATCAATATACTGTTCTGGATTCAGCAGGATGTGCAGGGTTTGGCAGTATCATTCTGGAACCACCATATGAAATTACCGTACAAGCCATACTCGATTCTGCAATCGCTTGTAATGGTCAAACCACCTCATTCGAGATAATGAGCTCCGGAGGCCAGGGGAGCTTGATGTACGAAGTCAGCACAATAAGCAACCAGAATGGTCCGAGCTACGAAAATATTCCTGCAGGGGTTTATAATATCACGGTGACTGATCAAAATGGTTGCCAAAGTGAGATAGAACTACAAATCACGGAACCTGAAGGCATTGAAATAAATGCGATTCCTACAATGATTTCCTGCTTCGGTGATGCAAACGGCAGTATTGAAGTAAGCGCAGAGGGAGGAACTGCTCCTTATTCTTATGCACTGGATACTCCCGTATTCGGCTCTAATAACATCTTTACAAACCTTTCAGGTACCACATACACTGTTTATGTTATGGACGCCACTGGATGTCAAAGTTCATTTATTACAACTGTTATAGAACCAAGTGAGCTAACAGGAACAGCAAGTGCATCACCGTCGACAGGAAGTGATGGTAGTATTACGATATCGGCAAATGGTGGAACCTCTCCTTACACTTATAGCATTGACGGAATTAATTATTATTCGGGAAGTCTGTTTACTGGCCTAAGCCCCAGCACATATACCGTCTATATTCAAGACAACAATTCCTGTATTCATGAAATCTCTATCGATGTTGATGACATTTCAGGGCTTGATGATTTACAATTTAACAGTGCCAGTATAACTCTATTTCCCAATCCCAATCATGGCATATTTACTTTGAGAATAGAGGATTGTTCAGGAAACGAGTATCAGGCAAAAATATTTAATGAGCTGGGACAGCTTATATCAGAATTTCCAATTTATTGCAATGACGGCAATTTCGAAAAAGAATTCAGAATGGGTAGAAAATTTGCGAGTGGAAATTATTTTATAGGAATTTATACGGATTCATCTAATCAATTAATCCGATTTATTAAACAATAATTCAAATGGGTGCAGCCCTATTTGGACATAAGCTTTATTCCGACAAAAAATGTTCTTGGCTGAGCAGGCCCAAAGATAAAATTGCTATCTCTGTTTTTACCAACGTCAAATTGTTCCTGATAAGAATTTAGAATATTCTTGACCCCAAAATAACATTCAAGTTTAAATGAAGGTTTTTTGAAATTAAACGAATATCCAAATTTCATACTCAATTCAGAAAAGGGATTAACTTCCGTAATTTCATCGATACTTTGATTTGGAGCTCCTGAAAAATGTGGAACTTTCATAGTACCAGTATATACATAATTGACATTTGCACTAATCTTTTTATTAGGAGTAAAGGATAAACTTGCAAATCCATATTCATTAGGTGTCCTGATAAATTCACTAATACCTTCCAAACCATCAATATATTCCACAGGCGAATCAAATCTGCTACTCTGTATGGTAACTCCCCCTTCTAATTGAATTTTACGATCGTAGTTTGCACGAATTTCTATAGTGGCTCCCTGAACTGTTGCTCCCTGACCATTTTGTTTTTCGAAAAGATACCCAAATTGATCCTCTCCAACAGGTTGTAAATAAAACGCCTGATTTAATCGCGTATAAAAACCTTCCACTGTAAACCCCGCTATAAAATGTTCCAGAGGTTTATCAAAATTTATAGATGAAGTGAAAGAATTGGATCGTTCAGGTAACAAGTCGGGAGAAAGAGACACACGAGACACTCCACCACCGGCAAAAGCGATATGCAAATCTGTATCAAATGCCTGAGGTGCACGAAAGCCAGAGCCATAGCTCAAACGAAACTGGGTGTTCTTCTTACATTTATAGAGTAATGAAACCCTTGGGCTTAATACTATATGATCGACAAGATTGTGTTCGTCCATTCGAATACCCGAAAGAAGAGATAAATTGGGTAAAATAGACCAATCGCTTTGTAAGAAAACACCTAAATCCAGCGTGTTTTGATCAATAATATAATTGTAGCTCTCAATTTCATCATACACATCATCCATTAATAATTCCATTCCAAGAGTTAATACATTATCTCCTGTCTTTATGAAATTCATCAGCTTGTGGTTAAGCTGAGACCCTACATTTAAGGTGTTTACTTTTGAAAATCCATAAGGAGGGTCTTCGAGATGACTAACTATATCAATAGAATCATCGGGATATATCCCTGTATAATGATTCCTATCGGTATGCTGAACAGCAAGATACGTAATCAGGCTTGTAAGTTCATTGTTAAAATTAATTTGATAATCAGCACTCCCCATCCAGACATGATGAACTCTTTCTTCTGATTGACTTGTCAGGTGAGCTTCTGATTCAGAATTCATTTCACCTCCAAAACGATATTCATTAAGATTACTAATGCTGAATTCGAGCTTTTGATTCCGTTTTGGGATAATAAAAGTATTCAATCCGAAAGAGGCATTTCTCAGCAATGGAAGTTCAGAAAACCCGTCTGAATTATTGTCATAAAATCCCCTAACTCTTCGGTTAAAGAACAAAGATGTCCCGAAATTCTTGTCTTTACTTATCCAGGTGCCGTTGCCGCTGACTATTTGATCACTAGTTTGGGAATTAATGTTCTGGTACGTATAATTCAGCTGGTAATTATTCTTTCTTGGAAGCTTTGTTATCACATTAACTGTACCACCAATGGCACTAGAACCATATAATGAAGAACCCCCTCCTCGAATCACCTCTATGCGCTCAATCATATTTGTCGGTAATTGTTCCATGCCATATAAACCGGTTAATGGGCTAAAAATAGGTCTTCCATTAATTAAAATCTGTGAATAACCTCCTGCAAGGCCATTCATTCTTAGCTGGGTATAATTACAGGTTTGGCAATCTGTTTCTACTCGAAGACCGGGTTGAAATCTGAGACCTTCAGAAAGATTGCAGGCCTGTACCATGTCAAGATTTTCGCTGGTCAGTACATTGACAATAATATTTGAATTAGTTTGACGCTTATGTGTCTTGGTACCCGTAATAACCACGGCATCAAGCTCCATTATCTCCTCGAATAACACGAGTTTTATGGTTAAGGCTGGAGTATTTTCGGATAAAACCAAGGTCTCAGACACCCCTTTGAATCCAATATTTGAAACACTTATTTCATAGCTTCCAAAAGGTATTTTATGGAACTGAAATTCTCCCTTGCTATCGGTTAGAACATTCTTGGAAACAGGGTGAATAGTAACTCTTGCGAATTCAGAAGGCTTGTCATTTTCATATACAACTCCAGTTATCGTACCAAGCTGGCCAATTCCAAAAGAAGTGATCCCAATTAAAAATATGACAAGTAGAGAAAAAGAAACAAGGTCCTTATATCGCGATATCATTAAGCGTAGTAAGTACATTAAATTTAAAAACTTACCCCTCTTTATTAATCTTTATCTTTTTAGTAAAATCAACAAACAAAGGAGTTGCGACAAACATAGACGAATAGGTACCAACTAATATTCCCACAATTAATGCGAAAATAAATCCTTTAATCGCTGCTCCACCAAAAATAAAAATAATTAATAGTACAACTAAAGTAGTCATCGAAGTATTGATCGTTCTGGACAAGGTGGAATTCAATGCTCCATTAATTTCAGTTTTAAAGTCTGATTCTTTTTTCCAGGAAAGGTCTTCTCTAATTCGGTCAAAGACAACCACCGTATCATTTATGGAATACCCAATCACCGTCAATATTGCTGCAACAAATGCCTGGTCCAGATCCATATTAAACGGAAGAACTCCACTAAACAGAGAGAATATTCCCAGCACAATAATTACATCATGAAACAAAGCTACAATAGCGCTCATAGAGAACTGCCACTTTCCGAATCGTATGAAAATATAAGCAAATATGATAAGTAAGGATAATGCGATAGATATTTTAGAAGAACTTTCCAATTCTTTAGAAACGGAAGAAGATACAAACCGAGATTCAGGTTCAATCGAATAATTGCCTAATTTCGATTTGCAATTTTTCATCCCTTCTTCCAACTTTTTCCTTACTTTAACTTCCGCCTTTTTATCATCAAGTAGATAGTTTGTAGTTATTTCTACATTGTATGAGTTGGATTTTGTTTTCACATTTATTGACGAACCTTTCATTACATCAGCCAGCTCTTTTTTAATAAAATCAGTTTGACCCTCTGCAGATTTCTCAAATTTCACTGCATAGGTTCTACCACCTGAAAATTCAACTGACTGTGGAATAGACTTGGTCAATAACAATCCAATAGAACCGATAATCATGATTGCTGACAAGAAATATGTAAATTTTCTTTTCCCTAAGAAGTTTATATTTAAATTTTTAAATGCATTCTTTGTGAGCTTGGTATCAAATTCTATCTTATTCCCTTTACCGAGATACCATTCAAAGATCAACCTGGAAATAATTAGTGCCGCAAATACAGATGAAAAAATACCTATAATCAAAGTAGTCGCAAAAGACTCAATTGGACCAGTTCCAAATACCTTTAGGACAATTGCCGTCAATAATGTAGTTACGTTGGCATCAATAATAGAAGAAAGTGCTTTTTGGAAACCAGTTTTAACGGCATTCGATAGATCCTTACCCCTGGCCTGTTCCTCCCTGATACGCTCGAAAATAAGTACATTGGCATCAACCGCCATACCAATTGTTAATACAATACCGGCAATTCCTGCCAAGGTCAATACCGCACCAAAAGAGGCTAAGGTTCCAAAAATGAATATCACATTGGTAAGCAAAGCAATATCAGCAACTATACCTGACTTACCATAGTAGAAAAACATATAAATCAATACAACCAGAAATGCTACGGCAAATGATATCAGCCCAGCTCGTGTATTATCTTTTCCAATAGTTGGACCAACTTTGGTCTGTTCCTTTATGACAAGAGGTGCGTTAATTGATCCTCCATTTAACAGACCTGCCAAGTCCAGTGCTTCCTGAATAGTAAAGCTACCAGAAATCTGACTGTTGTCACTCATCACCTGACGAACAACAGGAGCACTGAATACAATATTGTCCATTGTAATCGCCACTGGTTTACCGACATTCGCCCTGGTCATTTCTTCCCATTTACTCGAACCCTCATCACTCATTGTTAAATCTACAACAGGCTCATTTTGATTTTGTTGATCATTTGACTGTTTTGCGGATTTAATATCATCTCCTCCAACCTTAGCTTTTCCATTAACAGGAACTTTGCAGGCATACAATAACCATCCCTTGATGATTTTGGACGGAGCACCTTTATAGCGGTAGGTGTGCTTGTTTTTTTCACTCCACATAAACCGGACCTGGCCATCTCTTGAAATGTCTGCATTTTGCATCATTAAACTCTTGATATCTTTCCGATTTAATAAAGCACTTACTTTAGCTTTATCACTATCACTTTTAACATAGCCAAGACAAGTAGATTCATGTGGATTAGGAAGAACTAAAGATTTAAGCCCTTTGTTTAAACTTGTAGTACTCGGAAGGAGATTTGTATCCTGCTCAATTTTTTCACCTTCACCACGCATCGACAGCTCATCTGCCTGCCTCCAAAAGTCTTGAATATCCGCATTGGAATACAATTCAAAAAACTCCAGATTAGCAGTTGCCTGTAATTTTTCAGCAACAGTTCTATCATCTTGAACACCAGGTAATTCTATGTATATTCTATTATTGGCTTTATCGATCTGGATATTAGGTTGAGCTACTCCAAATTGATTAATTCGTTTATTCATTACTGTTTCTACTCCATCGATAGCTCCAGTCAATTCTTTGCGCAAATAAATCTTAACCTGGTCGTCCGAACTATTATCACTTACACCACCAATAATAGCAGACAAAGACGTAGTCCCTTCATTTACCTTGTTGAATTCAATCACAAACAAATCGATAAAATCGATATTTTGAGCACTTTCATATTTCTTAACAGCACTTTCAAATGGTCTGGTAAACGAGGGATCTGTTTGATTATCTACTTTTGATTTTACAAAATCAGGAATAGAGATTTCCATCGTAACACTCATTCCTCCCACTAAATCCAAACCAAAGGCCAGCGATCTTTTCTTCACTTCAGAAAAGGTAGATCCCAAAACCGGATAGACTTCCTGGTCAGCTTTTTTTAGTAGATACTGATTGATTAAATTTCCTTTAGCTATTTCTTTCGATTCTGGACTATTAATGTAAAGGGTATCATTGTTGGCACCATAGATGGCTATGGTATCCTTTTTCGCTTTGGCGTCACGTATCTTTTTTGAAATTATTTTTTCAGCCTGCTTTTCAGCATCAGCTTCTACATTACTTGCTACCCAAGTAAATGACAATTGATACAAACAAACAACGGTAAGTAAAATGGTTAAAAACCAAAAGAAACCTTTAATGCGCATGTGATTTCAGATTTATGTTTAATAAATAAGCGTGCAAATATAGAGTTTACATTACTTATATTCAAATATATCATCACATAAAATAAGAGAAAATGAAACTGAATTCAGACCTTATTGTTTTTTGGCTTTTTCAGCCAAAATAAAATTGTTCACATCGGATGCAAAATTATTCCATTCATCCCTTTTCTTTGTGACTTCAAGACATAAATGATTTCCGACGCGATCCAGTTCTCCTTTCGAAAAAATATCCGAAATTTTCTTTGCTAAATCAACTGGAGTCAGCTTATCGATAACAAATCCATTCGATCCCTCTTTCACTGATTCGTGCAATCCACCGTTTTTTGACACCAGGACAGGAGTACAAAAAGAATCGGAAATAGCCTGTACTCCACTCTGAGTCCCTTTTTTATAGGGTAAAACACACAAATCTGCCGAGCTAAAATAATATGCTACTTCATGATCTGGAATATATTCATCCCTTAACAAAACATTTGAATTTGTACAGGCATCAATTCTGTTCTGGTACAAACGCTTATCTCCATAAATTTCACCTGCAATGAGTAAAAAATAAGAATCATCCAAATGATTCAATGACTCAATAAGAATATCAAGCCCCTTATAATCTCTGATTAAGCCAAAAAACAACAGCACCTTTGAAGAAGTCGGAATTTCAAGAATAGCTCTCGCTTCGGTTTTATCCATCGAATTTCCAAAATGCTTGTATTGAGGATGCTTCAGCAGGATACATGGAGCATTAGGCTTTTGTAATAGAAGGTCTTTTTGTACCCTCTCTGATAACACTACAAAAGCATCATATCTTTTGAGGAAGATTCGATTAAAGAATCTATCGAAAAATCGTTTTTCATGTGGGTTTAGATTATGAATTATGGCAATTTTCAGTACACTATTCTGAAATCCTTTTGAAAAAACATAAAACATTGGAGCAAAAAAGGTCATCCAATAACTGACAATAAACGCATCGGGTTTCTCCTGACGCATGATTTTCCTTGCCTTAAAGTATGAAAAGGGATTCATCGTTGATACAATCCTTGGGTACGAAACTTTCTGATTCGAATCTTCTTGTGATTTGCCTGGAAACAACAACTTTGGATACAGCTTTTTAAATGTATATGCTTTAACATTTGTAATACCCTGTAATCCTTCAAGGAAGAATTGACTAAAACTCGAAATACCACCGCGAAAAGGCGGAAGCACAGAAAAGAATACAATTTTCAAGTTATTATTTCCCTTATCACTCAATTCCAAAGCCGATACAGTTATACATTAATTCACTACCTGAGGATATACTTAATGTGTCAAAATTAGAAATGACCAAATCCTTAAAGTGCTTTTTAACTAAGCCAACATGATTCGCATAAATCTCATACTTTCTCCTGTATGCGACCAAATTCAACACATTGTCCTGCTCCACACGAATTGTACTGTCAAAGTTTAACCCGTCAATGGTATAGGGTACATGGATCCCTTCGTAAATACACTGCATTGGCGATAAGGAATTATACACATTGGCATCCCATGTGGTATATGTTTTTGGAGGAAAAATGAGCTTTACTTTCCGCCTGTTTTCCTCTGTCAATTCTAATCTATGGTCATCACTTATCGTAGTCCAGACATCTGAGATTTCCCAGATTTCATTTGTATCGGTACGAACCAGACGAATGAACTTGTAGGCTTCTCTACCCTCATTATCAATAACTGTATCCGAAATGAGGGTTCTCAAATAATAGAATGAAGTATCATGAGGAATAATGGCAGTCTCATCGTGCTGAATTTCTACGACCTCATAATCCACATACACTCCCGTTTCTAGAGGGTGATAGGTCTCATAATAGTTCATAGTATATGTGCTTTCGTCCTTTCCACAAGAAAAAACAACAAGTACTAAAACAAGAAATAATAATGCTTTAAACATCTATATACTCAAATTTACAAATTCTAATCATTAGGGTCAATTCCTTTTTTCTTGCACATTTTTAAATATGCTGTCTTCTCTTTACCGCTAAGGACATTTCCTTTGAAATATAAACTTCTATTTACCACTTCACCTTTTTGATTGTAATCCGTGGCCCAACCGTGTTTTACACCATATTTATACCTCACAGACTGATCCATATAACCAATTGCACTGTACCTCAACCATTTTCCTGTTGGTTTATCATTCATATACTGGCCAGTCTGCTTAATATTACCCGAAGAAAAAAACTCTCGATAAGGTCCATTTTTGATACTATCCTCATAACGAGTCTGTGATAGCACTACAATCTCCCCTCTTTCCAGCTGGTCCCGTAGGTAAAAAAGGATTTTGTTTCCCTCTAATTTACCTTCCCTATACTTCTCTAACGAAACAGTTTGACCGATATTATTGTAATTGATCCATATAGAGTCTCTTTTTTGCTCTTTATACATTCCTTCAGACATCATCTGCTTATTTTTGAAATAATAGGTCGCGAAGGATTGAATTGGAGAAATATGCTCAATAACTGCTCGAACCTCTCCTGTAGGATAATAATGCCAAAACTGACCCACAGGCTGATTATCAATAAAGTGTCCAGTGTATTGTACTGCCGTATTATCCGAACTCTTCCAGTATTTTATCCATTCACCCTGCTTTCTGCCCTGTTCATCAGTTAAATTGACCTGTTCATGAGAATAGAATACATGAATCAAACATAAAAGAACTACGACATATTTCATTCCAATAACAGATTTAATTCAACAAGGGAAGCTACTTTAAGGTCTGGAACAGAAATACAAAGTTCTTCCGAATCTATAAGCACTGTTTTCATCCCAAGATTCTTGCCAAACTCTATATCGCTATCAGTATCTCCAACCATAATACACTTCGAGAAGTCAATTTGATTATATTTTTGTTT
>Ga0206679_10003403_pt1 | contig 12249 bp, 7 predicted proteins | sample M110012015metaG_FD_155464 | JGI IMG/M metagenome (GOLD analysis project Ga0206679, IMG submission 155464) | Ammonia-oxidizing marine archaeal communities from Monterey Bay, California, United States - M1 100m 12015 | ecosystem: Environmental > Aquatic > Marine > Intertidal zone | place: USA... | reverse complement strand
TGTTTGTGACGGGTCCTGATGTAGTGAAAACAGTAACTCACGAAACCGTGACAGCTGAAGAGTTGGGAGGCGCTATTACTCATTCGACTAAGTCTGGAGTGGCAGATTTGGCATTTGAAAATGACGTTGAGGCACTGGAAAAAGTACGCCATTTTTTCAATTACCTACCTGCTAACAATCAAGAAAAACCACCTGTATGGCCAACAGAGGATCCGGCTGACCGAATTGAGATGTCTTTAGATACTCTTATTCCCAGTGACCCTAATAAACCCTATGACATGAAGGAAGTTATTTTAAAGGTCGCTGATGAAGGAGCTTTTTTTGAGACCCAGGTGAATTACGCCAAGAATATTATTACTGGCTTTGTGCGCATTGAGGGATCCAGTGTTGGTGTAATCGCCAACCAACCCATGGTATTGGCCGGATGTTTAGATATCGATGCGTCAAAAAAAGCTGCGCGATTTATTCGGTTCTGTGATTCATTCAATATCCCGGTGCTCACGTTTGTTGATGTTCCTGGTTTTATGCCAGGAACAAGTCAAGAGTACGGCGGTATTATTAAGCATGGCGCTAAGCTTCTTTATGCTTATGCTGAATGCACAGTTCCAAAAGTAACCGTGATTACCCGAAAAGCTTATGGGGGTGCCTACGATGTTATGTCTTCTAAGCATTTGCGTGGAGATGCTAACTTAGCCTGGCCCTCAGCAGAGATTGCTGTGATGGGCCCAAAGGGTGCAGTAGAGATTATCTTCCGCAAGGATATTGGTGACGAAGAGAAGATAGCTGCCCGCACTGAGGAATACCGCAAGAAGTTTGCCAATCCGTTTATTGCGAGTAAGCGCGGTTATGTTGATGACGTAATTATGCCTCACAGCACGCGCAAGCGAGTCGCCAGATCATTGGCTATGTTGCGTAATAAATCTGTTGAAAATCCGTGGCGCAAGCACGGCAATATACCACTTTGAGTTAATTAACGATTAAGTAGAGATAACTATGCTGAAGAAAATTCTAGTGGCCAATCGCGGTGAGATAGCTTGTCGAGTATTTACTACTGCAAAGAAAATGGGTATTGCCACGGTTGCAGTTTACTCAGATGCTGATCGTGATGCGCTTCATGTTCAAATGGCCGACGAAGCAGTTCATATAGGTGCTTCCCCCTCCTCAGAGAGCTATTTAGTGATCGATAAAATCGTTCAAGCTTGCCTTGATACCGGGGCTGACGCTGTTCATCCTGGGTATGGCTTCTTATCTGAAAATAGTCATTTTCGCGATGCCTTAGATGCAGCTGGAATTGCTTTTATTGGGCCAGGCAAAAAAGCCATAGAGTCAATGGGAGATAAAATCACATCAAAACTCATCGCTGAGAAAGCAGGTGTTAATACAATTCCAGGTTACACCGATGTGGTTCGTGATGCTGATCATGCCATAGAAATTAGTGCTGAGATTGGTTACCCAGTCATGCTAAAAGCCTCAGCAGGTGGCGGAGGCAAGGGTATGCGAGTGGCCATGAATGAAAGTGAGTGTCGAGATGGCTTTGAACGGGCAACAAATGAAGCGAGATCGAGTTTTGGTGACACGCGTATTTTTATAGAAAAATATATACAGCAACCCAGACATATTGAAATCCAGGTAATGGCAGATAGCCATGGTAATGTTATTTATCTGGGCGAGAGAGAATGCTCTATTCAGCGCAGGCATCAGAAAGTCATAGAAGAGGCGCCATCTCCCTTCCTAAATAAAGCGACTCGAAAGAAGATGGGAGAGCAGAGTTGCGCCCTTGCTAGAGCCGTGGACTATGAGTCAGCGGGCACAGTTGAATTTATCGCTGATGCGGACATGAATTTCTATTTTCTAGAAATGAATACTCGCCTGCAGGTAGAGCACCCCGTGACTGAGTTGGTCACTGGCCAAGATCTCGTAGAACTAATGATTAGGGTTGCAGCAGGTGAGAAATTACCGCTGGCTCAGAAGGATGTTACCTTGTCTGGCTGGGCGATGGAGGCGCGGGTTTACGCCGAAGATCCATTCCGCAACTTTCTTCCCTCCACGGGTCGACTGGTTAAGTACACTCCGCCTCAGGGCGAAGGGGTTAGGGTAGATAGTGGTGTCTATGAGGGCGGTGAAGTATCAATGTTTTACGATCCCATGATTGCCAAGTTAATCACCTATGGTGATGACCGCTCTCAGTCAATTACTCGCATGGTAGATGCTCTAGATAATTACTATATACGCGGGGTTAATCACAACATTAGCTTTCTTAACGCACTAATGGTTCACCCTCGTTTCGTTGAGGGAAACCTAACCACTAATTTTATCGCTGATGAATTCCCTGATGGATTTCATGCTGATTTAGTTGTTCAAGATGATCCAGCAATTGCAGTTGTCGTAGCAGCATCAGTCCATCAATTGGATAGTGAGCGAGCTGGGCTATTGTCTGATCAGCTAGAGGGTCACGAAGTTGAACCGCCGAATGATTGGATTGTTGCCATCGCAGATCAACACCGGTCGGTTCAGGTGAGTCTCACCGATACTGGCTATTTAGTAGAGCTTGATGGGCAGGATTACCATATTGTTACTCAGTGGAGTCTTGGAGATCCATTATTCAAGGCGGTGATTAACGATGTCACTGTTTCTGTGCAAGTGGAACCTGCAGCATCGGGATATCGACTATTTTATCGAGGTGCAGAAATCAATGCTCGGGTGATATCCCCAAGAGCAGCTGATTTAATGAAGCATATGCTGTTTAAACCGCCCGTGGACATGTCTAAATTTTTGCTCTCTCCGATGCCCGGATTACTAGTCAAACTGTCGGTCAATGAGGGCCAAGAGGTTAAAGAGGGTGAAGAGTTAGCGGTAGTTGAAGCAATGAAAATGGAAAATAGCTTGCGTGCGACACAAGATGGTATTGTAGGTAACGTTCAGGCTCAACAGGGTGACAGCTTAGCGGTAGACCAAATTATTTTAGAGTTTAAGTAGAGATAGTTTAGATGACTCAGGCGACAAAGACATTAGCAGACCAAGTTAGGCAAGGCGATCGTCGGGCGCTGGCAAAGGCGATTACGCTGGTAGAGTCAACCCGTGATGATCATCGGCAGCAGACGGCTGAACTTTTGGAGACTCTTATCCCTGATGCAGGTAACTCCATTCGAATTGGTATTTCAGGTGCACCAGGAGTTGGTAAATCAACCTTTATTGAAGTCTTAGGGTCTCACTTAATTAAACTTGGGCATTCGGTGGCAGTATTGGCTGTAGATCCATCTTCAGCAGTCACAGGGGGCTCGATTCTGGGCGACAAGACGCGCATGGAAACTTTAGCCTTTGCTGAGAAAGCTTTTGTCAGACCGTCTCCGGCGGGCAGTACTCTAGGCGGAGTGGCTCGGAGAACAAGAGAGTCTATGTTACTTTGTGAAGCCGCTGGATTTGATATTATATTGGTTGAAACAGTGGGTGTTGGACAGTCAGAAACGACTGTAGCTGATATGACAGATATGTTTTTGTTACTTCTCCTGCCTGCCGGCGGTGACGAGCTGCAAGGCATTAAACGAGGAATTATGGAGCTTGCTGATCTGATCTTAGTCAATAAGGCAGATGGTGATCAAGTAGCATTGGCTGCTCGAACCATGGGTGATTATCGATCGGCCGTTCAATTTTTAGCTTCACGATTTGATGATTGGCAAACGCCAGTGATGTCCTGCTCTTCAATTAATGATGAGGGTATCGTTGAGGTATGGGGCCAGGTTGATGCCTTCAAAAAGATATTGTCTGAGACCGGTCAATTGCAGCAGCGTCGAGCTGAACAGGCAAAGGCATGGATGTGGAGCGAAATGACCGAATCTCTTGTTGCAGATCTAAAAGCTGATGAAAGAATAAGATCTTTAGTGCCTGACATCGAGTCTGCTGTGCTCGCAGGAGAGTTGCCAGCGACGGTTGCGGCTCAAAGAGTTCTTAATTTATATAAAGATCGATGAACAAAGTAGGCTGGTAAGCCTTTAAGGGAGAATCAACGATATGCCGGAAGACAGAGACAGTTTAGCGAATTTAATTGCCGCAAATAAGAGTTACGGACAGAAGTTCGACAAATCTGACCTTGACGCTAAACCTGTTAAACGTATTTCTATTTTGACATGTATGGATTGCAGGATGAATCCCTACGAATTTGCCGGTTTAAAGGAAGGGGAGGCTCATATCATTCGCAATGCTGGGGGGCGAGCCACAGATGATGCTATTCGATCGTTGATTATTTCTCATAAATTTCTGGGAACCTTGGATTGGTTTGTTATTCACCATACTCAATGTGGCATGGCTACCTTGAACGACGAAATTATTGGTGAATTACTGGAGGGAGATTTAGAAACGTCGATTTTTGAAGACGGTGTTTGGAAAAATCCCGATAGACCAACATCTGACAATACTAAAGCGGGCTCTGATGCTGGCAAGTCAATACATTGGCATACTATTAGTGATCTCCAAGAGAGCGTCAGTGGGGACATGGAGAAGATTAAAAGTCACCCATTAGTACCGAGTCATATTAATATTTATGGTTTTATTTTTGACGTTAAAACCGGTAGTTTAATGCCAGTAAAGTAACCTAAAGACTTCAGGAGATTAATATGCGGCGTTTTGGGCCAGGCTTATTAGTCACGGCGGCCTTTATTGGGCCAGGTAGTATTGCTACTGCAAGTGTTGCCGGCGCTAACTTCGGTTTTGTCTTGTTGTGGGCTTTATTGTTTTCTTTAATAGCCACCGTGGTTTTACAGGAAATGGCCGCCCGACTGGGGTTGGTTTCCTCCTCGGGTCTAGCACAAGCATTGCGGACAACCTTCAATCACCCAAGCGTCAACCGAGCGGCAGTAGCATTAGTCGTAGCTGCGATTGGTGTCGGCAATGCGGCCTATGAAGCGGGCAATATCTCCGGAGCAGCTCTCGGGCTGCAATCGATTACTGATTTATCAGCGCCAGTTTGTGCTGTAGTGCTTGGGGTGATTGCGAGTGTGTTACTTGGCAGTAGCGGATATAAGCTATTGGAGCCTATTCTTATTATTTTGGTTCTCATCATGAGCTGCGTTTTTGTGGTTACGATGATGTCTATTGATGTTGATTATTCAGGGCTCGTTAAAGGACTATTAGTGCCATCCTTGCCTACTGGCTCAATGCTAACTGTGATTGCTCTAATTGGTACCACAGTAGTACCTTACAATTTGTTTTTGCACTCTAATCTGGTGCAAGAGAAATGGCGGGGGGTTGATCTTGATATAGCCTTGTCAGAATCTCGTACAGATACAATTGTATCCATTGGCCTTGGTGGTTTAATTACATTAGCGGTGATGAGTACCTCTGCAGTGGCTTTTTTTGACACTGGCCGAGAATTTTCTTCAACGTCAATCGCGACTCAACTGGAGCCAATATTAGGTACTTCGGCTAACTTGTTCTTTGCCTTTGGCTTGATGGCTGCGGGATTAACCAGCGCAATCACAGCGCCTTTAGCTGCCGCCTATGCAGTTAGTGGTGCTTTGGGATGGCCATCTGATTATACCGATCGTCGTTTTCGAGCTGTTTGGCTAACTGTTTTGATTGTTGGTACTACCTTTGCTGCAATTGGAACTAAGCCCATCGCGGCCATATTATTCGCTCAGGCCGCGAATGGTTTATTGCTACCGATTGTGGCGGTTTTCTTGCTGATTATTATGAATCGCGGAGACTTACTAGGAGAGCACCGTAACGGATGGAAGGTAAATACCTTGGGTGCATTAGTAGTTACCGTTGTGAGCTTCTTAGGGTTATTTAATGTCGCTAAATTGTGGATTTGATAGCAAGCTTGTAACTTAAGAACCAAATAATTTACACAACAATGTGTGATATTTTCGCATCTTACTTGCAAGTAACAAGCAAGTAAGATAATGTCAAATCCAGATATACCAATGATTCACTGTGGTGGTTATTACAGGAAAGGATTATGGCAAATTCATCCAAGCAAAAAGATGGCCACATAACGTCAGCCCCAGCAAAGTTGAATGCTTCTCTACCCCTTAGATTTGTCACAGCAGCCAGTTTGTTCGATGGTCATGATGCCTCAATTAATATTATGCGTCGGATCCTTCAGAGTGCAGGCGTCGAGGTCATTCATCTCGCTCACAATCGCTCTGTAGCAGAGGTCGTTGAAACTGCGTTGCAGGAAGATGCTCAGGGTATTGCCATCAGCTCCTATCAGGGTGGGCATGTGGAGTACTTCAAATACATGGTCGATCTACTAAAACAAGCTGGTGCAGAGCATATAAAGGTATTCGGTGGTGGCGGGGGTGTAATTGTCCCAACGGAAATTGCTGAGCTTCATGACTACGGGGTTGAGCGAATCTACTCGCCTCATGATGGTCAAACTATCGGCTTGGTCGGCATGATTGAGGATATGATTGAGCGCTGTTCTCTGCATTCCGGCGTGCCTATTACTGTGCAGTCCAAAGACATCAATGTTGCCGATGGTGGTCTGCGTAATCTAGCTTCTTTGATCACTGCGATTGAGCGAGGGGAAGTCGGTGAGCAGGATTTAAAATCGCTGCGTGAGCAGGCACAGTTTTTAGTCAACAAGGTACCAATGCTGGGTATTACCGGTACTGGTGGTGCAGGTAAGTCATCACTGACTGATGAGCTGATTCGTCGCTTTAGACAGGATAGTGCTGATCAGTTAAAAATCGCTGTACTGGCGATTGATCCAACTCGACGCAAGACTGGTGGCGCCTTGTTGGGCGATCGTATTCGAATGAATGCCATTTATCATGCCAATATTTACATGCGCTCTATCGGTACTAGAGGTGCGATGGGTGAAGTGCCAGAATCTCTCAACGATATTATCAGTGCTATGAGTCTTGGCGGTTTTGATCTGGTGGTTGTTGAGACACCGGGTATTGGTCAGGGAGATGCTGGCATTGTGCCCTATGTCGATGTGCCGATTTATGTAATGACACCTGAGTTTGGCGCTCAGAGTCAGTTAGAAAAAATTGATATGCTAGATTATGCAGAGCTGGCGATTATTAATAAATTTGATCGTAAAGGTAGCGAGGATGCTTACCGCGATGTGTGTAAACAAATGCAGCGTAATAGAGAATCATGGGACGAACCGCCCGAGGCGATGCCGGTGTTTGGCACGATTGCCTCGAGATTCAATGATGATGGCGTCACAGCGGCCTATCAGGAATTATTGACGCTGTTGCAAGCAAGGGGGTTAAGACAATTCGACCAGCATTTGTCTCCAGTGGCTATCCGCATGTCATCAGAGAAATCGGTTGTCGTACCCGTTGAGCGCCAGCGCTATCTGGCAGAGATTGCGACTACTGTGCGCAATTATCACAGCCATGTGTCGGTGCAGGCCAATCTGGTGAGGGAAAAACAACAGTTAGTCGCAGCTAAATCTATGCTGATTGATTCAGGTGCTCAGGCGCCAGAGGAGTTTGATAGGCTAATTGCTGCTCGTGGAAAGGCGATGGATGGCAGAGCTGTCGAGTTATTGGAAAACTGGCCATCGGTGGTTGAGGCTTATTCCGGTGATGAAAAAGTTGATTTACTGCCCAATGGCAAAAAGTTGACGACCAAATTAAATACACTGTCTCTGTCGGGTAATAAGATTTCTCGCGTGTCATTGCCGCGTTTTGACGATCATGCTGAGCTGCTGAAATGGCTGATGCGAGAAAATCTGCCAGGTGAGTTCCCCTACACGGCCGGTGTTTTTCCATTTAAACGAGAGGGTGAAGATCCCGCGCGTATGTTCGCTGGTGAAGGTGATGCGTTTAAAACCAATCGTCGCTTTAAAGCGCTTTCGGAGCACAGTGAAGCCAAAAGGCTATCGACAGCATTTGACTCTGTCACCCTCTACGGCTGGGATCCCGATGAGCGCCCCGATATTTATGGCAAAGTGGGCAATGCGGGCGTCTCTATTTGCACGTTAGAAGATATGAAAGCCCTATATGATGGCTTCGATCTCTGTGATCCCATGACCTCAGTGTCGATGACGATCAATGGTCCTGCCCCAACCATTTTGGCTATGTTCCTCAATACCGCGATTGACCAACAGGTGAATAAATTCGCTATGGAACACAAGCGTCAGCCCAATGATCAGGAGTATGCTCATTTGCGTGCCAATGCCTTGACCAAGGTGCGTGGAACAGTGCAGGCTGATATTCTAAAGGAAGATCAGGGTCAGAATACCTGTATCTTTTCAACAGAATTTAGTCTGCGCATGATGGGAGATATGCAGCAGTACTTTATCGATAAGGATGTGCGTAATTTCTATTCTGTTTCGATCTCTGGTTATCACATCGCTGAAGCAGGAGCTAACCCGATTTCGCAGTTGGCATTTACCCTGTCTAACGGCTTTACCTTTGTTGAAGCCTATTTGGCACGGGGCATGGACGTTGATGACTTTGCGCCAAATCTGTCCTTTTTCTTCTCCAATGGTATGGACCCGGAGTATACTGTGATGGGTCGTGTGGCTCGCCGTATCTGGGCGATCTCCATGCGAGATCGTTACGGTGCCAATGTCCGAAGTCAAAAATTAAAATATCATATTCAGACCTCTGGGCGCTCATTGCACGCACAAGAGATGAATTTCAATGACATTCGTACAACATTACAGGCATTGATCGCGATGTATGATAATTGCAATAGCTTACACACTAATGCTTATGATGAGGCTATTACTACTCCTACGGAGGCTTCTGTGCGAAGGGCTTTGGCTATCCAGTTGATTATCAATCAAGAATGGGGATTGGCAAAAAATGAAAATCCACAACAGGGTGCTTTTATTATTGATGAGCTAACGGATCTGGTTGAGGAAGCGGTGTTGCAAGAGTTTGATAGAATATCTGATCGTGGTGGAGTGCTCGGTGCTATGGAGACGGGTTACCAGAGAGGAAAGATTCAAGCGGAGTCACTGCTGTATGAGCACAAGAAGCACGATGGTTCGTTGCCTATTGTCGGGGTAAACACTTTTCTTAGTGAAGCAGACGAGACTGATGTAGAAATAGAAATAGCTCGTTCTACAACTGAGGAAAAAGTCAGCCAAATCAACCGACTAAAGGCGTTCCAATTAGATCACGCTGAATCATCGGAGGCAATGCTTAGTCGTCTTCAGGATGCGGTGCGACAGGGAAATAATGGCTTTGAGGTTCTAATGGACGCAGTGCGCTGCTGCTCCCTAGGCCAAATTACCCATTCGCTGTTTGAAGTGGGCGGACAGTATCGTAGGAATATGTAAGCAATTGAGTAAGTCTAAAATTACAGGCAAAAACTATGGGTAAATCATTACGTCTCACTCAGGTAGAGCGAAAAGAAATTTCAGATTCGAAAATGCTTGAGGCGGCCATAGATTTAATTGTTGAAAAAGGGACAAACGAGCTCGCGTTAAAAGAAGTGAGCGAACGTGCAGGTTACTCAAGAGGTCTTGCGGGTTATCGGTTCGGTAACAAAGTGGGGTTGTTTGACTTTGTATTGCGGTCAGTGGGCGATGAATGGCTTGCTGAACTGATGAGTGTTACCAAAAATAAGTCTGGATATGAGGCTGTTGCCTCTGCATTAGATGCACACAGCCAATTTTGTGAAGACGCACCCAAGCATGTTGAAGCTTTCTATCGCCTTTGGTTCGAATCCTTAACGCCAAACTCTCCTTTGCGACCGCTTGTTGTTGGCATCCATGATCGACGAAATAAAGATGTTAAAGGGTGGATAGATCAAGGGGTCGAAGCTGGGCTTATTATTCCAGTTTTACCAGCACATTTAATTGCAGATCAATTTAGTGCCTCAGTAATAGGTATTATCTACCAATGGATAAATAACCCAGCTAATATTAAAGAAATACGGGGCTTGCACAATGGACTAAAACAGGTGATGCAACTAATGCTATGTAAAAGACATTAATCCTTTTCCTATTACCCGCACTTTGATTCGCCACAGTTCAAACAGGTCATGCAACCATCCATTAATATAGTCGCTTTAACACTACATTTTTTACATAGTTCAGCGTTTGCTGGGAAGTCAGATGCCTCCTCGGGAGCGGCTGTTGCCTGCTCAAAGTCAGCGCGTTTTTCATCCATAATCTTTTGCTGATGCTCTGGAATCTCAACTTTCTTCATCATTCCAATCTTTTGAAGGTGGTCTTCGATAGCCCAGCCTATTTCAGCTACTAGGGAGGGCATAAAACGTCCGCCTGACTTAAAGTAGCCACCTTGAGGGTCAAAAATTGCTTTTAGCTCTTCAACCAAGAATGTGCAGTCTCCACCTTTTCGGAATACCGCAGAAATAACTCGTGTTAGAGCTGAAATCCACTGATATTGATCCATGTTCTTGGAATTAAGAAAGATTTCAAAGGGACGACGCAATTCATGATCAGTGCCTTCGTTTAAAATAATGTCATTGATGGTCAGGTACATAGCGTGGTCTGACATCGGTGTTTTTATTTTATAAGTGCTGCCAGCAAGAGCTTCCGGACGAGAAACTTTTTCGTGCATCTGGATGATATTGCTCTCCACATTGGGCTGAGCTTCTACAGCAACTTCTTGGTCTTCAGAGACAACCTTATAACCGACGATTTTCTTTTCAATTTTCTTGTTCATCTTTTCCCTCGCAGTACTCTGCGGTTTTTAATTTAGTATTATTAGAATTTACCGTAGTAGCCTTCTTTTAAAGCATCAAAAAGGTTAGCAGCAGTATGGGTCTCTCCATCATACTCAACCTCTTCGTTACCCTTGAACTCTACGGTGGAACCATCTTCTAAGGTAAAGCTATAAGTTGTGTTCTCTAAATCACTCTCTTTAACCAGCACACCTTGGAAGGCCTCAGGATTAAAGCGGAATGTAGTACAACCTTTCAGACCTTTTTCGGCGGCATATAAGTAGATATCTTTGAATTCTTCGTATTCACAGTCTGTGGGAACATTTATCGTTTTTGAAATAGAAGAGTCTACCCATTTTTGTGCAGCAGCTTGAATATCAACGTGAGCTTTGGGGACTATGTTCTCAGAGCTGACAAAGTAGTCTGGTAGCATCTCTGATTCATCTGTACCAAATGGCATTGCCTTTGGGTTAACTAATGTCCGATAGGCTAATAATTCGTAGGAGAACACATCAACTTTCTCTTTTGACTTCTTCCCTTCGCGAATTACATTGCGTGAATAGTGATGGGCAAAACTTGGCTCAATACCGTTACTAACGTTGTTAGCCAGCGAAAGTGATATGGTGCCGGTCGGTGCAATTGATGAGTGATGGCTGAAACGACAGCCCTCTTCAACAATAGAATCAATGAGTTCTGGAGCTACTTTAGCTACTTCTTGCATATAACGACTGTACTTACCTAGCAGTACCTTCCCTTTAATCTTGCCGCCAACTTTAATACCGTCTTTTGCAAGATCTGGCTGTTTGAATAAAAGTGCTGCATCTACATCAAACTCGTCTTCCATAATTGGAGCTGGACCTTTTTCACGAGCTAACTCTAAGCCGGCAGTTAGACCAGAAACAGCCATATCTCGTGCTACCCGCTCGGTAAACTCGAGAGAATCGTCATCGCCGTATTTCATGCAAAGCATAGTAATCGTGGAGCCAAGGCCTAAGAACCCCATACCATGACGTCGTTTATATTCAATTTCTTTTCGTTGACCTTCAAGGGGGAGTCCATTGATGTCTACAACATTATCGAGCATTCGCGTGAAGATACTGACAACTTCAGCATATTCATCCCAGTCAAAAAAGGCATCTTCGGTGAAAGGATTGCGAACAAATTTGGTTAAGTTTACCGAGCCGAGCAAACAGCTTCCGTAAGGTGGTAATGGCTGCTCGCCGCAAGGATTTGTGGCACGAATATCCTCGCAGAACCAGTTATTATTATTTTTATTAACTTGATCAATCAAAATAAAACCAGGTTCAGCGTAGTCATAGGTTGAAGACATAATCGCATTCCAAAGCTTCTGGGCTCTGATCGTTTCATAAATGCGGCAAGCTACTAGACCTTGATCGTTGGTCACATAGCCCTCTGTGGTTGGGAAATGCTTCCAGATTACATTGTCACCTTTAAGATCAAAACCGCCGTCAATTTCTTTGGCGCTAATTGGGAAGGTAAGATCCCAGCTCCCATCGTTTCTAACCGCTTCAATAAACTCTTCAGTAATTAACAATGACAGGTTAAATTGACGTAACCGGCCATCTTCTCGTTTGGCTTTAACAAAATCAAAAACGTCCGGATGACTTACATCAAAGGTAGCCATTTGAGCAC
>Ga0206679_10003402_pt1 | contig 12250 bp, 9 predicted proteins | sample M110012015metaG_FD_155464 | JGI IMG/M metagenome (GOLD analysis project Ga0206679, IMG submission 155464) | Ammonia-oxidizing marine archaeal communities from Monterey Bay, California, United States - M1 100m 12015 | ecosystem: Environmental > Aquatic > Marine > Intertidal zone | place: USA... | reverse complement strand
GAATTTGGCCTTGGAGATGTCGTCACCCAGGGCTCCGTCGACGATCCAAACTTGGCCCCGTCGTGTACTGACCGCCAATCGGCCGTCTGAAAAGAAGTCCAGACCGCCAACTTCCAGGACCGCACCGGATGGAGTCTTGAAGGTCTCGAGTTCATAGTAAGTGGACTCGGCCGCATCGCCCTGTAGGGCGGCTAACAGAATAGGGAGGAGCATCATTTGGAGAGTTCCTTGGCAATTGCGGCACGGGTGGCGTCATCCCAAGTGAGGCAGGTCAAGCGGGTGATGTTCACCGTCACATTCTTGAAGGTTGGATAGATCCAAAAGCCCACGTCGCCTTTGGGTCCCGGGACGGCGCCCCCTTGATTGGGAAAGTCCAGCGAGTGAACCACGGTGACCTGAAAACCACTGGGATTCTTGCGTACGAGCCAGTGCTGTGTTCCGTAGAGCCGGTCCGAATGGCCGTCCGTGGCTTTTCTTAGATCCCCTTCAAAGGCTTCTAAGAGATCTTCGGGAAGAATCAGATCCAAGCCGTCAAAGCGTAGCACCTTGTCCGGGATTTCTGACCGGATTGTGAACGAGCGCCGCCACCCGCTGCCAACGGGTGTTCGTACATGGCTGACGGTTTCCATCACAAGTCCCGCAGAAATTCCATCGTCGATGAGTTCATAGCCAAGTCCACCAGAGGTTCCCCTAGTGAAACTCGTCCGCATGGAGGCTCCCAACTCCTTCGGCGGGAGTTTTTTTCCAATGGTGGCGAGGTACCAAGAAGTCTTGGGCTTGCCAGATCCGAACAACTCGATCACTCGGCCAAGGGGCTTGAGAGCTGCGCCTCCTCGACCAGTCCAATCCATACGGTCCACGAAACGCCCGCTGCGCACACCAAGTAGCCTCACATCATCCGTGCGATATTCAAAAGTTGTACCGCTGGGGAGCCCAATCAAAAGGCCGCGTGGTTGCTTGTCGGCAGATAGGAAAATCGGCGGCAAGAGGCCTCGTGCCAGCAGCGTTTCTTCCTTGACCACCAACTCGGTTTGTGCCGGGTCGACGACCGTTCCTGGAGGGCCCAGGGAAATCACATACTGTGCAAGCGCCTCGCGTTGGTCCTTGGTAAGGGCCACATCGAACGCAGGCATGGGTGTTCCCGGGATGCCGAAGGACAAGGTGCGCAGTACTGCCTCGGAGGTGTTGCCATAGGAGAAGCCCCCTTCCAGGAAGGAGCGCGCGGGTCGTTCGAGCTCGGTGGTGCCTTTTCCATCGCCATTTTCTCCGTGGCAGGCGGCACAGTGGATCAAGAAGAGTTCCTTGGTGGGATCGTCTTCTTGGGCTGCCACAGGCGGCAGGAGGGAGGCGAAAAAGAGGGCTGGTAGCAGGAGGTGGCTTCGCATGGCGGTGCAGGTTAGCGGGAGAAGGTTGGGCTGGGGAGGGCTTCTCTGGCGGGGGATACAAATTTGGGCTAGGGAGGGGACTTCTCGGGCGGCTGGAGGCTCGTCTCCCGGCCAATTCGAGCACGTCAATGGGCTCCTACGCGCGGGCCAGGTGGACCAGGCAGGCCTGGAAGCCTGGAGCGAGCCTCTAGCGTCGAGTAGAGCCAAAGCTCAGAATAGGTATCGCATTCCCTTCCGGCCTGCAATCGGGCTGGGGAAACTCGGGAGTGTTGCGATGCCTGAATTCAAACATCACAACCGTTCGGTTTCCTACGACACCCTGGGCGCTGGTCCAGCAGTTGTGTTTCAGCACGGGTTGGGAGCCGACCGCCGGCAGGCCCTCGGGACTTTGGGTGAGTTGCGCGGACGTCGCGTGGTAGCGATGGATGCTCCAGGACATGGGGAAACGGTTGGTGGGTCCGGGCCCTATGGCTTCGGTGACTTTGCGGACTGCGTGCTGGGATTGATGGACCACCTCGGGATCGAATCCGCTGTCCTTGGGGGGATCTCCATGGGCTCGGGAATTGGGCTTGCGGCGGCTTTGCGGGCACCCAAGCGTGTGCGAGCTTTGCTCTTGGTACGACCCGCCTGGCTCGCAACACCCTCCCCGCCCAATCTTGAAATCGTGGCTCGCATCGGGCATTGGATCGAGGATGGTGGCGTGGATCAAGCGCGGCAACAGCTTGAGGCCGATCCTTTCTATGCGGAATTGTTCAACACCAATCCAAACTGTGCCGCTTCTATCGCCGGTGTGTTCACGCGCCCCCAGGCCCTTGAGTCCGCCAGGGTGTTGCACCAGATGGTGGATGATCGGCCCTTTTCTTCGATGGGGGATTTAGGGGAGGTCCACTGTCCCACCCTTGTGGTCACGAATGAGTCCGATCCGCTGCACCCCAGGGGATTAGGAGACGAGTTGGCCCGGGCTATTGGGGGAGCGCAGCATGAGGTGGTTCCGCCGCGCTATACCGCCGCGGCCGATCACCAGAGCGCATTGACACAGACCATCCAGAAGTTCTTGGACGGTTCCTGCGTGTAGCGGCCCAATGGGGAAGGCTCGGCATCCTTTGGATTCCGCTTCCCCTCAGCCTTGTGGTACCTTTCAGCCTCCACCCTGCTGCCAAAGAAGGTTCTTTGGAGCGTGAGGTTGGTGGAGCCCTAATCCCCCGCGACGCGGACCCTTCTATGAATGCAATCAATCCGAAGACCGTGTGGAACCGCGTTCTGACATGTGCTGGCTTGACCGTCCTGTCGAGCGCACCTCTGTTGGCCCTGCAAACCGAAAACTCTGGCGGCGCTCTTCGCCCGGACCAAGCCTGCTTTGATGTGCAGCATTACGATTTGGTTCTAGTGGTGGTGCCGGATTCCAAGAAGATCGGTGGATCCCTGACCATGACCGCGCGCATGGAGAAAGCCAGTGACGAGATCAGCTTGGACTTGGATAGCCGTCTCACCGTGCGCCGCGTGACCGTGGCTGGTGTCGAGGTTGAGGCTATTCACACTGAGGGGCGCATTACGATTCCTCTGGCCAAAGGACAGGGTCAACCGGGGCAGCAACTCAAGGTCAACGTGCTCTACATGGGCACTCCGCGAGAAGCGCCGAATGCACCCTGGGTTGGCGGTTTCACCTGGGCCAAAACCCCATCCGGGGCGGATTGGGTCAGCACCACCTGCCAGATGGAGGGCGCGGACCTGTGGTGGCCGTGCAAGGATCATCCCTCCGACAAGCCCGAGAGTTTTGACCTGAAGGTCACGGTTCCCGCTGGCCTTATCTGCGCTTCCAACGGCCGCCTGATGGGTGTTCAAGAGGGGGACAGCGGGGCACGCACTTTCCATTGGCACACCAGCATGCCCATCCCCAACTATTCCATCGCTCTCAACATCGCGCCCTATGAGACCATTTCGCGCACGGTTGAGAGCATCGACGGTGGCGCGATACCGGTCACCTTTTGGCACCTGCCCGAGAACACTGACAAGGCCAAGGTCCTCTTCGAGGAAATAGTCGATCACCTCAAGCACCTGGAATCCGTCTGCGGCCCCTATCCCTTCCGGCAGGACAAGTATGGCGTTGTGGAAACTCCGCACCTTGGGATGGAGCACCAGACAATCATCGCCTACGGAAACAACTACTCGGGAGATCCCGAGTTTGACTACGACTGGCTGCATCACCACGAAATGTCCCATGAGTGGTGGTCGAACCTTTTGACCTGTGTTGACTGGGCGGACTTTTGGATTCACGAGGGCCTGGGAACTTACATGCAGGCCTTGTATTTAGAGAGTCGTTTCGGGGTCGAGGCCTATCGCAAGAAGATGGAGATCGACTGGAACCGCATCGGCCACAATGGGGCGATCGCACCCGTTGCGCCCCGGGGCACCCAAACCATGTACTTCGCGGGAGGAGTCCCGGATGCTCCTGGCGGGGACATTTACTTCAAAGGGTCCTGGGTTGTGCACAACCTGCGCTGGCTGATGGGGGACAAGGAGTTCTTTGAGCTCTTGCGCGAGTGGGCGAAGCCTGGAACCGGCGGTGAACCTCGATTTGTCTCCACAGATCAAATGATCCAAGTGGCTTCTAGCAGTGCTGGCGAGAACCTTGACTGGTACTTCGACGTGGTTCTGAAGGCTAAGCAGCTGCCTTCGCTGACCGCGGAGGTGAAGGATGGCCAGCTGCATCTCAATTGGAGCAGCGTCGGCGAAAAACCCTATAGCATGCCCGTGGAAGTCCAATTGGGCAGCAAGCGCGTGCGCGTGGAATGCCCCGCCGGTGAGGGAACCCTAGCCGTGGGCACCCAAGACTGGCAGCTGGACCCCGACCGCTGGCTCATTCGCCAGCGCTGAGTTCATCACTCGGGGGAGTGCTCGTCCAAGTGGCGCATGACATGATCGACCTCGTCGGGGGATCCCATCACCACGCTTGTGCGTTGGTGCAAGGACTCCGGCTCGACCTCTAGGGTGCGCGTCATGCCCGAGAAGGATTTGCCTCCTGCCTGCTCCACTAACATCGCCATGGGGTTGGCTTCGTACATCAAGCGCAACTTGCCCTTGGGTGACTTGGGAGTCGGGGGGTAAAGGAAAACACCGCCCTTGATCATCACGCGGTGCACATCGGCCACCATGGCGCCGGCGTAGCGTGTGGAGTAGCCATTCTCGTGGGCCCACGATAAGTACTTCTGGTAGCCGGTTGAAAACCCATTGCTATAGGCTTCGTTCATGGAATAGGTCTTGGCCGCTGAGGGGATACGCAGGTTCTCTTCCACCAAAAGGAATGAGCCGATGGTCGGATCGAGAACAAACATCTGCACACCCTTGCCATGGGTTAAGACCATTACAGTGGAAGGCCCATAGAGCACATAACCCGCAGCGACCTGTTTGGTTCCCGATTGGCGAATTGCCTCTTCTGGGGATTTGCTGCGGCGGTCGTGCGCTAGGATCGAAAAAATCGTCCCCACCGTTCCACAGGTGTCAAGGTTCGACGAACCATCGAGGGGATCGAAGAGCGCAATGTAGGGACGTTCGCTGCTGTTGTCAGAGTGCAAGAGGATGGGCTCATCGTTTTCCTCGGAGGCAACAATGGACAAACCCGCGCGTGAACCGAGGCAAGAGATCAGGGTCTCGTTCGCGATCACGTCGAGCTTCTGCTGTACTTCCCCTTGGACATTTTCAGTGCCCATAGAACCCAGTACGGTTTCGATACGCGCGCGCCGACAGCGGGCGGCGATGAACTTAGTCGCGAGGGAAATGGCCGAGAGGATCCAGGTGAAGCGTCCGGATGCGTCGGGGTGTTTTGCTTCCTCGGCAAGCAGGTAGGACTGGATCGAGAGCAGCTGCTCGCTGCGAATTTCGGTGGGAATGGGGAGCTCACTCATGGAAAAAGGTGCTTATAAGCGTTGCCTAGGCCTAATTATGGTCAGGATGCGTCCGTAGCGGCCAGATCAACACTATCGACAGGACGGAACGATACCATGCGTCAAATGGCGTGTTTCACGGTGTGCCTTGGAGCAGCTAGGAGCCTGTCCCCAGCCCCGATAATCCAATGAACCTACTTCAACCTACCCTGCCCCTGCTGGCGCTCTTGCCGCTCTGGCAGTCCGGATCTCTCACCCAAGAGGGCCCGACCCAAGGGGCCCAGATTTCTGGACAAGATCAAGCCAGCGAGGCGCGCTCCCTGTCGACGCCTCCGCGTGTGGCTTGGTACACCTCGCTCGATCAAGCCCGGAAAGACGCTGCCCGCCTGAACCTGCCCATCCTGGTTCAATCAGCCGCACCCCAGTGCCGGTCGGTGCCGGGTATGTGGTGACCCGGCTACCGTAATTCAGAGGAGAGTTACTTCTCTGTCCCTGCAGTCATTGCTGCATCACGCGCTTGGATTTGTGTGCGCCCCGCTACCTATGAACATGAGGCAGAGGCGGAGTTCCTGAAGCGCCTTTTCTCCAACCGGGACGGCTCCTTGCAGAACACCTCCTTTGGGCTGTTGGGCCCTGACGGAAAGAAATCTCTCTCCCGCGGGGGCCGCTCGCCCCAAATGGTCTGGAACAGTAGCAAGGGGATGGTGACTGCTCTCGAGGAGAGCGCAGGTGAATACAAGCCGCGCAAGGGCAAGCGATCTCTGCCCACGGTCGTTGACTTGCGTCTAGGCCTGAATGTTGCCGCCAGTGATGGTCTGCCGTTGGTGGTTCTGATCGCGTCCAAGAAGAAGGATGCCTCCCTGCGCAAACTGCTCGCTGAGCTGGCCTGGTCCGATGGGTTGATCGCCGGGGCCCACTATGTGGTCTTGAGGGATCACGACGCGCTCAAGGAAATGAAGGGTCACAAGGCCTCGAAACAAGTTCAGATCTTGAAGCCGGATGCCTATGGCCAGTCCGCCGAGATCGTCGGGGCTTTCGACCTTAAGGACCGTAAGCTCGAAGAGCATGCGGCAGAGCTCTTCTTGCTTGCCAAGGGGGAGCCCAAGGATGACCGCAGTCACACCCGGAACGGGCGCCGCCGCGGCATCGACTGGAAGAGCCTCTTGCCGATCACCGACAGTGGTGGCAGAAAGCGTTAAGCAGGAACCCTCCAGTAACAAACGCAACCGGCCCCCCGCGCACAAGACGCGGGGGGCCGGTTGCTTTTGAGGTCAGACCTTTTAGGCCCGACTTAACTCACTGACAGAACGTAACCGACACACCGTTGGTGGTGTTGGAAGTCGGAGCGGTAAAGTTGTCCCGGAACCACAACTGGAAGTTCCAAGTGTCGCCGGGCTGGAAAATCTGGTTCTGGGGCAAGTTGTTGAAGTCCGGGGAGAAGGTCAGGTCGCCAGGGCCCGTGTTCAGCACGTTGCCAGAGAAACGGATCTGGGGAGCACCCACGCACAGGTTGCCTTGGCTGCCACCGAAGAGCGGCACGAAGGCCTGGTTCCGGCTCATCAGGAAGTAGGACCACTTGTTCAGGGGCAGGTCGTGGGCGTCCAGAGATAGGTTCTGGTCCGCAACGTTGGTGCTTCCTGATGCTCCCAGAACCGCGCCGATGATGCTGGCGGAGTTCATGGTCGAGCTGCAGTAAGCAGTGATGTCGCCGCCGGAGCAGCAGTTTGAGCTGGGCACGAACACCGTGGCGTTACGACTGCCTCCGCTCTTGAAGAGGCCAAGGGTTGCTTGGGCGACACCGGGTTGGGCGTCCGCTTCAAAACTGAAGGTGAACACAGTGCCCCAGCGAATCGCGTTGGCCTCTGCGTTCTGAGCAAAGGTCTCGGTGCTCCAGTCCAGGCCGCCGCCGGTTTGATCCAGGGTCCAATCCGTGTTGTCCCAGGGCGATCCGGAGTGGTGATCCACATCGCGGAAGAACACGTTGCTCGGGCTGCAGTTGCCGGGAACGTTGAAAGATCCGACCGAATCATCGGAGTTGAAGTTCTGCACGCAGTAGTCATAGCGATAGCCACCGGAGGTCAGGGCCGTGGCCTTACTCGCGACAAACAGGTAACCGTGAACGCCAGCGCCACCTTCGTCGGTCAGTTCGATCTCTTCGATCATCACGTCCGGGTGGAAATGCTTCCAAGCGTAGACCGCCGGATCCATCATGTGGATCGGGCCTGTGGTGGTCAGGCTGTTAAGGTTGGAGTTACTCCAACGGGCTTCGATCCAAGAAGCGTTGTTGCGCACATTGCCCGCCATTGAGTCATGGTGGGACAGGTACTCGGTCTCGCAAAAGTAGGTCACGTTGGGGTCAGCCAGCTCGTTGGCCGGCATCTGCAGGCGGCCACGGATTTGGGAGGGGCCGGTCGGGCCCGAGCCCCAGCTGCTCGGCCACAGGGCGGTCACCGGGTTGAGTCGGAATTTGCCGACTCCACCGGCGCCGTCGTTCAAGCCGGAACCGTAGGTGTCCGCGCAGCCAATGCCCAAGCTACTGCAGGGGGTGCCTTGGCAAGAACCACAGCTGTTCTCGTTCACCGCACAGAAGCCAGGCTTCAGCCAGGTGTAACCAAGCTGCTCCATGCGGCCGTCTTGGATCTTGTACATGTTTGAACCGATGACCGGGGGATCTCCCTGGTTGTTACCCCAGGCAACCGTGACGTTGCCGACGTTGCAGGAGGTCGTGCCCACACTGTAGGCAGCGATGCCGCCGGCTTGCCCGTAGTAGGCGAAGTCCGAGGAGTTATTGGCGATTTTAGATACCGCGATGTCTTGGGCGGCGGCAGCACCGGTCAAGAGGGCGCAGCCGATGAGAAGGAGTCTGAAGTTGATCATGAAAAAAGGGGGTCGCTCAGCGTTTGAGTCACAGAGAGGCGCAATTGAATGAGAATGGAAGGCCTAAAGGAAACGGAAGTGTCCGAAGCCTCGCCGATTGCAGAATCGAACCTCCAGTATCCCTTGGTCCGCTTGATTTCGCCAGAGGCCTGTTAAGGGAACCCCAGCTTGGACGCTTGACGGCCGTAAATTGTTCGTATTCGGTACCTGGGAGCCCTATGGCGCGGTGGCCGCCTCTAATTGAGAGAGGGCGTTGAGCAGAGCCGGATCTTCTGGGACCAAGTCAAGACCCTCCCGCAGAAGGCGGGCGGCGTCCCTGGGGCGCCCCTGCATGAAGAGCATTTGGGCCAATTTGACCCGCGGCTGGGGGAGCCGAGGCTCCAGTTCCAGGGCCTCTTGGAGGGCCGCCTGGGCCGCCGCGCTATTGCCCTGGGCCGCGTAGAGGGAACCGAGAAGGTCATACAGGTGTCCATCCGCCGGCCGCTGATCCAACCCACTCCGCACATGGGCGATGGCTTTATCGAGATGACCTCGACCCGCTTCCAGTTCGATCAATTCTCCCCAGGCTTGGTGCAGGTCGGGATCGATTTCGACCGCCAGGGCCAGCAACTGTGCCGCCCGGTCCAAGTCTCCTGACGCCCAAGCTTGATGGGCCAAGTCCACAGAGGGCGCGCCCGCTCGGTACGCCGCTTCCTGTGCGCGACCCATTAGGTCGGTAAACATCTCTTGGTCATCCAGGATCAACGCGGCCCAAGCGGATTCCATCAGGCGTAGGGGGTCACTGAAGAGCCCCGCATCCATCGCTAGGCGACCCGACGCAAGAACTTTCTTGGCGGCAGCTTCGACCTCCTCGTCAACGGGCAGTCGATCCTGGGTGAACCAGCTCATCTTGACCGGCGCTAGAGTCGCAAAAGCATTCGCGCTGCGCATGCCATGGAACTGCACCCAACTGGACTGGCTGACCCCGGCCAGCAACAGGATGCTTGCGGGTAAGAACCAACGAGCTCCAGGCTGGAGTTTCCCTGCAGATTTCAGGGGGGTGTTCAGCAGTTTGACATTGGGTCGTGTGATCAACTGCATGCAGCGCAGTCCAAAAAATGCAACGCAGCCTGCGATCCCCAGGGCGAAGAGAAACGGCACCATGTCATAGATTCCGCGGACCGAGAAAAACGTCCAGCAAAACACCAAGGTCAAAAGGACCTCTTCACCCCAGCCCTTGCCCCGTGTTTGTTTTGACTTCAAGCCTACTGCGGGGGCCCCAAACCCGAAATAGAGCGCATTCGTTGGACAGACGCTAACGCAGTCGAGGCACTTCATGCAGTTAGTGTCCACCACCATGCCGTACTCGTGAACCTCACGAGCTACATTCACATTCGAGCTGCAGGTTTGCGTGCAGTGGCCGCATTGTTCGCAAGCATCCGTGACGCGGATGCGACCCGGAGCGAACTTGTCGGCCACGGAAAACAGGGCTCCATAGGGGCAAGCATAGGTGCAAAAACCCTTAGACCCCAAAAACCACACGCAAGCAAAGCCGCAGACCACAAACGTGGCAAGGCCAACCCAGAGGCCAGGCATGGTGCTCCAGATGTCTTGCACATACAGTTCGTTTCCACGCACCGACAAGTCATCCTCAATCCAAATACGATAGGCCAGGGGCCAGAAAAACATATACCCCGCGGCCAAGAACGGCACCAAGGCCAAGCTGCGCGAACGCAGCGGGCGCGGGGTGATTCCGACTTTGAGCATCAGCCATCGACACAGGTCTTGGAGCGCGACCAGGTGGCAGGCCCATCCGCAGAAGAATCGTCCCAGCAACAGGGTTGAGAGAATGACCGCACCGAAGAAGACAAGCCCGGCATTGATCACCGAGCGCTTGCTGAACTGCATCGCCTCGCTTGGTTCGATTAGGCTCAAGGTGCGGCCCGTGGCGAACCAATGGGCCAGGTGTAAGGCCACCACTAGGTGGACCGCGATCAGAGCCCAGGCGCGAATACGCGAGACCTTCGAAGCCCGCGGTCCAGCCCCGGGGTGGTCACGCTCCTCGGGGGCGCACTTGTGAATTTTGTTGCTCATGGGATTGGGAGTCCAGAGAAGGATACCTGACGGCCCGCTCAACTCCGCTGCCGTGGGCAGCCGTTCCCCGGTTGAATTTCCTCCTTGCTGGTGCAGGGTGCGTCAATTTCCCTCAGTACCCCCGGGCTGGGCACCTGCATGGATTGAATCCCGAAGAGGCGGCAGCCCACATGGGGTCGGGTCCTGCTGCCAAGGGCTCATGGAGTGCCTGCAGGTCCTACAGAGGGGTGCAGGGGCTCGTGAACCATGGTGGGGGGTCAAGGGAAAGCCTGTGGTCAACTAGGATAATACCCTCGCAAAATGCCCGGGAGAGGGTCACTGGGGGACCTTTTATTCCCAGGGCTGCAAGTGAAGCCCTGGGTTTTCTCACCTGGGGGCCTTCTCATATCTGCAGTTCAACACTGGCTAGCCTCGTCCGATATAATGGGGGCACCTTCTCCCTTGTTCCTGTCAACCGACCGGAACTCAGTCCGTGAACCACATCCTATTGTGAGCCGTCGCGAAGAAATCAACTGGCTGCGCCAGGCAGCCCTCGGTGGAAACATCGATGCCCAGTACGACCTCGGCTGCGCCTATGCGGAGGGAACCGGAGTGCCCCAAAGCCATTCCACCGCCTACCGCTGGTTTGCAAAGGCTGCCGAGAAGGGCGACCCGGAATCCATGACTGCCGCGGGCTACTGCTTGCTGAATGGTGATGGGGTCGAACCCGATCATGAAGCCGCTGTAGCCTGGTTTAAGCAGGCCGCCGGCGAAGGGGACCAGGACGCACCGCGCTATCTCGCCTCGTGCACTCTTTACGGGGAAGGCCTCGAAGCCGATGTGGAAGAGGGCTTGCGTTTGGCTGAGCAGGGTTGGAAAGACACGAGCGACCCCGAATACGCGCACTTGATCGCCTGCGCCCAACACGACTTGCTGCTCGACGAAGACGAGGCCGTAGTTTGGCATCGCCTTGCCGCCGAGCAGGACCACGACGAATCCATGGTCTGGATGGGCTACTTTACGCGCTACGGAATTGGTGTTCAGCGCAGTTTGAAGGCCGCGTTTCAGTGGTATCAAAAAGCCGCCGATGCGGACAATGATGCGGGCCTTGCCAACGTGGCAATTTGCTACCACAACGGCGAAGGCGTGGAGCAAAGTTTCGAGCGGGCCTACGAGTACCGCGAACAGGCAGCCGCCCTGGGTCATCAGGAGAGCAGCCTCTGGCTGGCAGTGCAACTGCTTCAAGGCCTTGGCTGCGAGGCAGATCCCGAGTCGGCCCTCAAACGCATGTCCGATTTGGCCAAAGAGGATCCCAGCGCGGCCATGATGCTGGGCGAAAAGTTCTACTTCGCTGAAGATGTGGAAAAGGACGTGGATGAGGCGGTCAAGTGGTTCAAGATTGCAGCCGATTCCGATCTGCCCGAAGCCTGGACTTTCCTGGGTGTTTGCGCTTGGAACGGGGAAGGGCGCGAGGCCTCCATCAGCGACGCCATGGAATGCTATCGTCGGGCAGCCGACTTGGGCGATTCCCACGCATTGTTCAACTTAGGCCTCGCCTACCGCGGAGGAGAGGAAGTCCCGCGCGACTTCACTCGCTCTTGGCAGCTGTTTGAGCAGGCAGCCTTGCAGGGCAACGGCCCGGCGGCAGTCCTGTTGGCCGAGGCTTGCATCGAAGGCAACGGAGTGCCGCGGGATCCCTCTCTTGGGGTGGCCTACTTACGCCCCGCCATCGCCGCGGAGGACCCGGACGCGATGATCAAGATGGCCGAGTGTTTGGCTCAAGGGATCGGGGTGCGCGAAGATCAAGCACAAGCACTAGAGTTGTTGAAACTCGCTCAGGTGCAAGGGCGCGACACCCGTGTTGAGCGCGGGCAGTTGCGCCGCCGCATGCGCGGGCTGGATTAAGGGCCTCAACGCCCAGACTTCATGGGCTCAAGAGTCCTTGGACTTGAGCAGGGCGCTTGCTTTATGGGCCAAGGCTTCTGCCGCGTCCATGATGTGCTGGGAGGAGGTCGAGTGCAGGTTGACCGGCAAGATCACCCAACGCTTTTCTTT
>Ga0206679_10003399_pt1 | contig 12254 bp, 9 predicted proteins | sample M110012015metaG_FD_155464 | JGI IMG/M metagenome (GOLD analysis project Ga0206679, IMG submission 155464) | Ammonia-oxidizing marine archaeal communities from Monterey Bay, California, United States - M1 100m 12015 | ecosystem: Environmental > Aquatic > Marine > Intertidal zone | place: USA... | reverse complement strand
TTCGACTGTTCATTGTGATCACTTGATACAGGCGCGTGTTGGAGCGGGTAAAGACCTTCAAGAGTCGATTAATAAGAACAACGAGGTTTTCAATTTCCTTGAATCTGTTTCAGATAAATATGGGATTGGTTTTTGGAAGCCAGGCGCTGGCATCATCCATCAAGTAGTTCTTGAGAACTACGCATTCCCAGGTGGAATGATGATCGGAACCGATTCACATACGGTTAACGCTGGTGGTCTTGGAATGGTCGCAATTGGTGTTGGTGGCGCTGATGCAGTAGATGTTATGGCGGGCATGCCATGGGAGTTGAAATTCCCAAAGCTCATTGGAGTTAAGCTCACAGGTCGATTGAGCGGATGGACTTCAGCTAAAGATGTTATTCTTAAAGTAGCCGGAATCCTCACAGTAAAAGGTGGAACTGGATGTATCGTTGAATATTTCGGTGACGGTGCTGAATCGCTTTCTTGTACTGGTAAAGGAACCATCTGCAATATGGGTGCGGAGATCGGAGCAACGACTTCTACGTTTGGTTACGATGATTCAATGGATCGCTACCTAAGATCTACGGAAAGAGCTGATGTTGCTGATGCGGCAAATGGAATTAAAGAACATTTGACTGGTGATGCTGAAGTTTATGCTTCACCAGAACAGTATTTTGATCAAGTGATCGAAATCAACTTGTCAGAATTGGAGCCGCATATCAATGGTCCATTTTCTCCAGACATCGCCACTCCTATATCTGAAATGGGAGAAACAGCAGTAAAGAATGATTGGCCATTGAAGATTGAATATGGTCTTATCGGGTCATGCACAAACTCATCGTACGAAGACATTTCAAGAGCTGCTTCATTGGCAAAGCAAGCTTTGGATCTGGGACTGAAGCCTAAAGCTCAATTCACCATCACTCCAGGATCGGAGCTAGTGCGCTATACGATCGAGCGCGATGGCTTTATCGAGATTTTTGAAAAACTTGGAGCTCATGTATTTGCAAACGCCTGTGGGCCGTGCATCGGTCAATGGGCGAGAGAAGGGGCTGACAAAAAGGAGAAGAACACCATCGTTCACTCCTTCAACAGAAACTTCTCTAAGCGCGCTGACGGAAATCCTAACACGCACGCTTTTGTTGGTTCTCCGGAGATGGTAACGGCTTTGGCAATTGCTGGAGATCTAGGATTTAATCCAATGACAGATTCATTGATAAATGAAAATGGTGAGGCCGTGAAGTTTGGAGAGCCTACTGGTCTAGAATTACCAGCCAGCGGATTTGACGTTGAGGACAACGGATACCAGCATCCAGCAGAAGATGGTTCAGGAGTGCAAATCAACGTCGATCCAGAATCGGAGCGTCTGCAATTACTTGAGCCGTTTAAGCCATGGAATAGTGAGAACATCACAGGAGCAAAATTGTTGATCAAGGCCGACGGAAAGTGTACAACAGATCATATCAGTATGGCGGGTCCTTGGCTGCGTTTTAGAGGTCACCTCGACAACATTTCAAACAACACCTTGACAGGGGCGGTAAACGCTTTTGGTGGAGAGACCAATGCAGTAAAAAGTATGATCAGTGGTGAAGTTGGAGAAGTGCCTGCAACAGCGCGTGAGTACAAAGCGGCTGGGGTACCAAGTGTTGTTGTCGGAGATCATAATTACGGCGAAGGCTCTTCAAGAGAGCATGCAGCAATGCAACCACGTCACCTAGGTGTGTCAGCGGTCATTGTTAAGTCGTTTGCACGAATTCACGAAACAAACTTGAAGAAGCAGGGAATGCTTGGTTTGACGTTTGCAACGGAAAGTGATTACGATTTGATTCAAGAAGCTGACAGCTTTGACTTTGTTGATTTGAGTGAATTTGCTCCAGGAAGGCAATTGACTATGGTGGCTAATCACGCTGACGGAAGCTCATCTGAAATCAAACTGAATCACACCTACAACGAAGCGCAAATTGGTTGGTTTAGAGCTGGTTCAGCATTGAATTTGATCAAGCAACAACAAAATTAGGCAATGCCACTTCGGCCTGCATGTTCTATTGTAGTCATCCTTGCTCTATGTGTTTGCCTTCCGGCTTGCACCGAAGAGAAGGGATGCCCGGGCTATGCTCAACTTGAAGATTCAGTTCAGTATTCCTTTTTTGTTGCGGGGCATGTCTACGGAAATCCTGTTGGGTACTATCCTGGATTGCACAAACCGTTGCTTGAGAACATTCCTTTTTTCGATGAGCAAGAAAATCTTGAGTTTGGTGTCTTCACCGGAGATGTCGTCCCCAAGCCAATACCGGAATACTTCGACAGTGCCATTGTCTCGATGTCGAAATTTCCTGTTCCAATTAAAATTGCCCCTGGCAATCATGATCGCAGCGCAATCTTTAAATCGCACTGGCCGGAGTACTTTGTCGAAGAAATTCACGGTGACCTGCACATTTATCTTGCACCTACCGAATGGCAGATCAAGAACCAGCAATTGAAGTTTTTTCACGATCAGCTCGCTCGAGCTGACTCGTTTGAAAACGTCTTCATTTTTGTTCATGAGCTTCTCTGGTGGAGCCCCGACAATCGATTCAGCGGTGTCGATATAAACTGGACGCCACACTACAACGCTAACTGTAATTTTTGGTCTGAGCTTCACCCAGCTCTTGATTCATTGGAGAATGACATCTATCTCATGGCAGGTGATTTAGGGGCGAGTAAGAACGTCACGCCATTCATGTTCTATAGAGAAGACAATATCACTTTCATCGGCTCTGGAATGGGAGGTGAAGTGATGGATAATTTCATCATCGTCGATGTGATGGATGATCAAACTGTTCACTTTCGTCATTTTGGATTCAACATGGATAGCGTTCATCAATTGCCAGATTTATCTTCCTATGAGTTGCCACTACCTGCTGAAAATTAGGCGACATTTAGGAGTCGCCCAAAGAATGGTGATCAAGTATACATTTGTGCAGGAAAAATGATCAAGAAATTTTGATCAGGGAACGAGCTTAGTTTCTTTTACTAGTCGACCTTTCACATAACGGTACTCCTTAATCTTTTCACCGTTTTCGTTGTAGTCGTACATGGTGCCTTCTTCAAGACCTTTTTCGTAATATTCTTGGGATTTTACGTTTCCGTTTGGCCAGTAATAAGTCCAGTTGCCATGCTCTTGTCCCTTTTTATAATGACCTTCATAGTCGAGCTGACCGTTTTCGAAATACAGCTGTTCTTTGACTCTCTCGTTCTTCGGTCCTTTGGTGTACATGACAACATAGGGCTGCCCATTGTCGTGCGTTCGCACGATGTACTGGGTGAGCCCATCATCTTGCACCGCCATAGGCGTCAAGATTAGGAATGGAGCGAGAATGGTACGTATTATCATTTGGGTTAGATAATTGACCTCACATTACGAATGAAGAGGAGTAAAGTTTCCTTTTAACCAAATGAAGAGTATTTTCCCGCATAGTGCGTTCTGTTTTAGAAGAACCGCATTTAACCCAAAAAGAGGATTGACTAACAAAGAGTACAACGAGGCAAAATTGATCGAAATGGCGAAAACCAATCCACGCTATTTCGGGCCTTTGTATGAGAAATATCACGGCCAAATATTTCGGTTTGTTTATTCGAGAGTCGGTGATAAAGAGCTGACGGCGGATCTCACTTCTCAGACATTTACCAAGGCACTTCTAGCCATAAAAAACTATGAAAGCCGAGGTTTTGCGCTGTCCAGTTGGCTTTGTCGTATAGCGATCAACGAGGTCAATATGTACTTTCGTAAGAACAAAAAGCAGCAATACGTTGACCTTGATGAATCAAGATTGAAAGTTCTATCTGATGACGTGGATGACGATTATAGAATTGACGCTCAAGTCCTGGTTAGTGGCTTGAATAAATTGGAGCCTGAGCATGTTGAATTAATTGAGCTTAGGTTCTTCGAAAAGCGATCCTTTTCTGAAATTGGTGATATTCTTGGATTGAAGGAAGACGCCGCTAAAATGCGCGTGTATAGGGCGCTGAACAAACTCAAAGCCCTGGTACGATGAGAAAGTTTAGATTGAAAAATAAGGAGAAGGAGGAGTTGTCTGATCAGGATATTGCTCAGTACCGTGATTTTGAAAATGTGGTTGCCAACTACAACAAGGCGCTGGACTCCGTTCACAAAAAGCCTCTTTACAGGCAGCCTAAAACATTTCTAATCTTGTTGGTGATTGTGCTCATAGCCTACGTAATTTCTGAGGCTACTCGTACGAAAGAACACCCAAGACCAACTCCCATAGAGCTGGAGGAATAACATTTTGATGGAATCATGCGTACACGAAGCTGATTCTAACCAAACTACCAATTACACTTGAGGTTCTCCTCCTTAACTACGTTGATCTTGTTGGCTCATGTATGCTTGAGCCAAACGTCCTACGATCCCCTCAAGAGCAGTGTCTCTAGTGAGGCGATGACGGAAGACCTTAAGTTGCTCCAAACTGTGCTTCGCGAAAATCACCCCGGTCTTTTTTCTTTCAACACCTCTGAACAGATTGAAGCTCTCTTCTCAAGAGCTGTTCCTGAAGGAGAAGGTGCCCCTCCGCTGAAGGCATTCGGAACATTCGCTGGTATAATTGATGAAATCAAAGACGGTCATACAAATGCATCAATAGGTGAATTTCTCACCGACTACATTCTACATAGCAAGAAGTTTTTTCCATTCACTCTTCGGGTTTTGAATGAAGGCGTGTATGTGAACCACAACTTTAGCGAGCACGAATACCTCCAACGGGGATCTAAAATAGTGTCGATCAACAGCGTGCCTATTGAGGAAATTTTGACCAACCTCAAGCAGTTTGTGACGTGCGATGGTTATAGCAGACTTTCCAAAATGGAACAACTCGAGGGACAGTTCTGGTGGTACTATGGCCTAAAGTACGGTTACCGACAGACTTTCATGATCGAGTTTAATAACCCTGGGTCTTCGGAAACCAAAAGGCTTGTGGCTTCAGCTTTGGGACATTCAGATCGGTTTGATATTCTCAGTGAGGTCTATGGGTTTGAGTGGGAACCAGAGGAGAAAATCGCTTTTTCAATTCAAGGTGATATTGCAGTCATCACGGTAAATCAATTTCACGGAGTTAGCAAGATGATTTACAAGTCCTTTTTAGAAAACTGCTTTGAGACAATTGACCGCAATGACATTGAACACGTGGTGATCGATATTCGAAAGAATGGAGGGGGAAAAGAGGGATACGAGAATATCTTGTTGTCCTTTTTGAATCACCATATGACTGAAAAGTACAAGTCGATCAAGGCCATAAACCTTAAGAGTGATGTATATGACCATATGACCAAAGGAGGGCGAAAGCGACTGGCTGATTGGGTATACCGAAACTTTGAATTTGAAGACACCGATGAGGGTTGGACAAGAAAACGAGAACGTTTTAAGTCGACATTTTCAAAAAGCAAAACGGCATATAGAGGTGACGTGTATGTGCTCATTAGCGGGCAAGTGTTTTCATCGGGAGCAGATTTTGCGGCGATGGCAAAGGCCTATGTTCCAAATTGCACGCTTATCGGTACAGAAACGCGCGGAGGACAATACCTCAATACAAGTGGTTACTATTATCGATTGGTGCTTCCAAACACGGGATTCGTGGTTGAAATTCCACGTGTGCGTTTCGAACTCAACGTCCCAATTGGAGACAAAGGAAGGGGTGTTGTTCCAGACGTAGAAGTTCATCAAACTCTCACCGATTTCATTTCTTGTAAAGATTCTCACATGCAGAAAGTGTTTGAAATCGTGCACGAAAGAACTGCAATTTTGAGTCAGAAAAGTGACTAATCAGTCATTTGTCCTTCATGTATTTTATTAAATCATAAGTCGATGAGAGCGCTTTTCATCCGAGCCATTTCATTCTCAACTTACCTTCCTTCATAGCACAAGACAAGAATGTTCTGTTCATGTGAGACTCGCGCATGTTTGGGAATGACCTGCCTGCTAAGGTTGATGGCGCATTATTAGCGCCTAGAATGTATCAAATAGACGTTGGAAAAGAGGCTAGAACGAGGAAGCCTCTGGTGATTAATTAGCCACCTGTACAGTCATGTTTCCAGTCAAAGTGAGTGGAAACCCCACTGGAATACCTTCGAATGTTTCCTTGACCACCAAGTCAAATCCTACTGTTTCAGGACCGCCAAGCACATTAGCGTTGATTTCAATTACGCCAGTGTCAATAGTGTATTCACGTAGCGGAAGAAGTTGGTCGTTAAAATTCACTTCCTCAATCGTTACGTGTACATCTGGATTTGTTTCTGGAAAGAAGATAGCTTCGATAACTGTGTCCACTTCGATCGTAAAGTTGAGGTTGTGAGCATCGTATTCGCCTTCAAGAGTGACATCTGCAGTGGCGAAATATTTTCTCGAGAGAAGGTTTGAATCCACCGGGTTGATGTACTCAGCCATTTGCAAATTGTATTCAGTGCCGTTCCAAATAATGGCTCCGCACTCACAATTGTAAACGGGATTTACGAAGTCAGCACTCTTTTTACATGCAAAGAGAACAACCACAAGGAATAGAGTGGCAAGCGTATATTTCATCCAGTTGTGCATAGAGTCAGCTTTTAAGCGGGCCGAATTTACTCAAAATCAAGGTAGAGCAGATATTGCTTTCGTTGCTTTTTGTAGGCTTCGATTTCCAATTGCCATTCGGACCTTACTAATTCAAGACTCTCACCCGAGACAAGTTGTTGCCTCAGTTGATCTGTTCCGGCAAGTTTGTCAATGAAATTTTTGCTGATGAAGAACTTGTCTTTGTTTGGGTAATCGCGATACATGCCTTCAATCCAATCGAAATACAATCTTCCCACCGTCGTGAAGTAGAAACCGCCAAATTGTTCGAGAGAATGGCCGTGACACTCCTTGCCCTGATGCTTAGGATTTTCACTCACTCCCGGTATTGACTGCGGTGTAAAAGTGTAGCTACCTAGGGTATTTGTCGGGTGTCCAATCACTTGGAATGGCCTTTCCGTGCCTCTACCTACGCTGACCTGAGTGCCTTCGAAAAAGCAAAGCGACGGATACAAATACACGGAAGTCATGTTCGGTAAATTGGGAGAAGGAGCTATTGGTAATTCGTAAAGGTCCAAGTGGGTGTAGCTCTTACAAGGAACGACTGTCAAACGGCACACAACACCGCCTTTCAGCCAGCCTTCGCCGTTGATCATCTGAGCCAATTCGCCCACAGTCAATCCATGTACTACTGGAATAGGGTGCATACCCACAAACGATTTGAACTCAGGTTTCAAAACAGGGCCGTCCACGTAGAATCCGTTTGGGTTAGGTCGATCCAGAACGAGCATTTTGACGTCGTTCTCAGCCGCTGCCTCCATACAGTAATGCATAGTGGAGATGTAGGTGTAAAATCGAGCACCAACATCTTGAATATCGAAAATTAAAATGTCGATTCCGGCAAGCTGTTCGGTCGTAGGTTTTTTGTTCGAGCCGTAAAGTGAAGTGATCGGAAGCCCAGATTTTGGGTCAATTCCATCTTTGATATGAGCACCCGCAGAAGCTTCTCCGCGGAATCCGTGTTCAGGTGCGAATATTGCTTTCACCTTCACGCCATGAGACAGAAGCGTGTCTACCAGATGGGTGTTTTTGACGTAGCTCGTGTGATTGCAAACTATTCCAACGGTCTGATTTTTAAGACGATGCAGATATTGATGAACTCGCTCCGCACCAACTACAATCTCTTCGTTGATTCTAGTTCGTTTCTCAACCACTTGTGACCACGTTCCGAAGAATGTCGAGCTCAACAGTCCTATCAATAATAGTTTTTTCATCCGTTGCACTATCTGCAAATATTATCCCAAAGGTGCGAAACTAGAAATCTGAACAAGCATCTTGATGCAAATAAATAGTAAGCGCAGCTGCGTTGTTTTATCCGTGGGCTAAGGATATATATTTGCCCAACTTGAATTTTGAAAGGCTCATAGCATCGCGCATTCTTCGTGGTTCGGGAAAAGGCATTAGCCGTCCCATAACAACCATTGCAACCATAGCGGTTGCCGTGGGTATGGCTTTGATGATTCTGTCGATTGCTGTGCTAAAAGGATTTCAGACTGAAATCAGGAACAAAGTCGTGGGTTTTGGTTCACACATTCAAGTGATCTCTCTTCACGATCAATTTTCAAAAGAGTCTAAAAAGGTAATCGCTAATCAATCTTTTGTGGCAGACTTAGCGGAGGCCAAGGGTGTGGCGCATGTTCAAAATTTCGCACTTAAACCTGGCATTGTTGAAACGGATGAGGGACTTCAGGGATGTATAATCAAAGGAATTGACGAGGGCTACGACTGGACTTTCTTCGAAGACAAAATTATTCGAGGCAATTCGCTCAAAGGGGAAACGGGAGATCTCTCCAAGCTCATCTTGATCAGCTCTCGCCAAGCTTCTCGAATGAAGGTCGACACTGGTGATCGAATCACGGCCTACTTTGTCCAAAGCGAACAAGATATTAAGCCACGGCCATTCACGATTCACGGGATCTATGAGACGGGAATGGAAGAGTTCGACAAGCAGTATGTGTTTGTCGATATAACCCAAGTTCAGAAAGTGAGCGGTTGGGGTTTGGAGGCTCAAATCAAGCACGAAATCACAGAAGAAGGTGTCTCGTTTGAGGCTCTTGGCTTCGGCGGCGATACACGCCATATATTCGATTGGGGCAGCACGTCTATACGAGGAAAAGGACCTCATGAAATAGCTCCAACTGCAGATACGACACTTACATTGATTGTTTCCAATGAGACTATGACCTTGCCCGATACGGCTTGGCTCGATGTCTCTAAAACGGCATCGGGATACGCGGCTAATTTACACACTGCAGGGGGGAGCTGGCGAAATTATGTTGGTGGATTTGAAGTGCTTTTGGACGACTATGATGACCTCTTTCAGACTGATGATATTCTGCTTGACGCAATTCCACACAATATGCAGACGCGAGTTGTAACGGATCAGTATCCAGAGATTTTCAATTGGCTCGAGATGTTGGATTTGAATGTGATCATCATCATTTCGCTCATGATCTTTATCTCGGTGATCAACATGACTTCTGCTCTTTTAATAATCATTCTAGAGCGCACACGTATGATCGGTTTGCTAAAAGCTCTCGGAACTCAAAACTCTAGCTTGGTCAGAATATTTTTGAGAAATGCTGGAGCGGTAATTGGAATCGGTCTTCTAGTTGGCAACGTAATCGGTATTGGCCTTGCATGGCTTCAAAAAAGCTATGGTATCATCAAGTTGGATCCGGTCAATTATTTCGTTGAGACGGCACCGATTCAACTCGATTTTACTAGTTTCATTCTACTTGATTTACTCACGCTTTTAATTTGTGTGCTCCTTCTCATTTTACCTTCGCTCTACGTCGGTACGATTAGCCCCGTAAGAGCTATTCGCTTCGATTAGAAAAAGGTAGTTTTGCCGAAATTTTTCGGCATGGACATCAAGAACAACATCTTAGAAACGATCGGCAACACGCCTTTAATTAAGCTAAACAAGATTGCGGAAGACATTCCAGGAACAATCTTAGCGAAGACCGAATATTTCAACCCAGGTAATTCGGTAAAGGACCGAATGGCTCTCGTGATGTTGGAAGATGCCGAAGCTGAAGGTAAGATTCAGCCAGGCGGAACAGTGATTGAATGTACATCTGGAAATACAGGTATGGGATTGGCTCTCGCATGTATTGTGAAAGGCTATAAACTCATTTGTACTTCCAGCGATAAGCAGTCAAAGGAGAAGTTTGATGTACTGAGAGCCCTAGGCTCTGAGGTGCACGTTTGTCCAACCAACGTGGCAGCAGATCATCCAGACAGCTACTATTCTGTCGCTGAGCGATTAAGTAAAGAGATTCCGAACTCGTTTTGGGTAAATCAGTACGATAACCTGAGTAACCGCAAAGCGCATTACATGTCTACTGGTCCTGAAATCTGGGAGCAGACAGATGGTAAGATCACACACTTCGTTGTTGGAGTAGGAACTGGTGGAACAGTATCTGGAGTTGGAAAATTCTTGAAAGAGAAAAATCCAGATATCAAGATTTGGGGTGGTGATACGTATGGTTCTGTTTTCAAGAAATATCACGAGACAGGTGAATTTGACGAGAACGAGATTTACCCGTACATCACCGAAGGAATCGGGGAAGACATTCTTCCAAAGAATGTTGATTTTGACATAATCGATCACTTCGAAAAAGTGACGGACAAAGACGGAGCGCTTATCACTCGCGAGCTTGCTCTAAAAGAAGGGTTGTTTTTAGGAAACTCTGCTGGGTCAGCATTTGGGGTCATTCGCCAAATGAAAGATCAACTTACTGAAGATTCCGTTGTTGTAGTACTCTTCCATGATCACGGAAGTCGCTACGTCGGTAAGATGTACAACGACGATTGGATGCGCGAGCAAGGGTTCATCGATTAACCGACTCTGCGGTTGTGAATTCTTTATGACGGTAGATCTCCAGTAATCACATTTGACGTATTCTGGACAAATTCTGCGTTCTTCTTTTGCGAATAGTCGCTGTTTCCATGCGAATTATGGTTTGCCGGAATTTGGGCCACAGTTTGTGGTTTAATTGGTGTCCCAACCCAAGTTATAATTCATAATTCGCAAGTCATGAAGCATCCACTTCTTATCATTCTAGCGGCTTTCTTAAGCCTAAGTTCATTCTCCCAATACAGTGACTCTGAAGTCCACGACATGAGTGTCTCAGAGTCACCTTACTTTCTGGTCAAGCCCCTCGAGGGATCTCTGAATCCAGGTGATTTTACTTTGAAAGGCACGCACACTGAGGTCAATGTCAGCGGCGTAATCGCTGAGGTGACCGTCGAACAGACCTACGTTAATGAAGGCACAGGAACTGTAGATGCCACTTACGTTTTTCCGGGCTCGACACATGCAGCAGTATACGCCATGGAAATGCGTGTAGGCGAACATCGTGTCATCGCAAAGATTAAAGAGAAAGGCGAGGCACAAGAGATCTTTAATCAAGCGAAATCTGAGGGGAAAACAGCATCGCTGATGACCCAGCACCGACCAAACGTTTTTCAAATGGACGTTACCAACATTCGCGCAAAAAATGTCGTGAAGGTCAAGTTTTCGTACACCGAAAACCTTGTTCCAGTCGACAACGAGTACGGATTTGTATTTCCAACAATCGTTGGCCCCCGTTTTGCTGATGTTGCCGCCAAAGACCACTGGGTGGCCAATCCCTATACTAATATAGATCATCCGGCAGCCAAGCTCCTTGATCCCACTTTTACCTTGGATTTTAATTTGAATGCAGGAATTCCAATCAGCAGCGCTAAATGTGTTTCATATCCAGGATGCTCTCTTGAGTATACCGGTCGCGATGAGCTAGTCGCTAAGCTTAGTAACTCCCAATACCAGCAGGCCAAGAACGAATTCGTATTCAAATACAAGTTGACTGGCGACAAGATCAGCTCGGGAATGCTGACTTACAATCACGGTGACGAGAAATTTTTCATGATGACGGTTCAGCCGCCTAAGGCATATGATTCGGCCGAAATTCCACCGAGAGATTACATGTTTATAGTCGATGTTTCCGGCTCGATGAGTGGATTTCCACTCGAAGTGAGTAAAGAGCTTATCAGGAATCTTCTTTCTAGTTTGAACAAGGGAGACCGTTTCAATCTGCTGCTTTTCGCCTCTGGATATGGAGTGTATAGTGAAGAGTTGATAGAGGTCTCAGCCTCAGAGATAGACAAGGCAATTGTCTTTATGGGTGAGCGTCATGCCGGCGGAGGTACTCAAATTCTACCAGCGGTGAAAGAAGCGCTAGCCATGGTTGACAATACCGAGCGTTCGGTGAGCATTATTTTGGCCACTGATGGTTTGGTTACTGTCGAACGGGAAGCTTTTGATCTTATTACTCGTTCTCAGAGCAAGGCGAATTTCTTCCCATTCGGAATCGGAACGAGTATGAATCGCTACTTGATTGAAGGCTTGGCTCACGTGAGCCACTCTGAGCCGATGATATGTACGAATTTTGAAGAGGCGAAGTCTGAGGCGAGACGATTTAAGAAGATGGTATCTCAGCCGCTCTTGACGGATATTGATATTGATTGGGGAGATTCAGAAGTATATGACGTATTCCCAGCTTCCGTTCCGGATCTATTTGCTCAAAAACCGCTTGTGGTATACGGCAAGTACAGAGGTGAAATGGACAACAAAGTCACCGTGAACGGCTTTACAGGGTCGGGCGATTTTGCTGCCAATGTGAAA
>Ga0206679_10003398_pt1 | contig 12256 bp, 9 predicted proteins | sample M110012015metaG_FD_155464 | JGI IMG/M metagenome (GOLD analysis project Ga0206679, IMG submission 155464) | Ammonia-oxidizing marine archaeal communities from Monterey Bay, California, United States - M1 100m 12015 | ecosystem: Environmental > Aquatic > Marine > Intertidal zone | place: USA... | reverse complement strand
TCACCTGATCGGCTGGCAGAGCACCTCTGCCTCCAGGATGCGATGAGACATTCCCTGGCACTCCCGCTCGGTTAGGTACCCGACCAGTCAATAATGCGGCCCGTGAAGGCGAACAAACTGCTGCCGCAGAGTAAAACTGGGTAAACCTAACGCCATCCCGACAAAGTGAATCCATTGCAGGCGTGATCAAATCCTTCGCTCCGTAGGAATTTATATCGATCGAACCCTGGTCGTCGGTGTAAATGACCACCAAGTTCGGCTTGCGGGCCTCAGTATTGGTTATCAAAACCACGGCTGCGATTGTTGTGAGGAGGAGGTGTTTCATTTGCCTTCAGCTTCCAGTTCCTTCTTGGTCTTGCCGCCGTGTTTGCGGAGGAGGTCGGCGATTTCTTTTAGCCCCCATGTGGCGGCCCAATCTAGTGGCGTTTTGCCTTTATTATCTCTTGCATTTATATCCGCTTTCTTTGAGATCAGCAGTTCCACAATTTGTTGTTGGCCTTCCTCCGCCGCAAGATGAAAAGGAGTCCCCCCTTCTACATTCTTCGCATTCACATCTGCGCCACTAGAGATAAGTAGTTTGGCGGTTTCCTTACGTCCTCGTAAAGCCGCATAATGCAAAGGAGTCACTTCATACTTATCATCCTTTGAATCCACTTCCGCGCCGTTCGCTAGAAGCAGTTCAGCAACTTTCGTTTGACCATATCCAGCCGCACCATGCAAAGGAGTTCCGCCAAACTGATCATCCCTAGCATTCACATTTGCACCATCAGCTAGATACTCTTTGACATCTTCAATGTTTCCTGACTCAGAGGCTTCAATCAGTAAAAGATCATTTTTTGATGATCCACACCCCACCAGCACCACGGCTGCGATTGTTGCGAGTAGGAGGTGTTTCATTTTCTCATTGGCCCCTCCTTTCACCGAACCAGAACGAATACAGACTCGCATCCTGAATTTTGAACCGCAGGCTCATCACCCTCCCAGGCAGTTTGGCCAAGCCACCTTTTGTCCACTTCACTTCGTAGCGTGTTTTGTCGGAATTAAGTGGGACTGACTCATCCACCAATTCTCCATTGGCATCAAGTGCCTCGACCTGCAGGCGGCCCAACCCGGCATCGGCGTTCACTAACAATTTCCCCTCCGGCACGCGGAACTGGACTGTCCTGATGGTGCCTCCCTCTCTCCCAGCATCCAGCGAGATAAACCCGTCAAGCCGTAGCACAGCGAGGCAGACAGCGCCACTATCTGGGTCAAGGCCGGGTTTGCGTATATGTTTACCGTTGGGGAAGTCCCCGACGTAGTTGTCACTAGCACGGTATTTGAGGCCCGTGTAGTAGAACCAAAGTTCATCGCTACGCACCACCGGTGCGGACGGCGGCAGGATTTGCGTAAGGTCGTAGGCGCCTGACTCAATCTGCGACGGGCCTATGAACGGCCGTCGATCGCCCAGCCGCTTCCAGTTTTTTAGGTCGCGGCTCATCGCCAGTTGCACAAGTTGGAAGCCGTCTGTATTCGGATAGTTTGGCACCGGCCCGGTCGCGTGATACATCGCCGGTAGCCCGATGTAAATCCCCTCGTAGTAAAACGTCCCCATATTGTAAACATCAACCCGGTATACTTTCGGGTCATTGTGGAAGGGTTGCCACAGCGACGCATTGGCCAAGCGCATCCTGATGTTCTCCACGCCTAGCTTCTGGTCCAGGTTATCGGACTGGAAAATGAGGCCGTGGTCAGTCCAGTCTTTAAAATCACGGCTCGTGGCCAGCGCCACCGATCGACCGTATTTGCCGCCACGTTTAACTGTGTGGATAAACAGGCCCTCAGCCGGATTAAAGCTGAAATTAGACTCGTCCGAGCTGGGAATGCGCGGAACGTCGAGTTTGGTCCAGTTGGCCCCGTCCGGGCTGATCGCGAATCCGCTATTGGGCAGCGCCGCCTTGAATCGCCGCCCCGGGTCCTTCTCCAGTAGATCAACCACAACCAGGTCCGTCCGCATATTTGGCTTGGCACCTGGCACCCAGTGTAGTCCGTCCCGACTTTCCCAAAGCCTTTGATCAATGCCCAGGACCCACAACTTGTATACCTTCGCCACCGGGTCCCACTGCGGCGCGGCACGCGTCTGGATGGTCTGCCTCGGGTGCGGACTCCGAATTACCGCGCCTAACTTTCGTGGCTGGTGCATCGTCCGCGTCACTCCGGCCATTTTCGCCACGATGAAGTCATCCAGGAATAACTGCACCTGTCCCTGTTTTAATGACACGGGTTCCGCTGCTGATATAACAGCTGTGAGGGAAACAAGGGTGGCAACAATTAATCTGTGGAATGAAATCATTTCAGGGGCCTCCGCCCAAGTGTGCCGTGATTAGTTCCTTTCTTCAGGCCAGCTGCCATCCCAATCGTCATCCGGTGCCGCCCATCGAAATCCCTCCGGCTCATATTCATTCCCCGCTGGTTCATTCCCCGCTTTACGGAAACTAGCGCACCCTACCAGCACCACGGCTGCGATTGTTGTGAGTAGGAGGTGTTTCATATAACCGTCAGTGTGAAGGCGATAGCTTTTATCATCTGGAAGCTTTGAGTTTACTTATGGTTGCCTTGAGTCTTGCTTGAGCGTCAGGATTTTCTTTGATTGGCTTGCCGGTAAACGCAGGAAGCAACTTGTCCCAAACAAGGTTCAGTGCACCCTGCATATCTCGTGTGTTTGCCGTAATCGCAATCACTGCATCCTGTTCCGGGAGCACAATGCAGAATTGGCCGTCTTTCCCGTCTCCGCGAAAAGCTCCGTGTCGGCAGCGCCAGAATTGAAAACCGTACCCCTGTTGCCAATCATGGAGTGAATTTCTCCCATTTGAGACTTGCTTCGAAGTAGCTTGCTTAACCCATGACGAATGGATCAATTCCTTGCCCTTCCACTTGCCTCCCTGTAAATAGAGTTGACCAAACTTCGCAATATCCTCAGTACAAACAAATAATCCGTAACCTCCAATGGAAATACCCTGCGGACTTGCGTCCCATTTGGGGCTGCGAATTCCGAGAGGTTCAAATAATGAGGGCTTCAAATAATCTAAAACCGTTTTTCCTGTCACTTTTTGAACAATCGCCGATAGCATATAGGTTCCTGGTGTGTTGTAACGGAAATGGGTTCCAGGTTTGTGAGGCACGGGATGTGAGAGGAAAGCCTTTACCCAGTTACTCTCAGCGTCCAGCTTGACCTCATCCTGATGCCCGCTGGTCATTGTCAATAAATCACGAACTCTCATCTTCTTAAGATTGGCAGAAGGTTCAGAAGGAAGATCATCGGGAAAGAACTTCAAAACGAGGTCATCAATACTTAGCTTTTCTTCTGCCACTGCCAGCCCAACCGCCGTCGAGGTGAAGCTTTTGCTGAGCGACCATAAAATATGCTGCTTACTATTAGACTCAGGTTTCCACCATGCTTCGGTAACAACGTGTCCGTGTCGCACCAGCATGAAACTGTGCATGGAATTTACTTTTTGATCAGCAGTTTCGATAAACACGAGAATCTTTGACGAAGAAACCCCCTGCGCTTCGGGAGTACTCCTTGGCAAACTCTCGACTTGCGCCGCAAGGTTACCGTTCAATATCAGCGTCACATAACCAAGTAATATTATCGAAGCGTTCTTTTTCATATAAAGCCTTTCGTTTATCGGAATACGGCACAGTGCTCAGATGGATACACCTGAATGCTTAACTGTCCACCAGAAAGCTCTTCCAGGCGCTTGGCGAAAAACATTATCGCCTCGTGCACACGATGAGTCACAGATAAGTCATGTACCATTTTTAAAACACGTGCACTTTTCTGACCTGGGGAGCTCAACTGCTTCCGACCCAAATAGGAATAGGTAAATGAAGTCAAAATTACTCCGATTAACAGACCTACCCAGAAGTACGATTTACCTTTTGTCATAATAATGATGATCGGGCCAGTTCTCGGTGACGTTAATTTTTCCTTTTTTTCTTCTTACCACTTGGCTTGGGATAAACTTTATCCTCCAGGGCCCATGCATACCATGAATCGGCCATTTCTTTGAGGCGCTTATTTTCTGTTTGGGCGAGGTCCTTAAGCTCCGTGCGATCATCTTTAAGGTTATAAAGCTCCCATTTCTCAATGTCTGGACCTTGTGGAGTCGCGACCCCTTTCCCCACCAATTTCCAGGAGCCATCTATCATGAAGGCGTTGTTTTCATGCTCCGAGAACATTGGCTTGGTACGCATGAGGGGCTCCGCTGTAAAGGATGGGGTAAGTGAAATACCGCGCAGCGGGTAGAGCTCATAGCCTTGGTAGGTTTCGGGATATTTGGCGCCACATACTTCCAGAAGTGTAGGGACAACGTCTATGAGTTGAGCAGAGTCGCGATACCAGTTACTTTGACTTTTTATACCTTTGGGCCAATGCATAATGAAGGGCGTTGCTGAGCCGCCTTCGTGGGTATAGTGTTTGTAGAGGCGGAAAGGTGTACTGGAAACATTTGCCCAGGCCGCGCCATAGTTATTATTAGTCTCGAGATTGCGTTTTTCCACATCGAAAATATTGCCTCGACCAAGAGTTGGTCCTTCAGCGCAGGCCCCGTTATCAGACATGAAGAGGATGAGAGTATTTTCAAAGAGGCCTTGTTTTTTTAGAGAGTCTATGAGTTTGCCGATGTTTTGATCAACACGGTCAATCATTGCGGCATAGACAGCCATGCGCAGATCCATTTCTTTTTGTTTTTCGGGCTTTAGACTCGTCCAGGCTGGCACTTTTGAATCACGCGGAGAGAGCCGATGCTTTTCTTCAAAGAGGCCAAGTTCGATTTGACGCTCATAGCGGTTTTGACGCAACTGATCCCAGCCCATCCTATAGTTACCACGATACTTATCGATATCTTCTTCGTGTGCTTGATGAGGCCAATGTGGAGCTGTATAGGCCAAGTAGAGGAAGAAAGGGTTTTCCTTTTCGGCTTGTTCTATGAATTTAATGCCGTGGTCTGTAAAGGCATCTGTTGTGTAGTAAGGCCGATCTGTGGTGCTCTCTAATTTTGATAATGAATCATCATTGCCCGAGGTTATGCCTCTACCATCACGTTCATCCGAATCAGGGGAAAAAAAGCGGGTTGAGCCGGCGATGCAGCCATAGAATTTATCAAAACCTCGTTGCAGCGGCCAGCGCGATTGGTCATTGCCTCCCAAGTGCCATTTACCAGCTAGATAAGTTGAATAGCCCGCTGGGCCAAGCACTTCCGCCAGAGTGGCACAGTGACGATTGAGGAAGCCGCGATAGCTGGGGAAGGCTTTTCCTTTATCGTGCTTTTCGCTGTTCGGCGAGTTGGTCATATGACCGATGCCGGTCAGGTGAGGGTGCAAGCCCGTCATCAGCATGGCGCGTGTCGGGCAGCAACGCGAGGCGTTATAGAATTGTGAAAAGCGTACACCTCCCTGAGCTAACGAATCGATGTGAGGAGTTTTGATCTCGCCGCCATAAGCACCGATGTCAGAAAACCCCATGTCATCGACAAGGATGATGATGACATTCGGCCTTTCGGCAGCGTTCAAATGAAAGCCTGTGAGTCCCAGAGCAAGGAGTAATAAATATACGGTGATTGTATTTTTTTGCATTTTATAGTTGTACCTCTTACGAGAAAGGAATCACGCAGTTCCTCAGTCGTGATTCGTTAATATTCGTTTTTTCCAATTGTGTATCTGATGTCCATTACAATTTCTTTCGACTGTTCATCTATAGAATTAGTTTGAATCTGTTTGATGCCGGAAACCATTGAGGTAAACTTCCCATTCCGCTGCAGTATTGATTTCACCTGCCTTCTTCCAGCCGTATCCGGCATAAAACTGCACTTGACCATTTTTATCAGTCTTAGTGATAAGAAGGGTATGATCTTCAAGCTTTTTACCTGTTACATAGAGCTCATGTTTTTCAATCCGTGAAGGATCCATAAGAACGCCTGTTCCGAGCTCGGAACCATCTAGCTTTTCCCACACAGAGACCCATCCCTTATCAAGATTCTTAGAGAGCTTATTCGATTTCTTGTGTCTTAACACACCAACTGCAATCGGTAGGCCTATAGCAATGTTGTCATTCTTCCAGAAAGTAGACTCTGTCTTAAACAAACGGTCTCCAAGCTTAATAGAGATTTTCTTGTCCTCCTTATAGCTGTCACGGTCATGTTTCCAATAATAGGTCAATACGAAGGCCGATTCCTCTTTACTAGATTTCACGACCTTCCATTCCCTGAAAACGTTGGAAATAACCATCTTCCCATCAAGCCATAGAGCGACACCGCCACAACCGCGCGAAGCGCCTACTTTATAAGGATCATAGCCTTCACCGTGATCCTTGTGATACGACTTGCCTTCGGCATTCTCCTTATACCACTTGTTGATGATTGGGCAATCCACGCGCTTCAGCCAGCAGTCAATTCCACTGTTCTCAGCCGAAGCAGATAAGGCCGGTCCGTAGGCACGAAAAGCAATTTTATCATTCTCCCAGGCGAAATCATCTGATCGTTCCGGCACGAAACGACAAAAGGTTTTTGGCTCAACAGCTCCCGCTGTAGCAAGTGAGATTGTCGCCAACAGTGTTATCAATATTAGTCGCTTCATGTTTTTCCTTTTACTGTAATTAGTGTAAGTTCTTATAAATCGCTTTCCCAAATTACTTCTCGGTTCGAATCACTGCTCAACGATACTGAAATTCAATGTCAATGGAGTGCCGTCGACATCGTTTACTACCGGAGTGCCCGTGATCGTGTGAGGTCCCGGATCCAGTTTCCAGCCAGTATAATTGCCATTCTTTTCAGAAGGGAAAGCATACGGATAGCTATTTTCAGTAAGAAATGAATCATCGCCGTTATAGGCGATCTTCACTCGATCCGGCGACATGGGGTTTGCATTGACACGGATACTCAGATTCCTGGTAGGAAGCGTAGAGTAATCCAGAACAGCACCTTCAGGGATGGGATCAAATGCCGGTATTGGATAATCATTATCCGCGTTGATCAGCGTGAAACTCTCAATGGAAGGCCCACGCTTGACGGGTTCTTTCAGCCAGGTGGGCTGAGTGAATGCACCATTACGGGCAATGTCCCAAATCTCTAAACGCACCCAACTCGCACGACTCAGATCGATGGAAATTTTCATCTTTTCGCGACCAAACTCCCTGCTCTCCGACATGGTAATCGTATGCGTCTTTACCTGGTCGCCTTCTCCCCAAATAATTTCAGTAAATCCCAGTGGAAAGGTCCACTCCACGTCCACAGAAACCTGATTCTTCGAAATCTTATGATCATGCAGCAGCACCTCCCCGGTACTGATAAAGAAGTCGCCACGCCTGAGCACGTCCAATACCTCTGACCAATCCTCATCGTCCAGCGAGGGAAGTTTAGACAACTTCAGGTAGTTGATATTCATCTGACTGTATAGTTCAGATTCCATATCAAGATAGAACATATCACCAGCCCCGACCAACTTCTTCTTATGGCCCCACTGACACATGTCATCCAAGAGCTTCAAGGCACGGCGACCCAAGCGAGGTTCAGAAAGGTCAGAAGGTATCGCCTTCCACTCGGCCCCCATAAAGACATCGTCATTCTTAAAAAAATCCGTTGCTGCATAGTCATCGGGATAATTCCGTGCGCCTTTGACGCGCGGATGAGCGGTGAAAGCCAACCCACCTTCACGTTTTAACATTTCATAGGTTTCCTCAGCGTTCCCAAGCCTGTAGATTGTTCCGTAGGGTTCCAGAGTCTCTACGAAGGGTTCGTTCTTCTTGCGGCTTTTTACGAAATAAACGGGCTTGGGGAACAAGTAACACCAATGACCTCCAAAATGGGCGTTGGCTTCTTCTCCCGGCAGCATAACGAACTCATCATCGGAATACTTCTTAGCCAGATCGAACATCGCCTTGAGTTGTTTAAATCGCTTTACCCCTACGTCCCTGCCATTAAAATCACCACAACAATGAAACTCGGCCATGTGTAGGATTTGCACATTCAAGCTCTTCATTACTTCCTTGAAATCAAGCGCGGACGTGAACTCCCCATTCATCTTGTCCCCTTCCATCTCTTTCCGGGTCATTGCGGGATGGTAGTGCTCTGTGAAGGTCTTATAACCATCAATGATTTTGAACTGATCTCCATGCGTGTAGCGCTTAACACGTTCGAGCGTGTCCTCACCCTTGGTCGGACTCAGCAAGAGAAAGACACCCATACGCTGCACCGTGCCCGGAAATGCATCCACCCAAGGGGCATGCTTATGATCACCTTCCTTTTCCTGACGTATACCGATAAGCCCTGTACCTGCCTTCACATAGCCTCTATTGTGGGCATACTTGTTGACCGGCCAAGCGGATGCATGAGGCGGCGGGAAAAAGGCAATGGTGCCGCTAGGATACTCCGCCATCACAGCTCTGTGCACAACTTGCAATGGCTTGGCTTCCTTGGACGGGCGCTCACGCACGATCTGCTTAGTCTTATTGTCCTTATACACGATAGCGGGCACTTCGGTATGGAAAAGCCCTTCGTAAATATAGGCGACCGCAGATTGTTCGGTGCTCATAGCCGTTTCCCAGTAGAGCAGGGGGCTGCCATCATAAATATAACAAACCAAATCACCTGAGAAAGGCCCACTTCTCATACTTGAAAAAACGATGTTAACACGCCCCCCCTCTGAGCTGATTTTGACAGACTTAAGGTCTATGCGTGAAGAAAAGGATTCAGAAGGACGGTCGTTTGGCGTATCAAAAAAGATATATGGCCAAACGCCTTTAATTTGGCTGCGACGGGAACCAACTGTGACAGGAAAGTCAGGTTGCATGTGCTCGGCTAAAGTCGTGAAAGATGAGTCTTTAGCCTCTGCCAGCGAAATGGACCTAATTAGCTGTTGTGTTCCTGAAAGATCAAATACGACGCGACCTCTCAAATCCGGCCCAGCCTGCCATTCTGCTTCGAGCACATTGCGCTTGTGCCGTATACTGATAGGGCTCGAGGCCTCATTAGCAGAAGCATCCACAACTACATTAACAGCTTCCACTGTAGTAAGTGAGATTATTCCCAAAAGTGTTATCAATATTAGTTTCTTCATGGTCCTAACTTGAATTTCCTGCATTGTGGCTGATGGCGAACACGATTCCTATTGCAGAACCGGCTCGAGGATCGCTGTTCAGGAGGTTTCTGCACGGCCACCGGAGGATGTGTTCTCATCGCCAGACGGGTAGTTCTGGCTCTTTGGTTTCACGGTTGGCGGGGTATTGGGCATTTCGGCGATCATGTTCAATTTTCATTCGATCGGATAGGCCCTTGAGCCGTTCGAGATGGGTGCTGGCAAGGTTTTTCGCTTCGCCGAGGTCGTCCTTTAGGTTGTATAACTCCCAGCGCTGGGGCTGGTAGAAGTAGATGGCCTTCCAATCACCGAGCCGAATGCTGCTGTGTGGTTCGTATCCTGGGCCGTGCGGACCCCAGACGTGCGGATAATGAAAGAGAAGCGGTTGGGTAACTTTTGGCGGCTTGCCGGTGATATCGGCAGTCAGGTCCCGGCCGTCGATGTCTTCGCGTCCTGCAAGCAGGTCACTAATGCCGGCCCAATTACAGAGGGTCGGATAGTAGTCTTCGCAAATGTTCGGTGTGTCACAGATGGAGGCAGCAGCAATAGGAATCTTTTTCTGATGTGGGTTTTTGGCATTCGGCCGCGCCCATGAGATGATCATGGGGACGCGCGTTCCGCCTTCGTAGGCAGAACCTTTACCCGCTTTCAGTGGCCAGCAGTGGGTATTTCGTCCGGTATTTCTTGGCGTTTTATCCCGCACTCCATAGGAGAGTCCGCCGTTGTCCGACGAAAACATAATAATGGTGTCTTCAGCGACCTTGAGTTCGTCGAGTTTGTCCAATACCTGTCCGAGGCTGGCATCCATGCCTTCCACCATGGATGCGTAGCTGACCTCAACGCCCGGGACCGGGATGTTGGCGCCTACGTATTTCTTGCCCTTGTAGTTGTCGTCATATGGCGGGTGCGGGCGAATGGGCGCGTGCACTGCGTAGTGGGCGAGGTAAAGATAAAAGGGCTTTCCCTTTGTCACGGCCACCTCTACGGCCTTGAGCGCGTCGATGGTCGTGGCGTCTGTGAGGTGGATCTCCTTACCGTAGTAATGCTCGAGCCCCGGAATACCCCAGGGGCGTTTCGGCGTGCCGTCGGGATTGTTGCCAAAGTTGGTTTTGCCGTACCATCCGCCAGGCCCACCGGCGGCGTGGCCTGCGATATTGGCGTCAAACCCCAGATTCTTGGGATTGGAGCCGGGAGTATCGTGAGCACCCCAATGCGCTTTGCCCGCGTGGATCGTGTAGTAGCCGACTCCTTGCAGGAGTTTGGGCAATGTAATGGCATCGGGTTGCAGACCATTGCGTTTCCAGTTGGTCGGTGCCTCGAGTCGCGCGGTTTTTCCAGATGTTTCTCCGTCTTTGTTGAGCGTCCAGTTGGTCACGTGGTGGCGGATCGGGTTCTGGCCGGTCATGATCGAGGTACGTGTCGGGGAGCATATGGCTGCAGCGTACGCCTGGGTGAATTTCACACCCTGCTTGGCAAGCCGCTCCATATTCGGTGTCCGGAAGTGGTCGTTGAAAGGCGTGCGTTGGGCATGAAAAGGTACGGAGGTGTCCTGCCAGCCCATATCGTCCACTAGGAACAGTACAATGTTGGGCTTTTTTACTTCGGCCCAAGCTGCAAGAGGAAGCAGGAAGCCAAATAGAATGAGGTAAGATTTATTCATCGGTGAGCTTTTATTTTGCGGCTGCCATCCGGGCTTTTTCTTTCATCTAGTGAGTTCGAGTCTCATCACCCGCTCCATTATTTTCCTTAGTAATTAGTCTTCTTCAATTTCTACTCTATAGTAAGCACTGTCCCTTAATTTTGCTTTTAGTTCCAAAGTCAATTCTTGCGGCCATTGATATTCGGTTGGGGACTGCTCCACCAACGGAACTTTTCGCCAATTCTTCAAATCTATTGATTCCTTGATGATCAACTTTGGGACTTGAAAAAATGGCACATAATCTAATTTGTCAAAATTCAATAGATTTGTTTTGAGATCAAAAACTCCTTTTATCTTTTTTACGTTCCCTAACACTTTAGATTCAATTTCATATTTGTCTGATTGATGAAACTCTAATTCAAATTTCTTTGCAAAAGCTACCGGGGTATATATTTCATATTTCCCTGTAGTTTCATTAAAAGACTCTAGGTTTCCTTCGCTGTTTACCGACCAAGTTCTAAGTCCAATTCCTCCATATTTTGCTGTGTACTGATCCAGGATATCTTTTGCAGATTTACCAATTACTTCATAGTTCCCCATAAACATCATGTCAGTTTGGAGCCATTCCATAACTCCCTTTTCTCTGAACCAGATTTCGTAAGGTGTATCTGGCGCCCCCATCCACGGTTGGGCGAATTTTTTAATGGATTCATACCTTGTTTTTTCCCACCTAAATGGCTCATGAAAATTAACAGATATTTTAATTTTTCCATTTTCTATTAAAATATCGACTATCTCAGGCTTTGAGTCTTCTTCACTGGGGCCTCCAATAAGCGGCAAGCTTTGTAGTGCGAAAATTGCCCCAATTAGCGTTAGAAATTTTTTTATTACCCTGCTTTTACGTTTCATTTTCCTTCAGTTTTAATTATTCCCTGCTCTTGGCTTCGCGTTTTCAGAGGAGGTTGCTCGCGCGATAGTTGTATACCATTTGTATACCAGTTGGAAAGAATATCAGCTACTTAGCCATTCTGCAGATTATGAAAAACATATCCCGTCACTTACTCAAAACCGTCCTGCTGCTTGGGCCTGGCCTGGCCTCTGCCGGTTTGGCCAAGCAACCCAATATTATTCTCATCCTAACTGACGACCAGGGATGGAACAACACCGAGGTGCCGATGATCCCGTCGCGCGCTGACACGCGTTCCGACTTTTACCTTACGCCAAGCTTCAAGCGGCTCGCCGATGCAGGAATGACATTCTCGCAGGCCTACGCGCCCCACCCGGTCTGTTCGCCGTCGCGCCACGCTATTCAGTTTGGCATGACACCGGCCAAGCTCAAGAAAACCAGCAACCGCGCCGTCAACTATCCCGTGCCGTTCCCGACCCGAGCCATCCCGCAGGTGCTCAAGTCGATTGATCCCGCATACCGTGCGGCTCACTTCGGCAAATGGCACATGCACCGGCACCCGGCCAAGTTGGGCTACGACACCTCCGACGGCCGCACCG
>Ga0206679_10003395_pt1 | contig 12262 bp, 1 predicted proteins | sample M110012015metaG_FD_155464 | JGI IMG/M metagenome (GOLD analysis project Ga0206679, IMG submission 155464) | Ammonia-oxidizing marine archaeal communities from Monterey Bay, California, United States - M1 100m 12015 | ecosystem: Environmental > Aquatic > Marine > Intertidal zone | place: USA... | reverse complement strand
CACCTGGAGACAACATACCATTTGTATCTCCATTATATCCACTTAAACTATCCCAATAATAAGAATAAGGACCTGTTCCTCCAAAACCATAAGCATAAGCCAAACCATCATCATAACCATAACAAGAAATACTATCTATCTCATCCGCCTCCACATACAAAGGATCTGGCTGAGAAACTAAAATACTATCAAAAACTTCACAACCATAAATATCTTGTGTAGTAACATAATAACTACCATAAATCAATCCACTATTAATAGTAGAAAGACCTATATCTGTATGTCCATTAGACCAAATATAAGTATAGTTAGGAACCCCTCCAAAAGAAGTAGCACTTACACTACCATCACTCAAACCATAACAACTAACCTCATTATCTACCAAAATAATAGTCTCTATCTCTGAATTCTCAGGAACATAAACACTATCTTTTACCTCACAACCCCAATCATCCGTTAAACTAACAACATGATAACCAGAAGTCAAATTCACTGCATTAGAAAACAACTCTCCATTATCCCAAACATAATAATAGTTCGGCATTCCTCCACTAACATAAGTTTGAGCAGCACCATCATTATCTCCAAAACAAGTTACCGAATTACTCAAAATAATACTGTCAATACTTAAAAAAACGGAAGGCTCTCCAACTGTAATGGTATAACTCTCCGAACAACCATTTGCATCATATAAATGTAAATCGTATGTACCAGAAGATAAACCATACAAAGTATCTCTACCATACTTAAACTGATCCGTACCAGAAGTATATAAACTATCCCCAGATGGAGAAAACCAATAATATCTATAAGGACCCTGACTACCTATTGCCTGAGAAACAATCATACCCGAACTATCCCCCTTACAAGGAACTCCAAATATCTGATTCGAACCCAACAATGGGGTCTGCATCTGTAAAACTTGCAATGTTCCAACCGTATCACAACCATTTGCATCCGTTACTTTAACAAAATAACTACCTCCCAATAAACCTAAAATACTATCCCCTAAACCAATACTAGTATAACTACCATCAAACCACTCATAACTATAAAAAGGTGTACCTCCGGTTGTAGTAGCAGTAGCAAAGCCAGATGACTCTCCGTAACAATTTAGCAACTTTGAAGTTGGTAAAACCTGTAAAGGGAAATTAGGTTCCGTTATTACAACAGTATCTTTATTCATACAATTATTAGCATCAATAACTGACATAATATATGTTCCAGATGTTAGACTACAAAATACACTATCATAAGGCTGAGGAGTTGTATTTAAAATTCCATTCATAAAAAACTGATATGGTAGAGCTCCTCCTGATGGAAGAACAGAAATACAAGCATCAGAACCATTATAACATTTTACATTCTGATAATTTGTAGAAACAGTCAAAGGATTTGAAATTTGGGTAACAACAATTGTGTCTTGTGCAGAATATCCCAATCCATCTGTAACTTTCACAATATAAGATCCTGCTACAACATTTGAAAAAGTATAAGTAGAATTCATAACATTATTAGCGGTCTGAACATTAACTCCATTAAAATCTTGTAACTCTATTAACCATGGTGGTGAAGTAGAATTTAATGTAGGAGACACAGATACTGTACCATCAGTACCTAAACAAGAAGCTTGTGTAGATGACAAATCAACATCAAAACACCCAGTAATAGAAATGGTAACAGAATCTACACCTGAAAGAGTAGAGTCAATACAAGTACCTAAAACTTGACAATAATAAGTTGTAGTATTAGTAGGAGCAACATTTAAAGTAGGACCAGTTCCTAATACAATCCCATTTACATCCGTCCAAGTTGCAAGCCCAGCAATTATTGGTTGATACGCAATTGCATTAATAGTATAAGTAGTAGCTCCGTTTGGCAAGAACTCCCAACCTTCATTAGTAGCTAACCAGTTTAAAGGAAAGTTTCTATCCTGTAATAAATTGGGATCAAATACAATATCAACATTTGCAGAATTAATATCTACCAACGCTTGAATAGCTGCACCACTATTCCAAGTAGCACATAATGGTTTGTTTTTTATAAACATCTCTATTTTATTACTACCTTCATGCATCACTACCTGAGAAGTATGTAGCATTTGATTACAAGAAAACATTGCAATAGAACACCAAGTTACCGTAAATTTTCTATTTGGAGCTACACCTGTAGTACCATAATAAATATTTCCAGAAACACCTACATCAATATCTTGCCATGGTGCCAAAATAGCATTTTCTGGCATAGAACCAGCATTAGGAATAGGTGTATTAATACTATAAGGAGACCATGTATTTGCAACAGAAGTATCAAAAGTAATATAACCATTACCGGAAACTACACACATGTTATAAGTTCCATTATAGAAATCAAAATCGAAACCAATAGGAACAGCAATGTCATGTTGGTCGTCTGTAAACATTTGAGATTCATTAGCACTCAAAGCGTGTAAGTCATGAGGTTGTGGAGCACAAAAGTTCGTATCATCTGAAATTATTATTTGCGCATCTATATTTACAATTGTAAATATTGAAACAAGTAAGAAGACTATTTTTCTCATTTTCGTTTTTTTATCTTTACTAGAAAATCCCTCATATAAGGGATTTTCTAAATGTTTTTATCTTAATAATGTTATAGATCCTTTCTTACTATAATCATGACCATCTTCTCCTGTTGCGTGAAGCACATAATAGTAAACTCCTTCCGGAAGATCTTCTCCATCAATACCTCTACCATCCCATTGGTTATTTGGAGTGTCCCAAGTATACACTAATTCTCCCCATCTGTTATAAAGTAATACCTCTACCGATTTCATAGCGTACTCTCCAAAATCAAAGTAATCATTAGTACCATCTCCGTTAGGAGTAAATACATTATGAATCTCTGGAATTCCTTGTACTTCAATAATAAATGTAGTATCATCCATACAACCGGAATTCATATTCTGCACAGTAATATAAACTTCATTCCCACCTATAACATCAAAAGAATGATTGTCAAATATCTCGTTAAAACTAACACTAGATTGAGAAGTAGAATCTCCTGTTGGCCAATAGAACATATAATTATAAGGGTCTACTGAAATAGTTGCATCTTGGAACCCAGCAATAACAGGAGCTACTCCTGCTCCAGCATAATTAATAATATGTGTTGTTGTAACAAATTCTTCTGAAGGTTCAGTAAGTGTAAACGACTGAACATCTATACATCCATTAGCATCTGTAACTGTAACTGAATAATTACCTACATACAAACTAGTTATCTCATCTAAATTTGAAATTTGTCCGTTTATAGGTCCAGACCAAGAATACATATATCCAGCAGTCCCAGGAACTCCACCATAAGGATCCGCATAACATTCTCCATCATTTAATCCTTTACAAGTAATATCAAAACCACCAGGGAAAGGGTTATAATCTCCAGTTGAAGAACCATTAACTACCAACAAGTCTGGTTCTACTAAAGTAATATTCATAGTTTGGGTACAATTATTTACATCTGTAACCGTAACAGAATGAGTACCCTCAGGCATATTATTTTCTAACTGGCTAGTACCACCTGTAGTCCAAGAGTAAGTATAAGGAGCTGAACCTCCACCTAAATTAACAATTGCAGCTCCATCTGAAAGTCCATTACAAGAAATATTATAAGATATAGTTCCTGTAGGGTCATTTCCATAAAATGCATTTGGTTCGACACCAGAAATTATAGCATCTGGTTCGGATATTGTAATATCAAAACTCTCTGAACAAGATCTACTATCAGTAATAGTTACCGTATAATCTCCTGCAATTAAATTACTAGCTGTTTGACCATTACCTCCACTTGGAGACCAGGAATAAGAATAGTTTGGCGTACCTCCTAAAGGGTTTGCTTTTACTGAACCATTATTTTCTCCGTTACAAGCAACAGCAACATAATTAGTAAAGTTATTTGTAATAGCGTCTGGTTCTATCATATCAAATTCAATAGTTTCTGTACATCCCATATCATCCATAATTGTAACTGTATAAGTTCCTTCTTGTAATCCTGTCACAAAAGAATTGGTAGATCCATTTGGAACAGAAACTGTAGTGTCCCATTGATAAGTATACCCACCTGTACCTCCACTAACATTTAAAGTAATAGCACCATCCGAATCCCCATAACAAGAAATTGGAGTTATATTTTCATTAGCTAAAATTTGTGGTGCAGATGGCATGTTAAATTGAACTGAAGCATCACAACCTGTATAAACCTGACCAAAATTAGCGCTATCAGAGTAGTGAGCAACCAAATTATAATCTCCACCAGTAAGTATAGTAGTATATGCTCCTGTATCAACAACTACACCTCCTAAAGTTTCCCAAGTGTAAGTATAGTTATAGTTAATTGGGAAAACAACATTTGCATGTCCGTCAGTACTATTATAACAAGTTGCCGGCTGAGTTACATTAGGAGAGAGAATACTAACAACAACACCTGAATCTATAGTAGCTTCCCAAACTCCACCCCAAATAACAGTACCAATACAATCATTAACATCTGTTACATAAATATCATAATCACCAGTACATAGATCTAATATTAAAGAATCATTAATTAATGGAATTGGATTTGTAAAAGCAAAGTTTCCTAACTGGTCTCCATCCCAAGAATATGGAGAAGTACCACCTTGAACATCTACAGAAATAGAACCATTACATGAACCATAACAGGTAGACCCTACTACATCAAACAAAGTATACTCTAATTGATCTGGTTCTTGTACATTGGAGTGAATAGTTACAGTACAGTTATTACTATCTGTAATTGTAACTCCATAATTACCGGCATATAAGAAGTTAATCTGATTTTGTGTTACAGTAGTTCCATCAGGATAAGTCCAAGTATAAGTATATGGAGCAACTGCACCCCATACATTATCTACATAAGTACTTCCATCAAATAAATCGAAACAACTTACATCTGTAATAGATGTTGTAGCGTCCATTGTATTAGTAACGGAATCAATATTTCTTGTATCTGAAGCAGAACATCCTCTATCGTCTAAAACGGTTACAGTATAAATACCCGCCATTAAATCATCCGCCATTGGAGTAGTTTGTCCATTTAAATCAGACCATACATAACTATAAGGTTCAATACCTCCAAATGCAATTGATAACAAAGAAGCTGATTCAGTACCTGTACAATAAGAGTAAACTGTAGAACTGTCCTGAATTGCTATTGTTAATTGTGTAGGCTCTGTTATCATTACTGTATCTGTAGCCATACATCCTTTATCATCTGTAACAATTACAGTATGTATTCCAGGAGTTAAGTTATAAGCAGTATCGTTCATTTGCCCAGATAAGCTATCCCAAACAAAAGTATAAGGTAAGGTACCTCCAGTTGCCGTACCATGAGCAATACCATTATCGTAACCAAAACAATCTACATGATCTACCCATTGTGCATTTGCAAATAATTCATCTGGTTGAGAGATTTGGTAATAAACTACCTTTCTACAACCAACCTGATCTTCAATAATAATATCATGACCACCAAAACAAACTCCAGTAGTGGTGTCTGGCATAAAGTTTCCAACATTACCCATATCCCAAGAATAAGAGTGAGGAAGTACTCCTCCAAGAGAAGAAACCGTTACAATAGCGTCACACGCATTAAAACATTGTACATCCTGAATTACCTGAACTGTATTACTTCCATCAGCAGTATTGTAAGCTTGTATTTCTTGGTTTAAGTGTTCAATTTGAATACTATCTCTAATAGAACATCCATTAGAATCGGTAATGGTAACTCCTTGCCATTCTGGTGAAGGCCAAGAGGTGTTTACATCTGCCCATAACGAATCTGCTGTTGCAGTTGTTTCTCCATTATCCCATAAATAACTATAAGGTAATTGAGATTGACCACCAGAAGCAATAACTTTTGCTGCTCCAGTAGAATCTCCCCAACAACTAACATGTGTAAGTAAATTGATAGTACTTGACATTGGAGTCTGTGGCTGATTAATATTAAATGTAAATATCTGTGGACAGAAATAATCTCCATTTAAGTTATTAGGTAATGAATCGTATATATACAATGTATAAGAACCATAGACCAAACTATCTATTATAACAGAGTCTACATCATTTATAGATTGGTAAACCGTATCGATAACACCTCCATTAACATGAGTTAATACGGTAAAGTAAGGGCCAAAACCACCAGAGAAATATGCACTTACTTGTGCTGTTTCTGCACCAAAACATAGTACGTCAATTACCTCCGTACTATCTATAACTAAAGGAGTAGGTGATTCTAAAACTCTTAAGTATCTTTCATAGTCATTACATCCGTTTGCATCTTCAATAGTTATTGTATAAATCCCTGAAGGTAACCCATTAATAGAAGAAACTACTCCATTTGTTACAGAGTAATTAGTCCAATTCACTCCTGAAGCATCTTTCCAAATAAAGTTATAATATTCATCACCTGAATTTGATATTCCATCAGGATCAAAAGGTATACCTCCCGTTGCTGAGATAGAAGAATAAGCAGTACTATCTCCACTACAAGTATAAACTGTATCAGTATTTGAACATCCTAGTTTATATAAAGTAAAGGTTAAAGAACCAGCATTATCTGTATAATCAATATCAGAAAAATCAAAAGTTTTCACATTGCCATCTCCTAAGAATGTATATTCATATCTATGTGTTGTTGTATAAATATCAACATCTGGCCTCATAGTAGAAGCGTCCATAGTCCAATCGTTAATAGGAGTTGCTGTTGTTGTAATAAATGCAGCATCTTTATGATTTGAATTAAAGAATTCTAAACCATAAGTACCTTCTACAACCAACATATAATTTACACCAACTAAAGTTGGGATTGTTGAGGTATGATTATATGCAGAAGTAATAGAACTAAAGTCCATTACAAAGTTATCTATCTGAAACTGAATATTAGTATTACCAATTCCACAAGCCCAAATTGAATCTGGTTGTGTAATAGTAACAATTGTATCTTGAGACAAGCAACCTAAACTATCTTGTAATTGGAAGATGTAATTTCCAGCTACTAATCCTGTTGTTGTATCGGAAGTAGGAATAAATATAGAACTAGAAATAGTATCTATAACAGGAGTACTATAAGTATAAGGAGCAAATCCTGTAGAAGTATTCGCAACTACTGAAACTGAACCAGTAGAATTTCCATAACACGGAACTACATGAGTTAAGTTAATTTGGTCAAAGTTTAAAGTATATAAATCCCAACTTACATTCACTACATCTGAAGCTGTACATCCATTTAAATCTGTTACATTCACAATATAATCCGTTGGAGTAACTCCAGGGTTAGCATAACAAGTATCCAAATCGGAAACTACAAAATTTGGAAATGATGGAGGGTTAGTGGTCCACATGTAAGAGTAAGAAGTAACAAAATTATCTACTTGATACAATTGACAAGTTAATTGTCCAGTATAATTTGAAGAAGGAACAGCCCAAGTATGAATACTCATTCCAGGAATACCTCCAATAGCTCCTCCTGTAAATTCGTAAGTATAAATATGACCTGTATTATACATATTAGGAGTTGGAACATGAGTAGTTAATCCATCCATAGTCCAAAGTACTGTTGGGGTAACAGTTGGAGCAGAAGTATAATCATAAGCTGCATCATATGTATTTCCACCTACATCTGTCAGAGTTCCTGAAACAACTAAAATATAATCTTGACCAGTAATTAATGTATCTCCTAAACCTGAAGGATTATTAAAATCGAGAGTGAATGTATTTATTAATGTAGTGTCGTTTGTAAGGTTCCCTCCTGTAGGAAATGCAGTAAGGATAGTATCTTCCCCGCAATCCATAATAATATCCAGTCCTAAATTAACAAGCATTGTATCTGGTTGATCAATAGTAAACAAATATGGAGGTAATGAATTTCCGTAATAATCAAACATCTCTAAGGTATATTGACCAGCACATCTATTAACATAAGTAGCAACATGCGATGGGTTATACCAAACAGAACCTAATGAATCGACCTTCATAATATTTCCCGCATCATCTCTCCAGATATATGTAAAAGGCGCTACAGAACCAGGACCTATATTTAATGGTCTCATGTACATTTTACCATCACACAGACCAAAACAACTTGCATTTTGAACTCCAATAGAATCCATCGCTAAGTTTGCCCCAGCATTTTCTGGGTGAATATAAACTGTAATTTGTTCTGCACATCCATTGGTATCCGTTACTATTAATGTAAAACCTCCATTGTACTGATTAGAATATCCTAAACCAGTAACAGATGTAGAAGAAGTAGAAAATGGAATCCCTACAGAATCTAACCATTGATAAGAATAAGGGGTGGTACCACCAGTAATAGAATCAATAGTAATAGAACCATCTAAAATCCAAGGAGCGGATGTGCTATCAGTTGTTAAATAAATATTGATCTGATTAGGTTGAGTTAATGTTATAGAATCAGAAGTGCAAGATGTTCCATAAGAATTATCCACTACATCTACTAAATAATCACCTGCAAATAATCCATTCCAAGAATTTGAAAGATTATCTGAAGATATTGGCAAACCAATTTGAGTGGTTGGATTTAATGAATATAATGTATATGTATATCTGTCTACAAAAGGTATAGGACCTGGAAGAACTAGCATTGTATCAATAGTTGCTGAAATTTGACCAGAACCATCATAACAATCAATACTATCTGTAACAGAAAGTGTTGTATTACATGAGGAAAAATTGATATCAAATGATTCATAAGCAATACAACCATTAATATCAGTAACAGCAACAGAATAAGTATTCTCACACAAAGATGTAAGAGGATGAGGACCAGAATTAGTTGGACCTGCAGAATCAAAAACAAAACCTGAAGTATCCCAATAAATCCAATATGGAACTGAACCACCAAGAATGTTTATTATAACCGAACCATTACATGCTCCCTGGGCATCAACATGAATTATTGTGTCAATATGAATACTTATTGGATTAGGATTAAGTGTGAGGATATTATTGGAGAGACATCCAGTACTATCATTAATAACTTCTAAACTATAACTACCTGAGTCAGCAGCTAACGATGTGAATACAATTGAATCCGATACAGAACTTACGCTTTCAATTAATACACCTTCAAATGATAAATTATAAGTATAATTATAAATCCCTGATAAAGCATTAGTAGTTTGAGCATGTAGTGTTAATGGAGCACAGATTCCAATCGTAGATAATATTGAAGAACAACTATTATAATATATCTGCACTGAATTTTGTGTTTGACATCCTCCTGCATCTGTTATCCAATAAGTATATGTTCCTTCATCTAATCCAGTTATAGGATCACCATTTTGCCATCCTGTTATTTGAGAAAACCCAGTTCCATCATCAAACCACATCGAATAAGGAGCGGTACCATTAGAAATGTTGACAATTATTGATCCATCTGCTGCTCCAGATGCAGAAACATTATTACTAGTATATGTACTAGAAAGAGCATTTCCTATTATTGTAAAAGTATCTATTGCTGTACAATTATTCTCTGTGTTTGTTACAGATAAAATATAATCTCCAGTTGTTAAAATAGGAAGTACAAGAGAATCTACCGTTGTAGAATTATTAATAATTGAAACTCCTGAAATATCCAATAAATCCCAATTATTAGAAAAAGGAGAATTAGGTGTAGAACAAGAATTAATATATGCTGTAAGAGTAGCTCCTGCTCCACCACAATAACTCATATCACCAGTATATGTAATATTTCCTCCAGCTGTAGGATATACATAAACTGAATCTAGAGTGTTAAAACCTGCCGTAGCACAGTCTGTATTATTTATATTTACCCTATAAAATCCTGAATTAACATTAGAAAAAGTATAAACGTTCGACACCTCTCCCATTACGGATTGAATAATATTTGAGTTTATATCTGTTAGATAAAAATCGAAAGGACCAACAGCAGGAGCTGATACCGTAACTGTAATTTGCCCATCATTTGTATTAATATCTGTAGCAACAACAGAAGTATAAGTGGATGATGGAGGACATTGTGCACTAGATTGCAAATACGACATCCCTAAAAACAGAAATAGTACTACCTTTAAGAAAGTAGTACTGTTAAACAATTCTTTATTTATTGTTCTCATAATATATTTATATATCTTTTATTCAAATTTATAATCTTCAATTTGCAAATATAACCTTAAATCATCAACTTTTCTTACTAATCTTTATTTTTAGCAGCATCTGATTGTTAATATCCTTTATTGCAAAGTAATTTTTTTATGTATTTTATTGTTGTTTATTGTTATCTCTACAAAGTAAACTCCTTTACTCTTAGTAGTCTTTTCTATAACTAACTCTCTCTGATGATCTAACTCATAAACATCTACAATATTACCCAAAATATCAAACAACTTTACCTGACCATCTATCATCACTCTTCCAAAATCTAAAGTCGTTCTATCTACAAAGGGATTAGGATAAATATTTAAATCTAAATCCCTAATATCTATAGAAGTAGAATTCTCAAAAGTTGTAGTATCCGATTCACTAACACATCCATTAACATCTTCCACTTCACAATAGTAACTACCTGGTGTTAAAACCATATAAGAAGAACCACCCTGAAGAATCACAGATGGGTTACTTAACTCCTTCCATTTATAAACATAAGAAGGAACCCCTCCCGTTACACTTGCTGTTAAAGTAGCATTATTCTCCGTTACATTTACAATTAATAAATCTGGCTGATTTAACTCAAAAGTATCCACCTTCATACAAGATTCATCATCTGTAACACTTAAAGTATAAGTCCCCTCTGATAACCCGTTTATTATAGACCCTACCATTCCTCCAGGATTCCACTGTAAGGTATAAGGACTTGTACCCCCAGTAATACCTCCATTTGGTGGAGATACAGTTATAGATCCTGTATTGTTATCGTAACAATCTACATCTATTACAGATGCATTTACTGAAATCTCTCCTAGCTCTGTAAGCTCTATAGTGTCTCTTGAAGCACATCCCTCATAAGGTAAACCAAAATTTAGACTGTCTCCATACTGAGATTCTAAAACATAAAAACCTGCAGGAAGATTAGATAGCATAGAACCCGATCCAACAGAAACACCCGGAGTATTTACATTCTCCCAGTTATAACTAAAGTTCGGATCTGTATTCGGATTTAAAACACTTAAACTTCCCGTACTTGTTCCATAACACAACACATGAACTATATTAGATTGGTTAACCTGAGAAGTAGTCTGGTGATCATATCCAACCGACTGAACTCCTACTCCACCAGGAAGCAAAGAAGAACTACATCCATTGTCATCTGTTAATATTACACTCCATGTTCCTGAACACATATTTGGTAAAATAGTACTTCCAATTATGGTGTCAGTCAACTGAACTCCTGTTGTGGTTTCTGTAGAAACTCCAACATAAGGAGAAGTACCTCCCACTAAAGAAATCTCTAATTGACCATTACAAGAACCTTCACAACTTTCATTTCTCAATACTCCTAAAGTAGTATATTGTAAATCATCTGGACTCGTAATATCAAAACTATTATTTACACTACAATTATTACTATCCTTTACCGTAACAGAATAGGTTCCAGATATAAGAGCGCCAATACTATCGTTAATAGAGTTAAATCCATTCGGACCATACCACTGATAAGTCAATGGTAGATGATCCGTTCCTCCACCTACAACATATAACTCTCCATTGTTATCTCCATAACAACTCACATGATACCCTCCATTATATATTACAGGATCAAAAATAGTAGAAGTCATAGTTCCTGTTATTGTATCAATATCTCTAGTATCACTCACCAAACACCCTCTACTATCCATAACCGTAATAGTATAAACTCCTGCCAATAAATTAGTAGCAGTTGGTGTAGTTTGTGGTGTTACAGGATTATCATCCCACTCGTACCAATAAGGTGGAGTACCTCCATTAGCTAAAGAGGTTAAACTAGCAGAGTTAATACCTATACAGTAAGGTAAAACAGTCTGGTCATCTAAAATATTTACCTCAAAAACTGGTGGCTCGTGTGTCAACACAGTATCAGAAGATTGACATCCTCTTGAATCTACAATATAAACCGTATGAACACCTGGAGACAACATACCATTTGTATCTCCATTATATCCACTTAAACTATCCCAATAATAAGAATAAGGACCTGTTCCTCCAAAACCATAAGCATAAGCCAAACCATCATCATAACCATAACAAGT
>Ga0206679_10003394_pt1 | contig 12263 bp, 13 predicted proteins | sample M110012015metaG_FD_155464 | JGI IMG/M metagenome (GOLD analysis project Ga0206679, IMG submission 155464) | Ammonia-oxidizing marine archaeal communities from Monterey Bay, California, United States - M1 100m 12015 | ecosystem: Environmental > Aquatic > Marine > Intertidal zone | place: USA... | reverse complement strand
TCACCAAGAAAAAATCGTGATAAATCCAAATTGTTAGTTTGTCCTACAAATCGATTAGAATAATTCAACAATTACAAAGGCATGATGCCCTTATATTTGGGCACTTAAATAAGATCCATGAGAAGTTTGATTTGTGTTTTACTCGTGTCATGTGCTCTAGCTGGGTGTACCGGATGTGGAAAAGAACCCGGCACACGACCAATAAGTGATCAAGACGCTGTAGCGGTCTATGGTGATGTGCTAGCAGATGAAGCCCAGCTTTCTCTTTTAGAAAAAGGTCTCAACGATTATCTGTTGGCTCCAGGGGAGGGACGATTCGAAGATTTAATGAATTGGGCTCATCCCAACTTCGTTACTAGCGAAGCGGAATATAGAATGGCTTTGGAATCGATGCAAGATTTCTACGATCGAGGAGTAAGAAACGATTTGCAAGAGTGGAATATCGAGCAAGTATTTCCTTTACAGGATTTGGACTCTATGTGGGTTTGCTTGGTTCGTTACCAAGTCCACAACAAGATCAACATCATGGATCATTTTAATGGTTTGGCCGGAAACTATCTGGGACCTCTGAAGCAACAGTTTTCATTCGCCGAAGTCAGCTATGACTCAACGATAACCCAATACACCGTGCTAGGCACGGACTACATTTTTGCATTCTACGAAAAGGAAAATGACAACATGTACTTCACATCCACAGCGATGGTGCAAAGCCCTACGATCTACTCCATGATTGATCATGAGACTTTAGTGATCCTGCGCTCTTACCAGTACTAGTTAATCTTTGAACTGATTGAGGAGGCCTTCGATCTTCTCTTGCATACCCATCCAGTCGACTACTGCGTATCCTTCGGGAACACTGAAAATGGAATCATCTACATCATCCATACGAACGGAAGTAGCGCGCAATCGCATCCTCATTCCGTATTGTTCGACTTCATAGCCTAATAACACTTCATCACACATATTGAACTGATTCCACCAGTTTGGATTAGGAATTTGTATCTCTGATGTGTGGTACAAGGAAATCGCTGGAACAGAATCGGAGGCAAAGTTTGCGATTGTCTTATTGCAAAGAAATCCTGCTATTGAATCCTTTTCACTAGTAGGCTCCAACACCATCGCTGGCATATTACCCAACATATCCGTGACTCCTGGCGCATCTAAATTCATTGCCACTTTTTCGTCAAAAGAATTAAGGACCTGACTAAAACGTTCGGTGTTATTGTCTAAATATAATTGACTGGTAACAATACCGCCAAGGGATCTGAGTTCGGCCAGAATTTGGCCATTATCGAAACTCATCATCATTGTCTTCGGGTACAGATTGATGAGCATATCATCTTGATCGAAGGGAAAACTCACCTCGTATTCTATTACACCTTCCGAAAACTCACGTTGCTTATCCGAGTTGTCACATCCTACCACAGCAATGGCTAGAATTGCAATAACAACTCCATAGATTCTTCTTTCCATCAAAATTATTTTCAGAGCTACAACAGTAATATTCAAGGTTAAAACGGTCAAAATTCATCTAATTTTCCCACAACGACCTCGCCAATAAGTAAAGTTTTTCATACCGGCCTATTTGATAACTATATCGCTAAATTTGCCGTGACTTTAGCATGAAAAATGTCCGGCCTAACATAACGAACGAATTCGCCAAATTGAGAACCGTAATCATTGGCATAGCCAATAGTTGCGGCCCTACTCCCTCTGCGGATGAATGTTACGATCCGAAGTCTCGACAGCACGTTGAGGCAGGCACCTACCCTGTTGAATCCGACTTAATCTCCGAAATAGATAATCTAGCTAATAAGCTGTCTAACCGAGGTATTCAAGTGATTCGGCCAGATCGTATAGACAACTACAATCAGATCTTTTCAAGAGACATTGGCTTTGTGGTAAACAACAAGTTCATCATCAGTCAAATGATCGAAGAGCGTTCAAAAGAAATCGAAGCTCTTGAAGATCTCGTTGATCAATTTCCTTCGGAAGACGTTATTGAAATGAGTGGCGAAGCATTTTTAGAAGGTGGCGATATTATTCTCCACGATCAGGACATCTTTATTGGCTACACGAATGCGGCGGAATTCTTGAACCTAAAAGTAGCTCGCACTAACGCCGCTGGTGTCGACTTCATTAAGAAGCATTTTTCTGAGAAGACGGTACACTCGTTTGAACTTAATAAATCTGAAGATGACCCTAAGGTGAACGCGCTTCATCTTGATTGTTGCTTCCAGCCGCTAGGGTTGGGACATTGTTTGATTCATGAAGAAGGGTTCAAACACCAGACTGATCTTGATACACTTCATTCCATATTTGGAAAGAAGAATTGCATCACCATAGATGCTCAAGAAATGTACGATATGGGAGCTAATGTATTCTCCATAGCACCAGATACTATTGTTTCGGAAAAAGGATTCACCCGTATCAATGCAGAATTAAAATCACGCGGATATGAAGTGATCGAAGTACCTTACTCAGAAACCGCCAAAATGGAAGGACTGCTTAGATGTTCAACACTACCAATCCAGAGATCCAAGACATAATATGAAGCAATGTGCTTCCACGATATTGATGATTCGTCCGGTAAACTTTCGGATGAACGAGCAGACAGCTGTCAACAATTATTACCAAACGGTCCTAGACGATCTTTCACCTGAAGAAGTCAATTCTAAAGCTCAGGAAGAATTTGATCAGTTTGTTTCTAAGCTTAAAAACCAAGGCGTCAATATCGTAGTGGTCGAAGACACTTTAGAACCCGACACCCCTGATTCCATTTTTCCTAATAACTGGGTTAGCTTTCACGCCGACGGGCGAATTGGACTTTACCCGATGTTTGCCGGAAATCGCAGATTAGAACGACGAGAAGAGGTGCTCTCGCTTTTGCGCGATGGCTACGACTTTAAGGTCGATGAGATTGTTGATTTTACGGAGTTTGAAGACCACGAAAAATACCTTGAAGGAACGGGAAGTATCGTTCTTGATCGCAAAAACAGCAAAGCATACGCAGCAATTTCGCCACGCACAGACGCCGTGGCCTTCGCACATTTTTGCGAAGAGTTCAACTACGATGGAATTCTGTTCTCAGCGCTCCAGGACGTTGAAGGGAAACGGGAGTTGATATACCATACAAACGTTATGATGTGTGTGGGAGATGGATACGTTGTCATTTGCCTCGATACAATTGATGATGTCGGTGAACGAAATGAGGTTGAAAGAGAGCTCAAATCTTCGGGACTCGAAATCATAGAAATTACAGAAGACCAGAAGCATCGTTTTGCTGGAAATATGCTCAACGTTTGTAATGAATCTGGAGAAAGTTTTACGGTTATGTCTGGTTCAGCGTATTCTGCGCTTTCCTCAGAACAAATCGAACAAATAGAAAAACACGGCAAGATCATACACAGCAGTTTGGATACGATTGAAGCATGCGGAGGCGGAAGCGCTCGCTGCATGATGGCCGAAGTTTTTCTACCAAAAACAGTCTGATGCAAAAGATCGAATCGATCATTCAAAACGCTGTCGTTAAGGCAGTTAAAATATTGTTTGAAGCGGATGTTGACGCTTCGCAAGTGCAGATTCAGAACACTAGGAAGGACTTTGAAGGTGACATCACTGTTGTGGTTTTCCCTTTAGTTCGATTGGCTAAAAAGAGCCCAGAAGAGACTGGAAACATCCTTGGAGAAGAACTTACAAAGTTGGACGAAGTTGTTGGGTTTAATGTGGTCAAGGGCTTTCTTAATTTGATCATCTCTCCTAATTGGTGGATCGACTTTTTGAATTCAATTGCTGCTGACGAATCATTTGGGACACAGCCTGCTTACTCAAAGCCACAGGTAATGGTTGAATACTCTTCACCCAACACCAATAAGCCTCTGCATCTAGGTCATCTTAGAAATAACTTTCTTGGCTTTTCTGTTGCTCAGATTTTACAAGCCGCTGGTCATGATGTTGTAAAAGTTCAGATCATAAACGACCGCGGTATTCACATCTGTAAAAGCATGGTCGCATGGCAGCTTTTTGGAAATGGAGAGACTCCTGAATCATCAGGCATTAAGGGGGATCACCTCGTCGGAAAATACTACGTGGCCTTTGACAAGGAATTCAAACGTCAGATTGCTGAACTTAATGAGCAAGGCATTCCTACAGATGAAGCAGAGAACAAAGCGGCAATCATGATGCAGGCTCGCGAAACACTGCAGAAATGGGAAGCTGGCGATGAAGAGACAGTTGAACTGTGGAAGACTATGAACGGCTGGGTATATGCTGGGTTTGAGTCTACCTACAAGGAGATGGGTGTCAGTTTTGACAAACTCTATTATGAGTCTAATACCTATCTAACGGGCAAAGATGAAGTAATTGACGGCTTGGAAAAGGGCGTTTTTACAAAGCGAGAAGATGGATCTGTATGGGTCGACCTAAGTGGTGACGGATTGGATCAAAAACTCGTCCTTCGTTCAGACGGGACTGCCGTTTATATGACCCAAGATATCGGCACAGCGATTCTTCGGTTTAAAGATTTTCCGGAACTTCAAAACCAAATTTATACGGTTGGAAATGAGCAGGAATATCACTTCAAAGTTCTATTCCTCATTTTGGAAAAATTAGGATTCGCTAAAGCTGATCAAAACTACCACCTAAGCTACGGCATGGTAGAGCTACCTGAAGGCAAAATGAAGTCTCGAGAAGGAAATGTTGTAGACGCAGACGATTTGCTGTCAGAAATGTCAAGAACGGCAGAAGAAATTACTTCGGAATTAGGAAAACTCGACGGACTCGAAGAACACGACAAACAACTGGTTTACAAACAATTAGGTCACGGCGCACTAAAGTACTTCCTTCTTAAAGTGGACCCGAGAAAGAGTATGATGTTTGACCCCAAGGAGTCGATTGACTTCAATGGGAATACTGCACCTTACATACAATTCAATTTCGTTAGAACGCGATCCTTGTTACGCCAATCAACGGATGACTTGAGCCAAATTTCTAACATCGAATTAAACGAGTCTGAGCAGAATCTAATTCAGGCGATATATCAATTTCCATCTATCGTTGAAGAGGCGGCTAATGATTACAATCCAGCACTCGTGGCAAACTACTGCTACGATCTCGTTAGGGCTTATAGCTCATTCTATCAAGGCAACCCTATTCTCAAGGAAAACGACGAGGAAAAGCGAAAGCTTCGTCTATTGATTTCTAAGAAAATAGGCGACGTTCTGCACACAGGCATGGGCTTGTTGGGCATCGAACTTCCAGAGCGGATGTAAGTTTATCGAGCACAACAGACGCTATTTTGGAACTTTATTTGTGCAGGATGGTTTTTGAATTGAGGCAAAGGAATCTCCAAGGGCCTTGCGCTTCTTATGCCTAAGATTTAATCGACTACTAAAAAGCTCGAGATCTTCTGTTTCTCGGTCTGAACTTCGATTTCAAATTTGCCCGAGCTCAAAGTTCCAACGGGCATCTCCTCTGCGTGTTTACCGACCTCTAACGACATTTTTACAATTTGCTTCCGATCCTTTCCTGGCCCAGAAATAAAAACCTCGATTTCAGTAGGAGCTGGAGCGTCCATGTTCAAGACAAGCACACCTCTGCCCTTGTCATAACAAGAATTTTCAAGATTGAGGAATCTCGGCTTCGAAGGATCATTACCAAGTTTCTTCAGTAGCTTTTTGTAAAGAATTGCCGCCAAAACAACCATCAAAGTGACAATGAGAATCGTCTGAATAATATCAATAGGATCGTTCATAGAGAAATGATGCCTTCAATCTTAGCGGCTTCGGTGTAGCGTTCAAAAATTGCATCAGCGCTCAGCATAATGTCCTTGATAGTAATACTTGTATAATTCCCCTTCTTACTCAGTCTCGGTGTAAATTCAGCGCTTTCACCAAAGATCAACTTGAGGGCTGAAATCTTCTTTTCGTCAGAAGGAAGGATGAATTTGAACATGAACATGGTTGGCCAAGTATGTGTCTCGTCCAGCATAGTCCTCAACTGTTCTAACTTCTTTTTATCCATGGTGAATTTGTGCGAGCGAAATTACGATTTAATGGATACTAACCGAAGGGAACGCGGGGTTGCAGGGAAAATAATTTGATGCCCAATAGGCTCATACATATATGACTCAATGAACACATTAATCTTCTAACAACAATCCCCGGCTGGAGCACAATGGCCCAGATTCTCCATCCTAACTTTAACCTTTTCAACTGGGGCACAGCAGCTCTCGCTATCGACCGTGACAATCGTATGATGAGGGTCATTGAACTGAACATCCTCATGAAAAACATACACCTCCCACTGATAGCCGTCTGGATCAGCAACCCAAAATTTGTCTTGAAGAGCGAAGCAGCAGCTAGTTCCCATTTCCTCGCGGGTATTGAGCTTGTACGCATTCATCAGCTCAAGCTTGGATTTTAATTCCCCCACAGTTTCTACTTGGAAACCAAGATGTCCGAAACTAGGCTCAACTCTATCGGGTTTCTCAACAAATGAGATGACTAATGCGGGCTGTTCCAATATCCACTTGGTATAGCCAGGCCTCACCTTTTCTGGAGCCTTGCCAAAAAACTTGGTGTAGAAATCTAAAGTCTCTCCTATGCTTTTAACATAGAGGCTGATGTGCATTCTTGGGAAGGAAGGGGTATTCATGATAAATATCTATTATCAAATGTTCAATGTCAAATTGGTAGACAAAGAATTCTTGAAATTGTCCAGTCTTTTGAAATAATCTTTCAGATTCTCTTGATTCAGCGAGTAGCAAGTCTTCGGCCCATTGACCTCAGCTTTGATCAACCCAGCTCTTCGAAGTTCTTTCAAATGCTGGCTTACTGTAGACTGGGCCAGAGGCAATTGCTCGACAATTTCTCCACAGATGCAGGTTGCTGATTCAGAAATCATTCTCATAATCAAGACGCGCGCAGGATGACCTAATGCACGGTTGTACTTACTTAGCTTGTTGTCTTTGGCTTCAAACCCTTGCGGATGAATCATAGAGCAAAGCTATCGTATTAATCCGATTAAGGCTGAGAATTAAGGTTAAGCTGAGCGCATTGGAAGCCTTGTCACCATATCGCTGAGATTGACCCTTTTCAATGTCCATGCGTCTTTTGGCCTGTCGGCATTGAGGGCCTACAACCGAACACTCCCAAGAGTGTTTCCATCGACTTTGGCACTATATTCGATAGAGAATGAACCAATCCGATTCACGCGTGTACGGGTTGTCGAATTATCTGAAAAAATATGAATGCCAATCACATAAAATCGACCTGCCTAAGCCTTATAGCTCTGCTTCTATTTGGCTTTGTCCTAGGACAGGAAAGCTCAAAAGCTAGCTACGATGGCAAGTATGATTCGAAGCAAAAAAAGGAGCTTCAAAAACTTAGCTTACCCTCTTATCAGCAAATCGAACAAGACCCTACTTCAGAAGCAAATTGGCAAATTCACTATGACCAGTCTTGGTCGAACAGCGTTTCGTCAGATTCGAAACAAATCGATAATAACGAACAAGTTTCGCTCGATGCTATCATTGCCGGTATGCGGGAATATATTCCGCATTCCTACACATTTTACTACAACAACTACCGCAATCAAAGACACAACACAGATTACTACCCTCATCTCGAATTAGCATACGATTTGCAACCCGATAACCCTGAAACCTTCGACGAGTTTATCGCTTATGGCGAGATTGAGGAGAATCAGTCGATAAAGAAAGAATTTAGTCAAAAGCTTCTAGACGCTGAAGTCTATAGCGATGCTGAGCTTGAGTATAATTGGAATACACTCAATTCATGTTCGGACAACTCCATCCTCATTACTAATGGCAATGTAGACACCTACCCTGCTTGGATCCAACAAGAAGTCTATGATGCGGCTCAAACTGTTAAGGTGGTGAACGTGGATCTCCTTTACAACAAATCCTATTGCACCACCACTTTTGACGAGTTAGGTGTTTCCAATATGGAAATCTCTAGAGATACCGATCCGCTGAAGATCTTGGAGCATATTCTGGACGAAGAACCAGCGATGGATACCTATGTGGCCTTGACGATGCCACACAAAGTTCTCAAGAAATACAGTAAATCACTGTATATCACAGGATTAGCCATGCGCTACGACCCTTCTGGAAAATTTGAAAACCTTCATCATTTGGCCAGAAACTGGGAAGTTCGATTCCAAAAGGAGCACATGCAAAAGTCGGATCCGATAAATAAAAACTACGTGATGATGTTGGCCATTCTCAACAACTACTACGACGACATAGGAAATATTGCCGCACGTGATGAAGTACGATCGCTCATGAAAGTGCTCGTGCCTCAAACCGGAAAACCAGCTAAAGTCAAAGCGATAAGCACGTATTAATTTGTTCTCCAAGAACTACAAAAACATAGCAGATGAGCAGCTGATGGTGCTTGTTGGTAAGAAAGACCAGCAGGCATTTTCTGAGTTGTATGATCGGTATTCAGACCGGCTAGTCAACTACTTCTATCGTATGCTCTGGCAGGACGGTGAAAAGGCACAAGATTTCATGCAAGACCTATTCTCAAAACTGATCCACAAGCCACACCTGTATGATGAAAAACGTGCATTTAAGACTTGGGTATTCAGTATTGCCAATAATATGTGCAAGAACGAATACAGGAAGCAAGAAATTAGAAAGAATACCAGCTACGAAGTGAAATACGACGTAGCTGGAGAAACCGGTGCGGAGATGGAACAAGCTCTAGACTGGTCGGCATTCAACGCTAAGCTAGACGAGGTGTTGGAAGAGCTCGATGACAAAAAGCGCTCAACATTTGAGATGCGATATCGCGAAGATCTCAGCATCAATGAAATCAGTCAAGCCATGGATTGTAGCCAGGGCACTGTTAAATCAAGACTGTTTTATACACTCAAAATCTTGAACCAGAGGTTGAAAGTATTTGAAGGAATAGGCACGCTGGTCGCGCTGATCAGCTGGTTGTATTAAATACCAACTATGGACGATAAAAGAAAATACGATCCCGAGGACATTGAGTCTTTGATGATGCACAAGACATTTGAAGAGCTCTACCCTGAGGAAAAGACATTTGTTTTAGAGCACCTTGATTCTGCGACTGAATACGAGTCAATGCGGAAAACAATGCTCACAGTTATTGCAGCTTCCAACGATCACGATCGAATAGTGGCGAACCCCGCTATAAAAGATAATCTACTTGCCGAATTCGGCGCCCAAAAACATGGTGGGTTCACAATATGGCTGAATTCTGTGCTCTCTTGGCTTGCACCACCAAAAACTGAGTGGTACCGAAAGCCTGCCTGCCAAATGGCTTTTGCGAGTATTGCATTACTAATTGGAGCCTTTATATTCATTCTTAGTGATGACGAAGTGCGATTTGCTGATGCTACCAAACCTAGCGATGACACTGCAACAAATCATGCTCCCTCGAATTCTTTAGAAAACAACGAGCCAACAGAAATGATCGAGGAGAAAGAGCTCGAGGATTCTCAAATAGAAACGCCGGCTGCGGACTTTGCAGAGACGCTCCAAATCAAAGATGATTTTATCACTACTTCAGATCAATCAAACGACACAAATCCTGGTCAGGCATCGAGCACTTTTGATGCTACCAACGAAAGTACTTTCAATTGGGATCTGGCTGATGGTGATGTGGTGACTGAGGATGTAGCATTAAACGACAATTTTAATGATGAGCGATTTGCAGAAAATGGAAAAGATCGAACTGAAGAACTCGAAGATTTATATGATCGCAAAGCAGAGAATGAAATTGAAGAGGAGAGCAACAAAGTTGAAATAGTTACAAGTGACAAGCTTGCTTACGAAAAAGTGGCTGCGCGAGCCACGGTGCCAGCGATGATCGATGATATTTCAATTGAAATGTCCGAAATCCGGGATGATGTGATGGGAAATTCGATGATCGGTGAAATGGAATCGGTTAAAATTTCAAGTTTTGACACTGTCGAAGATGCCGGAATCGCAACTGGTTCTGATGTAGACTTTGAAGGCGAGTCCTTATTCAGTAAGAAAGCGACCGGTATGTCCATGCAAGCTTCTGCAAGTGAGTACAAGGATTTGATTGATCTCCTTTACACGGCGATGTAACTTCACTTTAAAATCAAAAGGCACACCCATTGCATAGAACACCTCTAAAATCGCGTTCAAAGCAATCAATTGCTCATCGCTGAACAAGTCACCGCTAAATTCATCTTATCCAGAAGCTTTGCCTTCCAAGCGGCAAATATAGGGTGTGGCTCTACCCTCTTCTCTTTAATTTCTATCGTTGTAGATTTCATCCTCGGAGGAAAAGGATAAGATGGATCAAAATCCCAATAGGAGGAATTCTCAGAAATGAGATTTAATCATAATTATAATTCCTAGATAAAGAATCGCGCTTCCCAATTAAACCTTAGAACCAACGCACAGTCCTATATTCGCACGGATTTTAAACCAAAATAAATATGATTAAACTCTGCGAACACCTTTATTACCTAGGTTTCATTTGTCTTTCTTTTAGCGCAAACGCTCAAACATTTGACGGCTACGCCCTCTACAATCAAGGAAATTCTAACACAGCTTATCTCATTGATTCTGATGGAGATATCGCGCACATTTGGTCTTGCGATAACGCCGGAAACTATGCGTCAGCCCTTCGAGACAACGGAAACCTTGTTCGAGGCGCCAAAGACGATAACGCTCCAATTGACGGCCCTGCTACAGGAGGATTAGTTCAAGAGCTCGATCACAATGGCGACATAGTTTGGGAGTTTGAATACTCGACCAACGAAGTTATTTCTCACCACGACATCGCACTCATGCCTAACGGCAATGTGCTGCTAATCGCTTGGGAAACCATTGATGAAAATGATTTTATCAATTGGGGATATGAAGATGACGGCGATATCTACGCTACACACCTTATCGAAGTGCAGCAAGACGGAACCGGTGGAGAAATCGTTTGGGAATGGCACGTGATCGATCATCTTGTACAAGATGTAGACGATACAAAGCCAAACTACGGCGACATCAGTGAAAACTGGCAGCTACTCAACATCAACGTGGACGCTGGAACCGGCGGAGGCCCCAATCAAGGAAATGGCCCTCTAGATTGGCTACACGTCAACGGGCTTGACTACAACGCAGAACTCGACCAGATCGTTTTCACTTCGCGATACTTGAGCGAGATCTTCGTTATCGATCACAGTACGACTACGGAAGAAGCTGCTTCACACGAAGGAGGCAATTCAGGCATGGGTGGAGATTTTCTCTATCGCTGGGGAAATCCTGACAACTATGAAACTGCGGGTGATCAGATTATTCCTGCTGCTTGTCACGACTCACGATGGATCCAAGAGGGCCGACCAAATGCGGGCTGGATCCAATTCTTCAATAATGAAGGTGGAAGCGGAGGTTCATCGACAGTAGATGCTGTAAACGCACCACACAACGGTTTTGTTTTTGACAAGATCGAAGGCGAGCAGTTCGAGCCTTCTTCATACTCTTGGAGGCACGAATGTATCGATGATGCAAACGGTCAGTCGGCTTCTGATAGAATGACGAATGGAAACGTATTTGTAAACCTGAGTGGCGGCTTCGGAGGAGGAGGCTACATGTATGAGGCTACAGAAGATGGCGATGTGGTATTTCAATACAACGCCGACAGCGAAAAAGGTTTTCGATACGAGTGTGATCACCCGGGTATCCAAGCATTGTTGACTAACCCATGCGATAGCGGAACCGGAATCGATGAAATCGAATTGCTTAACGTAACTGTTTTCCCAAATCCATCGGATGACGGGCAGTTCAAAGTGATTGGTGAGTTTGGGCTAAACGGCTTGGATCAGATCTTGGTGCACGACATGTTTGGCAACTTGGTTGCAGACCTTCAAAACACAAACCGCATTGAAATGACGGCTCATTCGGCGGGCGTATATGTGGCTACTTTGATCTGCGGAGGAAAGCGTAACTCACGAATGCTGACAATCGCTCAATAATCGGATAATGAGACGATTATCGTTTTTCCTGACACTCATCACTTGTTCAACTCTAGGGTGGGCTCAAGATGGTTTTTACCAAATCGACTCCATTCCTGAAATCAAGATCTATTTCGTCCAAGACAATTGGGACGAGCTGCTTGACGCCCTATTCATAGAAGGGGACGAAGATCGCCTTGAGTGTGATGTGGTCATCGACGGGACGGTCTTACCCTCTTGCGGGATTCGGTACAAAGGCTTCAGCTCTTCAAGCATAGATTACATCA
>Ga0206679_10003378_pt1 | contig 12300 bp, 16 predicted proteins | sample M110012015metaG_FD_155464 | JGI IMG/M metagenome (GOLD analysis project Ga0206679, IMG submission 155464) | Ammonia-oxidizing marine archaeal communities from Monterey Bay, California, United States - M1 100m 12015 | ecosystem: Environmental > Aquatic > Marine > Intertidal zone | place: USA... | reverse complement strand
CATCGAGCAAATTAACGACGAGCTCGAAACGTTCTGCTGGAACGGTTGCCGGTAACGAACGGGTGTCATTTCCTAGATAATCTGCACCGCAAAGGTCGACGCATACCCCATAATCATCATCGTTTAAGGCTTCAATAAGGTCGTGGTATTCAGCTTTATCGGTATGTAGGACGGTCTGACCATTGGTCACGGTCACAGCAGCTCCGTGGAGCCTTTCAACATCGTCGTCAGGCATTTCTTCTTCACCTGATTCGGTTTCCTCATCAAGCGAGGCGGGTGGCTCAGTCATAGAGGCCCCCTGTGCGGATGATGACGGGTTCAGGTTGTGCGTCCATCGCCGCTTCGTGTCCCAGTTCTATCTCGGCTCCTCGTCCTGTTTCGTCGCGTCTTTGAGTTAGTTCTCCGGTACGAATCTTTTCGTGCAGGGCGAGAATGGCATGCAGCAATGTTTCCGGTCCGGGTGGGCACCCAGGTGCATAAATATCGACAGGTACTACTTGGTCGACACCTTGGACAATCGCATAGTTGTTAAACATGCCTCCACTGGAAGCACATACACCCATACTGATGACCCATTTGGGTTCCATCATCTGGTCGTAAATTTGCCGCAGAACAGGAGCCATTTTCTGACTGACTCGGCCAGCAACAATCATGAGATCCGCTTGTCGCGGTGAGGCGCGGAATGTCTCCATTCCGTAGCGAGCCATGTCATAGTGAGCGGTTCCTGTGGCCATCATCTCGATAGCGCAGCAGGCAAGACCAAAGGTTGCGGGCATCAGGCTTCGACGTCGGGCCCATTTGACCAATTCTTCGATCGGCGCCGTGATTATGTTGTGGCCGAGACCAGCAAGTCCGTCATCTCCTAGACCCAGCTTGTGTTTGACGTCTGATAAATCGGGCATTAGGCAGCCTCCGAGTCATCAGTATCAGTCTCGAGTTCCATTCGACCCTCAAGACCGACCTTACGGATTGTCGATGTCGTCGTCCGTTCTGGGTTGGTGGCCGGAGTTAACAGTCGACGACCTGGACCCCAATTGAGTCCACCTTTCGCCAGTTCATATACAAAAGAGAGAAAGAAAATGCCGGTAAAAATCGTCATGGCTATAAGTCCAAATAGACCCAATTCATCGTTAGCAACTGCCCATGGATACAAGAAGACAATTTCGATATCGAACATGATGAAAAGCATGGCAACCAAATAGAACTTGACCGGAAATCGTTCCGGTATCGCTACTTGGTCAGTTATGCCACATTCATAGGCCGGATCTTTTGGCAATGGTGTCTCGTTCCGGGGCTAGAAGACGAGAGGCAACAATGCTCAGGAGGACGAAGAGAACCCCAAGTACTCCTAGGGTCAGAACCGGGAGGTACTGCTCCATCTCAATTTGCCCTTTCCCTAATTCAGTTCCCAGCTGCTTCCCGGACAGCCCATACGGCTTGATCCCGTCGGTGAAGGTGATAACAACCTAAACCAAAAAGCAACCCCGAGAAGATAGCTACAAGTGCTGGCCGCAGCCTGAGGTTGCCTTGGTCTCTGACCATTACAACGGTATATAGCGGTGCTGCCTCATCAAGTTCTGCCACAGGTAACAAAACTTTTCCATCCCCACCCAACTTATTGGGATCGATATCTGCAGTGGGTTTGTAGGGCTGCAATTGAACCGCGGCATAGTGAGGACGGCCCCTACTAGGAATGAAGTATTGGGTCACTGCATTATCTGGAATTCCGAGTGGCCGGTAACGCTCTCCACCTACGCGCATAACTCGATGAACCTGATAGTCGGTAGCTGCACTGAACAGACACGTGTTGACCGACTCAAGGCGGCGTGGATCTAGGTCGTTGCACACAACAGCTGAATCCGCAGTTGCCTGGGCGTCAGCTTCAACTACAACCTGCCATCCACCGCCTGGGGTACTTGAGACGTCATTACTTAATTCTTGGACCAATTCGACGGGAACCGCTTCAGGGTTCGTGCTGACGTGGGTGACTTCCCAGGCTGGTCCGTGTCCAACCCAACCAATTCCAAAGAACCACCAAATGATTCCCATGAGAAGGTTCCATCCCCATAGGCCGGTCCATGCAACTAGGAAGCCCAACCTGAGACCAAGGTTGGTTGCTAGGATTAAATAAACAGATCCGCACAGAACAAGAATGCTGATGAGAACCGCTAGGTACCCGGTGATAACTGGGTCCCATCCCACTAAAGCGATCAAAGTCATTGGTCATCCTTTGATGTATGCAGCTCTGCGAACTGAACCGTTGATTGTTCTGCTGGATCCAAACTGCGCTCGTACTCTGAGATTGCACGGATCTCTTCTTGGGTGAGGATTCGTCCGAATCCAGGCATCCCGTAGTTGCCGAGTCTGGCAAATTCACCATATGCAACATTGTCAGCGGCACCAGACGTTATGAACGACATTTGATCTTCAATATCAGGGAAGAGTCGCTCGAGGCTTACAGCATTGAGCGCTGGTCCATAACGCCCAGACCCAGCAGGACCGGGGATGACTTCAACTTCACCACCATTGTTAGGTAGTTGGGCTGGTCCACGCGCGGGCCACCGCGGGGTATGGCAGCGAGCGCAATGAAGTTCGAATAGAACTTGTCCTTCACTTTTCTCAGGATGAGCAGCCATCTCTGTCTCTTTAGCTTGTAATGCCTGCTGGCTCGCGTCGTCATCCGACATTCTTTCTCGCCACAACCATGCGATTAGGTTGTCGACCTCTTGTGGAGTGAGGGGTCCACCACCCGGTAGCCCCCACGCAGGCATAACACCTCGTCCGTAATTGAGAATTTGTCGGACTTCATCTACTTCATCGAGGTTCTCTACGTCAGTATCGAAACGCGCAAAGACAGTATTTAGGGCCGGTGCACGCCATGTGGTTTTAACGACATAGGTGTCTTCATCACTGAATTGGTTACCAATGTCAAGCACGACTGGTGCATAGTTGGCACCACCTAAATCGGCTCCGTGACAAACAACGCACTCGAGTTCTTCCGCAAGTCGTTCACCTGCAGCTGCGGCCCTTTCACCGAATCCTTGTTCAGCGCCAGAACGCCGGCCGCCTTCTCGGAGCCAATAGATGGGCAGCACTAACGCAATTATTAGGAGCATCAGAACACCAAAGGCTTGGACTTGTTCGAGTCGGCTTCCTTCGAGGACTTCGTCGTCTGGCAAAGAACCACGGTTGGCAGCAAGTTCAATCTCACTCCCAACCTCACTCTTGCTCCGCCGTATGTTGACGAAGACATAAATTGCCCAACCGACGACCACAACGGCCAGCAAGACCATGGCGATCGAACGCTCGGTAGTGGCGGCATAAATCACGGGTTACTGACTCCTGCCGTAGTGCGGCGAGTTAGGGACGAAAAGAAAATCTTCATTAGGCGCAGTGAGGTCCTTCTAGACCTTGGCCCGTCGTGTCGGTGCCAATCGGCGGACCTTGGGAAGGACTGCCTGTATCGATAATGACTTTGTCTCCGTCAATGATTACTGGGAAACGATCCATACCTCTCGGAGCAGGGCCTGCCTTCTTTTCTCCGACACGGTTGTATTGAGACCCGTGACACGGACATTCGAACCACTGAGAAGTAGCACAGGAAGGTACTTTGCAACCAAGGTGTGGGCACTTCTGCCACAGCGCTACGTAGCCCATTTTGATGCCCTCTAAGACAGTTCCTGAATAAACAGCTTCTGCCGCTTGTTGGGTCGCGTCATCCATAGGAAATGGTTGAAGGTATGTCTGTGCTTCGGAGAAGTATGAAAAGTTGGCTGCAGGCGATGAAGACGCGATCACGTCATTGACTGAGGCGATGGTTCCAATCTTCACTTTGGAGCCGAAACCTCCGGTAGGCCGAGGCCAAAGAAAGGCAATGTTGGCTGCTCCAAAGGCAGATAATCCCATTGTCATTAGGGTGATTGATGCGCGATTTAGGAATTGCCGCCTTGTAACTCCCACCTCTTCGGGGTCGGGGGGACTCCATACCTCGGGTTGCGCTGGTTCGGGAACCGATATCTCGCCACCAACCCTCGCAAGAGCTACAGAACGTTCAAGTTCCTTAGCTTCATCGCTTATAGGAGCGCCGGCTAGTGACCCCGCATCACGTTTCTTAGTTTCACGCGACAAATGACCTAATCCCTGAGCATCACGTCTACGTAACGATGTAAAGCCCACTACCGCTGCTAGGGCAACAAGCACAGGGATAGCTATGGCGATGACCGTACCGCTTGACACTGCACTGCTCCTTACAGGTGGAAAATACCGTGGAGCCCGGTGTCCCACGGATAGGTGAAGTTGAAACCTTGGCCCCTAAAGAAGGACCCGATAATGACCAGCACCGCCCAGAACATGAGATGAATGGTCTGAATAGAGATCGCGAACTTGCGATCTTCGGGTGCATTTGACGGATTGCGATCGATGTATGGGGCGAAACCCAAAAGCACCAACACGATACCGGGGATGGTCACGCCCGCGATCATCGGGTCGAACATCGTAAGTAGCTCTTGCAGGCCTAAGAAATACCAGGGAGCTTTGGATGGGTTGGGTGTCGCGTTGTGGTTGGCTAATTCGAGTAGCGGCGCATTTATGAACAGCGAGAAAACCAGGCTGAACGCGGTGATAAACAGGGCCGCGGTAAATTCTGCCGCGAGCAGGTGTGGCCAAACATGAACTTTGTCTCCCGGAGTGGCTTTCACGTCTTGGATGGAGCCCGATTTGACTACGGTCAACAATCTGTGAGTGTTGCCACTTGGTCCAGCCATCGCGGGCGGAGCGATAGTTGCTACACCACCTCCTGCAGCAGGTGAGCCCCCCTGTTGGCTCTGTTCAAGCAAGGAACGTGGGATTGATTCACCATCATCATCAGAAGAGGCATCGACATCAGTTGACGGAGCCGGGTCACCGTCAGCGTTGGCCTTAGCCTCTTGGCTTCTTTTCAGTAGGTGTTCAGGAATTTCAGTCATGGGATTGCTTTCACCGCCGATCTATAGCGGTCCGGAGATGCCGCCGTCTTTGCGGACTCTCCAGAAGTGAATTGCCAAGAAAATGACAAGGACGAACGGGAGCATTAATACGTGTAGTACGTACCATCGAAGAAGCGTTTCAGCGCCGATTTGTTTGCCCCCTAAGAGCACGAAGCGCACTTGATCACCAAATACCGGTGTGAAACCCATCATGTTGGTACCGACTGTCACCGCCCATAGAGACAATTGGTCCCAGGGCAAGAGATAACCAGTGAACGAAAGTAAAAGGGTGAGTTTCAACAGGATGACGCCAATCACCCAATTGAACTCGCGAGGAGCTTTATAGGCCCCGTGGTAGAAGACCCGTGCCATGTGTAGGAACACCGATAAGACCATTAGGTGAGCTGTCCAGCGATGTAAATTGCGGACGAGTAGTCCGAAGCTCACCTGTGTGTGCAGGGATTCAATGTCGCTCCAAGCAGCAGCAGCAGTTGGGCGGTAAAAAAACATCAGAAATATGCCGGTGACTGTAAGCAATATGAACAAGAAGAAGCTAAGTCCACCGAGACAAAGTGTGTAACTGACCTTGACAGCGTGACGCTTTACCTTCACGGGGTGAAGGTGGTACAGAACGCTGTTCATAACCACATAGGACCTGTTCCGTGGGCTATCTGTGTATCCCTTGCGGAAAATTGACCCAGGTCGAAAGATTGATGTCCAAAACTGGCTGTCTTGCATCCAGTCTGCTGCAGCTGTGGCACCTTGTTGCAGCTTCTCAGGCAGCGACTGCTTGGACTTTTCGATCGAGTTTGCCATTTGAATTCCGTCTATTCCTCAGAGTCGCATGCCGTAGGCGTAGCCGTGTGTGTGGGTGCGGTCATGGACATCACCCTCGGTCGGTGGGTTGTCAACCACTTTGCCCATCGATATGACACCTGTTGGGCATCTGTCTACACATAGGGCGCAGCGGGTACACACGTCGTCATCAATAATGAAAATTGCGTTATCGGCCGGGTCTAAGCCCGGAAGATCAGCGTCTACAGCTTCGTCAATTGCTTCAACTGCTATGTAGTGAATGCATTTCCACGGGCAGATATCAACGCACCCTTCACATTGGATGCATTCTGATTGGTCAATGTTGATGAACTGTTTGGGCTTTACAGCAGCAGCTAAATAGTCAGCATCGACGGTTTGCAATACGTAGTCATCTACAAACCGAGGCATGGGTGGATTCGCTTCAGTCTTAGCCATATCAATTGCCCTTCATGAGTGGGCGACCGAAATCTGATACTGGTTCTGCGACTGGCTTTTTCTCGTCCCGTTTCTGCCACCAAAGCCAGAGGAATGGAAGACCAGCTAAGACAACTATGTGCTCAACAACTACAACGATGTCTGAAAGTTTCTTAAGGTCCATCCTCATAGGTGGGAATGTGATGGGGTCGCCGTCTATGAATTGGCCCTCAGTGAAGAGCATCCGCTCAACGGACCATCCCCATTCATTGTCAGTAAGCCGAACCCAGCGGTCGGGCACAACTCCGAAAACCATAAGGAAGATCATGAAGACAAACGCCGCGCCAAGCATGGCTTCACCCCACGAAGTGGGGCGATCAGTAGGCCTGCGCCGTCCGTACGCGATGACGGCATAAACCATAAGACCTGTGATCAGGATTGATGTCACAAGTGCGACCACGAGCCCTCCTGTCTAGTGCGTACTGTTGGTGCGTGCTTACTGAATCTTGGCGAGATTCCAAGGAACCTCACACTATGTAAATCCACGGCGTGGATCCACGTTCAAATCTACCCGAGCAACGCCCGGATCGTTCGACGTTCTACCACGCTTTAACGACGGATTCGCAACTCAAGAATGTCCTACATGGTGGCACTCTCGCGCTATTAATGCCGAACCCATAGCCGGATTTTTTTTGAGAACTTCATTCTGGGTGCAACTTGAGCAAAAAGTGTCTGCCAAACTTGGTCCGCTACCCTCGTCAGCGCCTATCTTTGATGAGCGCACGTATCTTGTTTCCGTAACAGTAACCCGTGATGCGGGATTCCAGATTGGGATCTCGCGGAGGACAAAGTGACCGAAGTTCCCGAGTATCTATTTGAGCGTTCGAGACAGAGGCGTGTAGCGCTCGGCCTGCTTGAAGACGATGGCAGTGGCGGTGCTGCTGCTTCAGAGCCGGGTGATGGTGGAGGGCAAGCGAGTTCAGGGCCTAGTAGCGCTGATGTGATTGCTGCCGCTAAGGCTGATGCGAAGCTTGAACAGGTCACTGACACTGATATTGAACCAGTCTGGGTATCTGCTGCTCGTGCTCGGACCAAAATTCCGATGTGGGCGCTGCCGGTCATGTTCTTCTTACCGTTGTGGGCATTTGTCTATGTCAAAATGACGGAACCCCCACCCGAACCTGTAACTGCCATGACTGAAGGTGCGGCAACTTATGCAGCCCAGTGCGCGAGCTGTCATGGCGGCGACGGAGCGGGGAATGAAGGCGGTGGGGTTGGGCGGCCTCTGTATAACGGAGAAGTTTTACTGACCTTCCCGAAATTGGATGCTGACATGATTTATTGGCTCACCGTCGGTTCGGAAGGCATCGGTGTCGGAAACCCTTATGGAGCTACCGATAGGACAGGGGGCACACATATCTCAGGCGAAACTGGTGCAAATATGCCTGGTTTCGGTGGGACACTCACCGAATACAAGATTTATTCCGTGGCTAGATACATTCGTGAGGTCTTGAGCGGTGAGCTCCTAAGCGAGGAAGAAATTGCAGTTCGCGACGCGGAATGGGAAGAATTTGGCGGCGGAAAAGATCTTGGAGGAGGCGGGGGACACGGAGGACATTAAGCTCCGTCTCGTCATAGCAGCTTGAAAATACTCTGACAGCGTCAAAGTAGGCCGGGGGAATCCGCTGATGACCATGCGTCTTTCTACAGAGGTACTGGTAATCGGGGCGGGCCCGGCGGGCACTGCAGCAGCTCACTGGGCAGCTGAGGCAGGTCGGATGGTCGTCCTCTTGGAAAAAGAAGCCATGCCTCGTGAACGAACATGCGGCGACGCTTTAACGCCCAAAGCGGTTGGACATTTAGCCGAAATGGGGATTGACGTCACCAATAGTGATTTTCATCAGCATCATGGCTTGCGAATGACAGCACACGGGCAAAGCATTGAACTCAGATGGCCCACTGATCACGACCATCCAAGTCACGGGTTGGTAATCAGACGTCGGGTTCTTGACAAACTCTTAGCAGAGCATGCACACGATGCCGGGGCTCAAGTTTGGACGGGCGTTGAAGTTACCGAACCAATAATCGAACATGGGCATTTGCGGGGTTGTCGCGCTGTCGGTTCTGGCTGCGGTAGCGGCCCCGAGGGAGAAATGGAAGTGCGTGCTCGATTTGTGGTCATTGCTGACGGTCCACTTTCACCATTTGGTAGGTCTTTGGGCACCGCTCGGACGAGAACTTTTGCTCAGGGAGTCGCCATGCGGGCGTATTTCTCTAGTCCTCGTCATGGTGATGACATCATCGAATCAGTCTTCGATCTCCGAGATAGTGCTGGCGAACAACTCCCGGGTTACGGCTGGATATTCCCTGTGGGCGATGGGACTATCAACACTGGGGTCGGCTTATTGAGTCACCACCACGGAAACGATCCTCAATCAATTCGCGACCTATTTGACAAGTGGTTGAGTCAGATACCTGAAGCTTGGGAGGTCGATATAGACAGCATCGAGGGTCCACCAGAAGGTGGCCGTCTACCGATGGGTGCCTCAGTCCGACCGAGGTCGGGTCCCAACTGGGTTGTAGTAGGTGACGCTGCGGGAAGCGTGAACCCATTTAATGGTGATGGAGTCGAGCCAGCATTAAGCAACGGGAGACTGGCGGCCTCTGTAATCGACCGAGCTATAAGCACTGGCGACGGCCTCGAACTTCGGCAATACGAAAAACAGCTGGTCTCTCGGTATGACCACTATTACCGACTTGGGCGATTAGCCACTAAGGCTCTTGGCAAACCGGGCCTGATGCGGCGTTTCACTCTGCTTGGCATCCAGTCCCGAGTTCTAACGGAATTAGTAATGAGAATTTCAACCAACCTGGTTAATAATGACGCGGGTGGAACCGAATCTGTTTACGAAATCGGCAAGGTAATAGCCCGGCTTGTTCCTGATCGCGATTAACCACTGTGGGCGAGCTTTCCCAGTCAACGTGTTGTATGCGACTTCCAGTGTGTGACTGTTAATTCGGTTCGCCAAAAACTAAGTCGAGTAATTGGCCAGCTGGCAGAACATCTAAGGATTTGTATCGCGCGAACGCCCCAGAAAAATTTAAGGATTCGACTAAGGGATTCGGCACAACGACGGTACGAAGCCCAGCCGCTAGCGCTGCCTTAAGTCCGTTAGGGCTATCTTCAACTACAGCTGCAGATCCTGCGTCTACTTCAAGCAACTCCAACGCTCGTAGGAAGACGTCAGGGGCTGGTTTCGAAACCCCGCCGACATCATCGCGACAAACGACATGTGAAAATCTTTCGTATAGCCCAACTCGTTTCAGGTGACGATCAACCCAACTGTGCGGCGAGCTGGACCCAATCGCTGTTGCTATCCCTCGTTGTTCCGCTACGTCGAGTATCTCAGTTACGCCAGCTAAGACCGGTTGCTCTTCCGTTAACTGGTCCTTAATCCGTTGGCGTTCTCCCATCACCGAGTCTTGATCTATCGTCCGTCCAAGTCGGTTTTCTAATTCTTGTACCCACGTAGATTTACGGTCAGTACCCATTCCTCGAAGCCACCAATCCATGGGAAACTCAATGCCGTAATCTGCCCAGATTCGAGCTGTGGATTCATACGCCGGACTCTCAGTGTCAATGATTGTTCCGTCAAAATCTAGAATCAGTGCTCGGGTGTCAGTGGTCAAACTAAAGCTCCGATAACTGCCTGCACTAGGCCGTCTGTCGTTTGGCTTTCCGCGACGCCAGCTACCTCAAGTCCTTGTATCCGACACTCTTCAGCTGTTGTATTCCCGATTGTGATGATTTTGGTTGCTGTCCGTCCTCCGGTTTGTTCTAGATGACCATTCACCGCAGAAGGTGAGGCGAAAGTCACGGCATCAGCTCGAATAGCTCGCATGACCAACTCATCTTCTAGTGACGGGAATACAGTCCTATACGCGGCGACACAATCGACTTTCCAGCCCTTATTTTTCAGACCTTCGTACAGCTCAGTCCTGCCATCTGAGGCCATCGGTATTAAGACGTGATCATCAGAAGTTGGGACTGGAAACACCTCGGCTAAGGAAACGCCATCATTGTTAATCGGCACGAGGTCCGGTTCTCGTTTGAGTTCGGACAGAACTTTGGCCGCCGTGGATGGCCCTATCGCCGCTATTTGTAATCCTTCTATCTTTTTCAAAACACCGCGTCGGGCCGCTCGAGCCATAAGAGCAGAAACGGCATTCGATGAAGTAAACGCTAGCCACGAAAAACGCTCAAGTCTTAGGAGCGCATCGTCTAATGGCTGACCTCCGTCTAATGGTGGGACCACCGCAATTGCAGGAGCGGGTATAACTTCTGCACCAACCTCATCAAGAGCTTCAATGAGATCGCTACTTTGGTGGGATGCTCTCGTCACTACGACTGATTTTCCTGTGAGTACATCAACGCTCAAGAGTTATCTCCACCCTTTGCGAGCAAGTTGTATCCGCCGCTTGCTAATAATTCTTGAGCCGTCTGTGCTCCTAACGTAATCGGGTCCTTACCTTGGTGTTTTGTCCGCAGAACTGTGCTGCCGTCAAGGGAAGCAAGCACGGTCTCCAAACACAGCAACTCTCCGTCGTCGTATGCATAGGCGCCGACTGGGAGTTCACAACCACCACCGAGTTCAGCCAGGTACGAGCGTTCAGCCATGACACACGTACCGGTTAATTCGTCGACAATCGGCGAAATCAATCCGATTGTCTTGCTGTCCTCGTCCCTGCACTCGACAGCAATCGCTCCCTGGCCTACTTGCGGAACCATTTGATCAGACTCAAAAACTTGGTCTGCCAAGTCTGAAATGCCGAGCCGGTCGAGAGCGGCCTTGGCCACTACTACCGCGTCGACGTCAGTCCCCTGAGCCATCTCAATTCGGGTTTTTATGTTGCCCCTTAACCCAACAAACTTGAGGTCTGGCCGCAAATTGACAAGTTGTACACGCCGACGCGCTGAACCTGTGGCGATCACACCACCTTCAGGTATCCCATCTAGGTGGTTACCTATAAGAGCATCTCGAGGATCACCTCGTTCGAGAAATCCAACGAGATTTAGTCCATTCGTGGGTCTCGACCTCAAATCTTTTGCGCTGTGGACGGCGATGTCGGCCCGCCCATCGAGAACCGCCAGTTGGACTTCTTTTACAAAGACTCCTTCGCCAGCCATGTCCTCGATTTGTCGTGAGCGATCTTTGTCACCTTCGGTCGCGACGAACAAGAACTCAACTCCAATCCCCTGAGATTTTAGGCGCGAAGACACAGCTTCGGCCTGCCAACGAGCTAGTGGGCTAGAGCGCGTAGCGACAATCAATTGGACCCTCGCTTGAAGGTCAATGGGGTCCTGGACCGAGTGTGCAAGGTGACAACCTTTTGCTCAGGCGAAGGCTTGCTTCGGTGCAGCAGTCTCGCAGTATCAGGAGCTTGTTTCCACTCCAGAGCAAAGTTGTGCAGAGATTTTTTTGGTCTTGAGTTACCAGGTGACGAAAAGGAGTTGCACAGTAGCTGCCAAGATGATGAGTAACAGTAGACCCGCCAAGACCATGGTGGTGCCAGGTCTCACGTTGCTTCTCGCAACGTCACTTCTGCACCAACCATAAGCTCATTAGGGACTACACCTTCCTGCTGGCCTGTCGCGATTGCTAACAAACCGTATTCATCGTCGACTAAAGCAAGTTGTCCCGGGTTTACATCGTCTGGGTGTTGCAACCGAACTACACGTCGGTCATCACCAAATTCCAAAATTATTACGTCACCCAACCCAGATAGTGTTTCCCGGTCAATGTTGAGTTGAGCTGCTCCCTGTCGAGTGCGACGAATTACTTCTGCCGATATCGCGCCATCAGATTCTGTCCTTGGCACAGGGACGAGGGATGGGAGCAAGAGGCCGGGATTTATCTCTTGGCCTAACTCCAGAAGAGAACCTCCAGCGGCAACATGCCCAACCACCGGAGCGATGATGTCGCGAGCCGGGTGTGTTACTCCTGGTGAAGAATTGTGCAGGTCTTGGTTCGTCAGCTGCACTGCTTGGCTGGCTCCTCCGACGACTGCCACCGCAGCCCCCAACAGCCCATTGTCAGGCCCTATC
>Ga0206679_10003375_pt1 | contig 12307 bp, 8 predicted proteins | sample M110012015metaG_FD_155464 | JGI IMG/M metagenome (GOLD analysis project Ga0206679, IMG submission 155464) | Ammonia-oxidizing marine archaeal communities from Monterey Bay, California, United States - M1 100m 12015 | ecosystem: Environmental > Aquatic > Marine > Intertidal zone | place: USA... | reverse complement strand
CTTTTCGGAGAATATTTTGCAAAGGTTCTCCTTGTTCTCCGGGGGCGCGCTTGTGCAACCGGTCAAAGCGATCACCAGGATGAGCACAAAACTTCGCCGTATCTTTAGGAACTGGACGCTAAGCACCGTGCACCTCCAGACGCCGCAGCAGATCTGCCTCTGACAGAATGGCAACACCAAGCTCCTGCGCTTTGGTTAACTTGGAACCGGCGGAATCACCGGCGACCACATAACTGGTCTTAACCGAGACTGAAGCTGATACCTTCGCACCGAGCGAAATCAACCTCGCCTTGGCATCATTCCTGGTTAGGGACGTCAGGGTTCCGGTCAGTACATAGGTCTCACCCACAAGCGCACCAGAGACTGCGGAGGGCTCTTGTTCCACCCAGCCAACACCACTTTCCAGCAAGCTATCAATGACCTGGTCGTTTATCTCCTGCTGGAAAAAGTGTGCGATATTTTTCGCGACAATCGGACCAACATCAGGAACTTCCTGCAAAGAATCTTCATCCGCCTGCCGAAGTGGCGCGATCCCATGATAGAACTGCGCAAGATTCCTGGCGGTCGATTCACCTACTTCCTGGATGCCCAATGCATAGATGAACCGCGACAGGGTCGTTGTCTTGCTTTTCTCCAGCGCCTCAAGCAGGTTATTAGCAGATTTTGGCGCCATGCGCTCTAGATTCACCAGCTGTTCCAAGGTCAACTGGAACAGGTCTGCCGGACTGCTGATCAGGCCTTCGTCGACGAGCTGGTTAACAAGCTTGTCACCGAGGCCTTCAATATCAAACGCGAGCCTGGAAGCAAAGTGCCGGATACTCTCTTTTCTTTGCGCTGAACATCTAAGACCACCAGTACAACGGGCAATGACTTCACCTTCTGCCTGAAGTACTTCTGAACCACAGGCCGGGCACTGCGCTGGCAGGATAATCTGCCGCATTTGTTTCGGCCGCTTATCCCGTAAAACTGAAACAACCTTGGGAATAACATCCCCCGCTCTTTGGATAACAACCGTATCCCCGATAACAAGATCCAACCGGGCCACCTCATCCATATTGTGCAGCGTCGCGTTACTGATGGTCACGCCACCGACCTGCACCGGTTTCAGTCTGGCAACCGGGGTAACAGCCCCGGTTCGACCTACCTGGAATTCGACATCTTCAAGTACTGTGATGCCTTCTTCCGCGGGAAACTTGTGGGCAATGGCCCAGCGCGGCGTTCTGGTCAACATACCCAGCTTTCGTTGCTCTGCTATCCCGTCAACCTTGAATACAACGCCATCAATTTCATAATCCAGAGATGAACGCAGCACCATCAGCTTTCTGTAGTATTCAATGCAGCCATCCACACCGACCACAGTTTCAATCAACGGATTGACCCTGATACCCCAGGAAGCAAGGGCAGCCAAAATCCCCGACTGTGTTTCCGGCAATTCACCGCCTTCAACAATACCGACACTGTAAGCAAACATCGTTAACGGCCTGCGGGCAGTCTCACGCGAATCAAGCTGGCGAAGTGTCCCGGCGGAGGCGTTCCTGGGATTGGCAAACACTTTCTGCCCGGCCTTTTCTGCCGCCAGGTTCATCCTGTCGAATGATGACCGGGGGAAATAAACCTCTCCCCTGACTTCAAGCCTGAAGGGATAGCCCTTGCCCATCAGGGACAGCGGTATCGATTCGATCGTACGAATATTCCGGGTGATATCTTCACCGGTCGCACCATCCCCCCGGGTTGCGCCCCTGACCAGGGAACCGTTCTCATAGAGCAGTGACACCGCCACTCCGTCAATTTTAGGTTCACAGTCGTAACTGATATCAGCTGGCAACTCGAGCCTGGTTTTGATCCGGCGATCAAAATCCCACATGTCATCTTCGCCAAAAGCATTGTCAAGAGACAACATAGGCAGCTCATGTTGCACCTGGGAAAAAGCAGACAGCGGCTCGGACCCTATACGCTGGGTGGGTGAATCGTCCGACACCAGGTCAGGGTGTTCCTGCTCCAGTGCCTTCAGGTCACGGAATAGTCGATCAAACTCGGCGTCTGAAACCCGGGGTTGGTCAAGAGTGTGGTATTGATGATTGTGGTGATTGATTTGTTGCCGCAGCGAGGCGACCAGCTGGACCACGTTCTTTGCAGGGGTCGTCTTTTTATTGTCTGGGTTCTTCTCGGCCATAGGTCACAGTAAGGTAGCGTGTCGCGCCCGGTTTAGCCAGAGGCCAAAAGATTGCTCACGCAGAATGCTTATACAGAAATTCCGTCAGGGATTGGCGACAGTGTTCTATGGTCTGTGGCGTCATCACGCTTCTGGTCTCATCCCGCACTTCCCCGTTCAGCTCCTGGGCGACCTTATCGGCGACAGACAACATTGAATCAAGTACCTGCAAGGGAGCCGCAAGCTCATGTACTCTCATGAACAGGGTTACCCCCGGTGTTGAGAATTGATCAAGCGACGACAGGTTAAAAGTCCCTGGTTCAAGTGCACTCGCAAGGCTGAACAGTTGTGCGCCGCGATCATCCAACTGGTGAAAGATATCCATCTCACCAAAGGTCATGCCGCTATTGAGCAGAACTTCCACAAGACCCTGCCCAGGAAACGGCTCGTCCAGTGCCAATACGTAAATCACCACAAACATTTCCGGCTTGCGTATCGGCACGGCCGTTTCTTCGGCGGGTGGATCTTCCCCGATCTTAGGCGCTTTCCTGGCAGGAGGAGCCTTGGCGGGCGCTTCATCAACAGAATGGTCAATGGTAGTTTCTTCCGGCTCCGCAACGGGCTCCGGGGTAGACGCCGGGAGCGGGTCGGTCTTGGGTAGATCAACGGATGAAGTCGCACTCATTGACGGGAGTTCGACAGAGTCCACCAGTAAGGGTACATCATCGCCCGGGGTGACGGCGCCTGCCTTTGGATCAAGATGACGGGCCCCACCATTAGGCAGTTCGGCTTTGAACAGGCTTAACTCATCGACAACATGATCTTCCCCCTGGCGGCTCAGGAACCTCCGGTCGAGCTTCATTTTGATCTCGTTCTGGCCTGACCGCATCCGAAAGTACCCATGCAGCAGTACGCCGACGATAAATATCGGCCCCATGATCAGCAGCCATTGTCTTAAATCAAAATCCACAGCTTGGTCCCCGCAGTTGGATTGTGTTTATTAAGTAACTATACAGCAGCCAAGGCTATCGCTTCATCAACATCAACAGATACCAGCCTGGATACGCCGGGCTCGTGCATGGTGACGCCCATCAACTGTTCACCCATTTCCATCGCGACCTTATTATGGGTGATGTAGATAAATTGTACCGTGCGAGACATTTCCTTCACCAGGTCGGAATATCGAACGACATTGGCGTCATCAAGTGGCGCATCAACCTCATCCAGTAAACAGAAAGGTGCAGGGTTGAGGCTAAAGATTGAAAACACCAGCGCGATAGCCGTGAGTGCTTTCTCCCCGCCAGACAGCATGTGAATGCTCGCATTACGTTTTCCGGGTGGTCTCGCCATGATGCCAACGCCGGTATCCAGCAGGTCTTCTCCGGTCATCTCAAGGTAAGCGTGGCCTCCGCCAAACAGTTTGGGGAACAGCTGCTGCAGCTTCGAATTAACCTTGTCGAACGTTTCCTTGAATCGGGTTCTTGTCTCAATGTCGATTTTCCGGATGGCGTTCTCCAGCGTGGCCAGCGCTTTTTCCAGGTCTTCGTTTTGTGCATCAAGGTATAACTTGCGTTCCGACTGCACCTTGTACTCATCGATTGCCGCAAGGTTAATAGCACCAAGGCGTTGAATCCTGTTACCCATACGTACCAGCCTCTGCTCCCATTCTTCCTCATTGGCTTCCTCCGGTATTCGGGCAAGCAGTTCATCGAGAACCTGCTTATCTTCCTCGAGCTGTTCCTCAATGGTCGTTCTTCGAACTTCAAGTGTCTGGCGTTCCAACCTGACACTTTCAAGGCTGGAACGCACGACTTCGATCTGTTCTTCAATCCCGGCGTGATTTTGGTTCAGTTCGCGAATCTGGTGCTCGGTCGCTTCAGTTTTCTGGCGAACGGTGGCCAGTTGATTCTCAACGGTAAGGCGTTTCTCGAGTTGTGAATCGAGCTCTGTTTTAAGGTGACCCTGTGGCTCTTCGCTGGAACGAATGCTCTCTTCGAGGCTAATCTTGCGGTTTTTGAGAACTTCTTCCTGCTCCGACAACCGCGCCATCGCCTGCTCTGTCGATGATATTTTCGAGTTCAGCGACTGCACATGCAACGCCAGTTGATGGGCTGCATTACTGTCGGTTTTGGCTTTCTCCCGGGCTTCATTCAGTTCAAAGGTGATGGATTCCCTTCGTTTAACCAGTTCATCACGACGGAACGTATCGGCTTCCATGGCGTCCAGTGCAAGTTGCAACCGATTGCGGGAACCACGCAATGATTCCTGGTCGGTTTCCATGTGCTCGACCGTTTCACCAATTTCAGCGTTGGCCCGGCCAAGGTCGTGACGAATCTGTTCCGCCTGGACGCGCTTGGTACCGAGTTGAGCACGGGTTTCTCCAAACGCTCTTTGCTGTTCAGATAGTCGCTTCTGTTGCTGGTCGCGTTCAGACTCAGCCTCCTGAAGACCGGCCATACCTGAGTCCAGCTCTCCATTAAGTCGTTCAACATCGCCAGCGGCACGGCTGATTTTGTCAGCCAAGGATACAAGTTCCTGCTGGCGCTTGATGATACCCGCCTGTGCATCCTTGTCCTTGTTCACCCTAAGCCAGCTTTTACCCAGCCAGAGCCCATCAGGCGTCACTATTGACTCGCCCGGCCCAAGGTTGCCGCGCATCGCCATGGCAGAGGCAAGATCCGGTGCTGTTTTGATCCCCTGCAGAAGAGGACCTAATGTGGCGTCTCCTGATATGCGGGACAACAATGATCCTGACGCAACGGGTACCTGCGCTGCTAACGGCTCTAGACCACCGGTCGTAATAAAGTTGAGGTGCCCTTTCCCGAAATCACCGAGTAAGGCTGAAACGGCATCCAGCCCATCAACACAAACAGCCTGCAGGTGATCCCCAAGCACGGTTTCAACCGCCGCATCCCAGCCGTCTTCCACCTGGATATTCTCTGCCAGCCGGCCCTGGTCACCCAGACCGTGCCTTTCAAGCCAGTTAACCTCTGCATCATCCTGCTGCCCCAACGCTGCCTGTTGCAGCGCTTCAAGAGAAGCCTGGCGGCCTGACAGGGACTGCAGTTCACTTTTCCGTTCGTCCAGTAACCTGGTCAGTGCCAGGTTTTCTTCACGCTGTTTTTCGATCGTTCGGGACAGGCCACCAAGCTCAGCATTGATACGTTCGAGCTGTGATTCCTGGGTCTGCAGCATTTCCTCTAGGGGGCCGATTTCGCCTTCGACGGTGTCGCCTGACAGCCGTTCTACATCAGCCCGAAGTACAGCAACGCGGGTATTAGCGCGATCAACAGCTTGTTCCAACCCTTCAATACGTGATTGCTGGACCTCACCATTTTGCCTTGTTTCTGCCGCGGTCTGATTAAATTCATCCCACTCTTCCCGCCAGCCCTGCATGCTCTGTTCCGCAGACACAAACCGTTCAGCAGAGGCTACCTCGAGAGACTGTATTTCGCTCTGCTGAGGTGACGCTGACGCCAGTTCCTCTCGGAAAGCGGCAAGCTGTAGATCATCCGCATTAAGATCCGCGCCGACTTTCCCCAGGTTCTCAAGCACCTGATCAAGATCGGTACCCAGCTGGCGTGTGCGCTCGTTCTGAAACTGAATACTGTCTTCTATCCGGGCAATTTCGGTACCGTGATCGTAGTAACGCTTCTGGACTTCGTTCAACTCATCAGACAATTCTGCCAGGGCCGCTCTTTTGGATTCGATCTCTGCGTCGATATGCCGCTGGTCAGCAATTCGTGCTTCCTGCTCAATCGTCAGGCGATTGACCTCATGGTCCTGCTTCCTGATATCCGCGGTCAGGCCATTCCACCTCAGCCCGGCCAGTCCAGCCTTGAGTTCACGTTCTTCTTTCTTTAACTCGGTGTAACGCTCGGCGGATTTTGCCTGGCGTTCCAGGTGGGTTAGCTGGCGTTCCAGTTCATCACGGAGGTCCGTCAGCCGGTCAAGATTATCCCTGGTATGACGTATACGTCGTTCAGTTTCCTTACGACGCTCCTTGTACTTGGAGATACCGGCCGCTTCCTCAAGGTAACTTCGAAGATCCTCGGGCTTGGCCTCGATCAGGTCACTGATCATGCCCTGCTCGATAATAGAGTAGCTTCTCGGACCCAAACCTGTGCCCAGGAACAGATCAGTAATGTCTTTCCTTCGGCATTTCTGGTTGTTCAGGAAATAGCCCGACTGGGCGTCACGAGTAACGACCCGTTTCACAGAGATTTCACTGTACGCAGCAAATTCGCCGGACAGCCTGCCCTCTGTATTGTCGAACATCAGCTCAATGCTAGCTTGTCCTACGGGCTTGCGCGTGTTGGAACCATTGAAGATGACGTCCGTCATCGATTCACCACGCAGCGTCTTTGCCGACGATTCGCCCATCACCCAGCGCACAGCATCAATGATGTTCGATTTTCCGCAGCCATTCGGGCCAACAACGGCACAAAGGTTAGAGGGAAAGGGGACTGTTGTAAGGTCTACAAATGATTTGAAACCAGCGAGCTTAATTGCTTGCAATCGCATAAAATTACTTTACTCCACAACACCTGCGCGCGCAGCCCCGGCTAACACTGGTGGAAAAATTCTATTTTATAAAAAATTCTCGCTGGGCAATAGCTATTCTTGCTTTTTTCAGCAATTAATTTCACTTATCAGCCACAGAAGGGTCAGGTCTAGAATCTATGGAAGCCACTGTTACGATCATTGTCCTTTTTGCGACGATTATTACCGCCATTTTCTGGTTCGCTCCCCGACCATTACTGGATTCCAAACTACCATGCCCACAGGTTCCTGCCTCACTTGAACCGGCAGAACTTGAAACCTGGCTGACGGAACATGAAGCGGGCCAGGCTGGTGTCATTGAAGGCACGGAAGCCCGGATCGACTGGGCGAACGGGCCATGTGTCACTGACCTCTGTATCCTTTACGTCCATGGGTTCTCTGCTACCCGACAGGAGATAGCGCCCGTGACGGAACGCATCGCAGACCATTTCAACGCCAATGTTGTCTATGCCCGGCTTGCCGGTCACGGGCTTTCCGAGAATTCGATGCAAGCCACAGCAGAACAATGGCTCCAGTCGATGGTGGACAGCTGGGACATTGCTTCCCGGGTCGGTAACAGGGTTGTTGTGATCGCGACTTCCACCGGCGCTCCGCTGTGTGTCTGGCTGAATGAGCACATTGACCGTCGCGACCAGCTGCATGCGCTTATATTTCTGTCTCCTAACTTCAAGGTCAGGAGCCCCTTTGGATTCCTGCTGACCTGGCCGTGGGCCGAACGATGGGTACATTACCTCATCGGCAAAGAGCATAGCTGGGAACCGGAAAATGAACGGGTGGCAAAGTACTGGACCCACCGATATAGCTCACAGGCGATTATAGAAATGCAGAAGGTCGTAGACTGGGCCCGCAAACTGAAACCAACATCAGGCCAACCACCTTTGGCGACGTTTTACATGGAGGACGACCCAACCATTAACCACCAGGCTGCGATCAACTTCCACAACACGTGGGGCGCAGACCACAAGGCACTGCACCCGGTCGATATTGATATCGAAGTGCCACAGCACGTATTCGTCGGCGATATTTCCGCGCCACAAAGGAACGACTGGTGCGTCGAAGCCAGCATTAAATTTATCCAGCCGCTGCCGGCCGGGGCGAATTTCAAAGCACCCGGCACTTAAGCTACACTGCCCGATTGTCCAGCATTAATCGGAGCAACAGATGATACCTACCCACCCCTTTGGCAAAACAGGTCACCACAGCAGCCGAATCATTTTCGGCGCTGCTGCGTTAGGCGGGATGCGCCAGGAAAAAGCAGACAGCACCATCGACATGGTCAGAAAAGCGGGCATCAATCACTTTGATACCGCCGCCAGCTATGGCGACTCTGAACTAAGGCTGCGCGACTTCCTGCAGGATCACCGGCAGGATGTTTTTCTGGCGAGCAAGACCGGCGACCGTGATGGGGATATGGCACGACGAAGCATTGAACGATCCCTTGAGCGTATGCAAATCGACCAGCTGGACCTGATCCAGTTTCACAACCTTGCCCAGGATGCAGACTGGAATACCGTGATGGCCGCGGGCGGTGCGCTCGAAGCCGCAAAACAAGCCCAGAAAGAAGGCCTTGTGAAGTTTATCGGCATCACCGGTCATGGCACTCGAATCGCAGAAATGCATTTAAAAAGTCTGGCCGAATATGATTTTGCGTCTGTCCTGCTCCCCTATTACCACTTGATGATGCAGGACGATCAATATAAAGCAGAGTTCGAAACCCTCTACAAATTGTGCGCGGACAAAGGCATCGCGGTACAAACCATCAAGGCGATTGCCAAAAGACGATGGCGTGAGGATGACCCCTCACCAAAGTTCAGCTGGTACGAACCCTATCGTGACGAAGACGTCATTGAACGCGCTGTGCACTTTGTGCTGCGACGAGAACGGCTCTTCCTGAACTCTACCAGCGACGCTAGCCTGTTACCCCGCATCTTCGCAGCAGCAGAATCTTTCAATGAGGGCGTAGCAGAGAATCTGGACGAGCAGGTGGCAGAGGACAATGCCAGCGAAGGGGAAACCCTGTTTGTGCGCGATGTATCAGACGACGTTCGACTCTAGGAAACGCTAACTGAAACTATTGAGGATGCGTATGGCGGCGCATGCCGCGCCGTACCCATTGTCAATGTTGGTCACGGTCACGCCGGGCGCGCAACTGACCAGCAGTGAATGCAACGCCGTCTCGCCCCCTTTCACGATCCCGTAACCCACAGAGGTGGGCACCGCGATCAGCGCGGCAGATACCAGGCCTCCAAGCACCGTCGGTAAGGCCGCATCCATGCCGGCAATACAGATGATTATTTTGCAATCCCTGAGTTCTTCAAGTCGTTCTGTGATTCTCCACAGACCGGCGACGCCCACGTCATGAACCTCGAGCGGTTCATGGCCATAGAATTCCAGTGTGCGGCAGGCTTCCCGCGCCACTGACAGATCCGAACTACCACCGGTGACAACAGCAACCGGGACAGGCGTCCGCGAATCGCCGGAAAGAAAAAATGCGGTCTTCGACACCTCATCATAGGAGAGCAAACCCGAATGGGATTCTTCCAGTTGCCGGTATTGCGAATCTGACAGCCTCGTAAACAGCATTGGTTTTTCCGCGGTCACTATTGTGTCGCAGATGGTTCTTAACTGGCTGATGCTCTTGCCCTGACAGAAAACCGCTTCGGCAAGACCTGTCCTGCTTTCACGATCAAAATCCAGATTCACATCCCTGATATTAGACATTTAGCTAATTCCCGTCCGAAACCATGTTCCGAAGTATCAATACACGCCATGACGACAATGTTAGTGTTGAAATCAATCGCTCGGTGGGACATCACCACCGCGGTGGTGATGTCCCGGACAAGAGCTAACTGACCTCCAGAGTTTCAATTAAAAAAGCGCTGCCCTTTTCATAGGGTTCAAACAAAACCGCCTGCACCTGGTCCGGGAAACCCGCCTGCTCGAACAGCTCACGAACGACAGCGGCAGACTCGTCAAACTGGTCAGACGCAAACTCAATATTAGCGGTGGATTCAAGCTGGATAGCAACTTCACCCTCACGGATTCTGCAGCGGACACCCTGAAGTGAATACTGGTCGGTCAGCTGTTTGCGCAGGGTTTCCTCGACCTCATTGATGACAGGCAGCAGCGACGCATCGATTGCGATGCCTGTTGTCACTCGACTCGATAGACACGGCGCTGCCGGAAGATCCTTCAGGTCTTCAAGACCCAGGTCGTCTGCAACGGCTCTTAAGGTGGCCTTATCTATGCCAACTTCGACATAGGGGTGGCACACCTGGTGTTCCTGCGCAGCGATCAGACCCGGGCGGTAGTCACCCAGATCATCAAGATTCGTTCCCGAAGCAACGGTTAGCGCCGAGTTCTCAACGACCCGGTCATAAAGGTTGGTTTTACAGAAATAGCATCGGTTCGCCGGGTTGGCGAGGTACCGAGGGTCTTCCATTTCACCTGCATCGATGATTTTAAGCTGCCAGCCTTCACGCCTGGCATGTGATTTAACCCGGTCCGTCGCCTGGAACGGGACCGCCGGGGAAATCGCGTGAAAGATCTGCGTTGCCGGCTCGACACGATGTGCCAGCACAGCAAGCGTCATGCTATCGACCCCACCACTGACGGCAACCGCCATTGGGGGCCTTTCCCTGAAATATTGTTCAAGCGCCAGTCGTGCTTTCAATGATTTTCTACCTGTTCAATCGCCAGGCACTGCGCCTGGACCCTTACCGATTCCTGTTCCTGCCGGTTAAGCCCCGCAGCGAGCAGATCATCCATTTCCACCTTTGCAGTATAGCCCTCTGGTCGTCTGGATACTTTTACTCGATAGGATTTTTCGCCGACATGCACGACCACTTCTTCCCTCGGCAGGGTTGCCCTGTTGATCATTTCTCGCCGGACACCTAATGTTGTCGTCACGGTAAAACACTGGCTGGTTACCGTATCTGCAACGTCAGGTCGACACAACACAGCTATTGAAAAACCCTGCCGCTGTTTCTTACCCCAATAAGCATGCTGGGTGACTTCCACAACGCCATCCAGGGCCCGTAGGCGCTCGAGTGCATCTGCAATACTCTCCGGCGTCTGGTCATCCAGCTCAAATGACAATCGCATCACCTGGTCCTGGGTCCACGGCAGGTCGGCCTTACTAACCGTAAATGACGCAACTCTTACGGTATTGGAGATGCCAGGAAACACTTTCCTGCCAAACCCGTAGCCAGTCCCTTCGAGCATCAGTCCGGGCGGTAGTCGGCGCTGCGGAGACAGGAATTTGATGATCGCCGCACCGGTTGGTGTGACGCGCTCACCCTCCAGCCCGTCATCAAGCAGTTCAAAACCTTCCAGTAAACGCGCTGTGGCAGGCGCGGGGACCGGGAGACGCCCATGGGCAGTCGCGACAAAACCGCTGCCTGCCGGTATCGCGGAAATACTCCACGAATCAGCACCCACCGATGCGATTAAATGCGCAGCCAGGACAATATCGGCTATCGAATCCCAGGCACCGACTTCATGGAAGGCAACGTCTTCAACTTTCTTGCCATGGATAGCCGCTTCAACCTCTGCAATCAGCCGGAATATTTCCAGCGCATTGTCGCGGGTCATCGTATCCAGGTTCGAGCCCTGCAGACGATCCTCAATTTCACGGTAATGTCGATGGTGATGGTGACCTTCCTGGTCAATCGCGGTGACCGTGAACCGGGTTCCGGTGAGCGTGCCATCATCGTGGTCCAGAGTTTCCAGTTCAACGAGGTCAGGAAACCCCGCATCGACGATCACCTGCGCGAGACCCTTCTTAAACTGCGGAAAAGCATCCAGCATACTGCTGATGAACATGTCTCCAGACAAGCCGCCTACAAGATCGAGGTGAATATGATTTACCATGGAATTACATCTCGGCCAATCATCAGGTCAGCATCGTGTGAGTCGGGCCACACAGGTCCGCAATTGGAATTTCATACGTACAGGCGTCTTTACAGGGGCGGCCATCACAGCTCAGGCACGGACTGGCATTGGCTTCGAGCTTCGCGTATTCCTGCTTCGCGATTGAAAAATCGCCATAGTCAGTCGCGTACATTCTCATTCGAAGAACATCTGCTATCGGTACATTGAAGGGGCAACTTCCCTCACAGTCATTGCAAACATGACGACAGTAGCTGGCATCAGTCATCTGCGCATACTGCTGTAGAAGGTCCATATCGGCCTGCGAGACTTCGCCGGCACCGGAGGCACCAAGGTATTCGTCGATCTGGTCACGGTTTCGCATCGTCACAATCAGGTTATCAACCTGTGGAATGTTGAGTACCCATTTAAAGGCCGCCTGCGAATAGGTGTAACCCTGTTGCTCATAAGGACGCATATCATTGAGCTTGGCACCGCGGAGCACTTTCATGGCCACAATACCAATATCCTTCTGCTTCGCTTTTACCATCGAGGCACGCAGCCCCCGCTGGTTCGCCACAAAATCAAACGCGCGGGTAAACCTTTCAAAGAAGGCAGGATCCTCGCCGAAGTTAGTCGCCAGCAGCAGCACGTCAAACATGTCCTGCTGCACCGCGTAGTCCACACACTCCGTCAGGTAACCGCCGTGGCCTGACATCCCGA
>Ga0206679_10003371_pt1 | contig 12313 bp, 9 predicted proteins | sample M110012015metaG_FD_155464 | JGI IMG/M metagenome (GOLD analysis project Ga0206679, IMG submission 155464) | Ammonia-oxidizing marine archaeal communities from Monterey Bay, California, United States - M1 100m 12015 | ecosystem: Environmental > Aquatic > Marine > Intertidal zone | place: USA... | reverse complement strand
GGGTGCAGGGCCATTTTCTGGCAATGTTACCCGTGGTTGGCATTGCATTAGGTTACAGCGGTTATGATTGGGGCTTTGCGTTAGCCTATGTTTTGATCTGGGCGGCTTTCCTCCACTTCTTATGGCGTGGATATGAGTCAAGCGTAAGACCGCCTTAACAGTCTGGCCAAACCCTTAAAGCCGCGTTAAGCAACCTTTAGAGCCTGTTGTAGACCACCAGTCTGCTTTGGCGATGTCGTTATCTGCGTTCTGGTTTGCCAGTAAGCTGGCTTGATTGACGGGAAGGTCTGTAGACAGGACTGGGTGAAACAGAAGAGGAACTCGATTGGCTGCATCGTACTTCGAAATTACAGAGCAAGAGCAGGCTTCAGGTGCGCTGACAAACCAAAGCCTGGGAAATATTCGAGACAGCTTTGAAACAAAAGGTTTCGCTGTAGTCGGTGGACTCGTCTCGCTGCAGTCATGTGAGCATCTGTCGCAGGCTATAGTCGAGGACGTCGCATTGATACGCGCTCGAGACCAGCCAACCCGCCATGAAAAACACACCGGCATAGGCCACCTGCAATTAGGTCTGCGTCGCTACGCGCCCTATGTGAAACCCGACCTGGTTGCAAATGCGTTGATCGAAAACATCGTCAGCAGCTTATTGGGCGCGGGTGCATGGCTAGGTTTCTATAATGGCAATGTGAACTGCCCCGGTAGCGGTTATCAACCCCTGCATTTTGACCGACCCTACTCCTGGAAAACTCAGCAACAGGCAATTGCGGCAGGAAAGTCCTGGCCGCCTCCCACCACCACGCTTTCATGTTCACTGGCTTTATCTGATATTACCGAAGCGACAGGGGCAACAGAAATTTATCCGGGTAGCCAACTTGAGACGGTGGTGGCCAGCTGGAAAACTGGCGAACGACCCGAGAATCACCCAGATCTGATCGAGCAGTGGGGGCCAGCGCGTAGAATGACCATTCCGGCCGGTGGCATCTGCTTTCGGGATCCAAGGATGTGGCACCGTGGTGTTCCAAACCTGTCAGAACTGGCCCGCCCTATGATAGCGCTGACATACCACTCAGGCTTAGCCAAACACTGGCGGGGCCTGGTTGTTGCAAATATGACTGACCACGATTTAGGTCGCTGCGAGGAAGATCCTTCATTGCGTGTTCTAGACAATGGTGAGCTTGGAGACGGCCGGTTGATATTCGATGATAGCGGCAGAAGCGCCTTTGAATCCGTTAACCGCCATGGCGTAGACCGTAATGTGAGATTCGTCACAGATCCGTATCGTGTCAACCATTTCCTGGATGCCCATGCATTGGGTGGCGCCCGAGTTGTCACAAGCGACCACATCACCCCATATCTGCCTGGTGAAACCTAGTGACAAGGGTGCTGTATATTGGTGGCACCGGAGAAATTTCGCTGGCATGCGTTGAACAGGCGGTCGCTGCTGGCCACCGTGTCAGTGTATTCAATCGCGGCAACCACACGGCTCTGCTGCCAGAGGCGGTAGAGGTTATTAACGGTGACCTGGGTGATGAATCGTCCTACCTCAAACTGGCAAAACGCAAATTTGATGTAGTCTGCCAGTTCCTGATGTTCAACCCTGATGCCATGCAGCGTGATATCGAGATTTTTGCGAATCAATGTGAACAGTATATTTTTATTTCATCGGCTTCTGCGTATGAGAAGCCCTGCCGGGACCCAATTATTACTGAAGCAACACCACTGGCTAACCCCTACTGGGCATACGCCAGAAAAAAGGCGGCATGTGAAGCCTTGCTGGCAAATGCAAACGCGTCTGGCAGGCTTGCGGCAACAATCGTTCGACCCAGCCACACCTACCGTACACGCCTTCCAGGTACTGTCATTGATGGTGACCACCAGGCCTGGCGAATTCTCCAGGGAAAACCAGTCATCGTTCATGGGGACGGGCAATCACTCTGGACACTTACCCATTCAGCTGATTTTGCCAGGGCTTTCGTACGACTGTGCGGCAACCCTAAAGCACTGGGTGAGACCTTCCACATCACGGATAGTCGCGCGCATACATGGGACCTTATCCTGCAGCTAACGGCCGATATCCTAGGGCGGGAAGCCAAGATCCTGCATGTGCCCACGGACAACCTGGTTAGATACAACGCTCACTGGTCCGGGCCTCTCCGGGGCGACAAGTCAAATTCTGTTGTCTTCGACAATGCCCATATCGATGTAACAGTGGGTGGTTGGCAGTGTGAGATTCCACTCAGAGAAGGTCTACGGCTAGCAAGTATGCACGTCAGCAAGCGCCTCTCATCAGGCTACAAGCCAGACCCGGTTATAGACGAGTTGGTTGACAAGATCCTTGCTGAGTTCTAAGCGGTCCCATACTAATACCGACGCTACTATTACGAACCTGGCGTCAGCGACATCTACCGCAAACAATTTCAGTAGTCAGTATCCGTGTTTTTATGAACAGATATGATTCACTGAAAAATTCGATTTATTGAAAGGTTCGATCGTGCTTGATAAGTACAGAATCATAAAACACAGTGGCGTTTCAGCTCTGATTTCTCAATCCAATTCTTCTGTAATAATTAAAATCCCTTCCGAAAAAGGAAAACAGAATAACGTTTCAGCCAAGATGGTTTTTCTTTCTGTGCTGTCTTATAAAACATTGGGGGTTGTTGAATAATAATTCCACAAGGCTATATTTGGGATATAGATCAACTCAGTTTGTTTAAGGAAGATTGTGAATCAATCCGAACCAGGCAAAACAATTACAGGCTATTGTCAGCCTTTATCACTTCGTGCTGGCGAACAAATCCGTTTCATGGCCTCCAGTGAAAAACCCGGCCAGGCTCAACTGGATCTGGTTCGTATCATCTGCGGCGATCCCACCAGTAGCGGCTCGGGTTTCAACGAACAAGAAGTAAGTAGTGATCTGTCCCAACACGTAGAGCTTTCCAAGCAACTACTACAACCTGGCTCGTTCGGTAAAGTTGACTTGTCCGGGCTGACCGCAAATCGAAAACTGAACATCGGCTTCGATATGCTTCCCACTCGACCCATTGGCACTCAGACTATCCTCTCTGTAAAAGGTAATAATGATCAATTGGCCATTGTCTTAGTGGACGGTCTATTGAAAATCCGGTTTGGAAACGCGGAACTGGATACCTACCTCCAGCCCCTGACAACCCGGCGCTGGTACCGTGTTGACATGGCGATGGATCTAACTGCCGGACAAATCCAAGGTGCCATCACTTCCCAGGAAAGCCATTCTCCTGCTCGTGACCTTCTAGAACCCGTAGATGGGAGTACCTTCTCTCACGCAGGCATGTTGAATTACCTTGGGTCACTTGATTCATGCCTTTTTGCCGCATCTGCCAATGGTGAACACTTCGATGGGCGCATCGCTCGTCCTCACCTTACAATAGATGATACTGAGATTGTCTGGGATCTCGGCCGAGAAATCGATGGTCGTGGGATAGTCGATGTGAGCGGCAATAGTCGTCATGGCCTCCTACATCAACTCCCTGCTCGAGGGGTTACCGGTCCAGGTTGGGACGGCACCTGTGAGTCGTGGACTGTAAATCCAAGCCATTACGACGCCGTTCATTTTCACACGGACGATCTCTATGACGTAGCCTGGCAAACAACAGCGGTCCTGGATCTACCCAAAGAGCTTCCAAGTGGGATCTATGCTTTTCGGTTGCGCTCTGAACAGGGCGAGGATCGCGTGCCATTTTTTGTTCGGCCTGCTGAGGGTTTTGGCACGGCTAAAATAGCGCTGCTCATGTCGTCTTGCACATACATCGCATATGCCAATCATCGGATGCTTTTTGAGGGGGCAGATTTTGTTGGTGCACGCTCTCGATTAAGCCCTGAACACGAATATATTCGCCAGCATCCCGAATTGGGTGCTTCTCTTTATGAAAAACATGCCGATGGCAGTGGCGTGATGTACAGTTCTCGAAATCGACCCATACTGCAGTTGCGACCCGGGGCTGACCGATGGAATTTCACGCCGGATACTGACATCAACGCGTACCTGGATCACCTTCATATCGGTCATGATATCGTTGCTGACGAAGATGTTCATTTTGAAGGTCTGGATGCTCTGGCGCCTTATCGCGTCATCGTCACAGGCACTCATCCTGAATATTGGTCCACCTCGATGCTCAACGCATTGAAGGATTGGCAACGCCAGGGAGGACGATTGATCTACCTGGGTGGCAACGGCTTTTACTGGCGAGTTGCCTTCAATAAAACCTGGCCTGGCGCGATTGAACTACGCAGAGCAGAAGACGGCGTGCGAAACTGGCAGACGGAACCAGGAGAATCCTATCACTCATTTAATGGTGAATATGGGGGGCTGTGGCGGCGTCTTGGACGCGCACCTAATGAACTAGTAGGTATCGGATTTACAGCCCAGGGATTTAAGAAAGCAACCCACTATCAAAGAAGTGAGGCCAGCTGGGACTCACGGGCGGCATGGATTTTCGAAGGTGTGCAAGAAGATTTGATCGGCACGTCAGGCTTGGGCGGAGGCGCAGCTGGACAGGAAATTGATCGCTACGACACAACCCTGGGATCTCCGCAACATGCAGTGGTGTTAGCTTCAGCAACGGAATTTGGCCCCGACATGATCCGAACCAAAGAGGAATTCGAAGCAGCCGTAAATGCGCCTTGCCCCGATCCTCTGGTACGTGCTGATATCATATTCTACGAAACCCCAGGTGGCGGCGCCGTGTTTTCGGTTGGCTCGATTTCCTGGTTCGGCGCACTAGCGGTCAATGGCTATGATAACGATATTGCTCGTATCACTGGCAACGTCATTCAAAGATTTGTTGATGAAACGCCCTTTCACCTCAAACAATATGAATCTTTAAAACCAAGCCTATAGTTCTCTACCCGAATGGTGCAGACCCTTCCGGCCAGGGTGGCTGGCAAGCCTCCTGAACTCCCCCCCGGCATACTATTCAGCGTCAGCCGATGTGCCGATACTAACTCGAATGGCAAATTCTTCTTCAGGCGAATACACCAGAGTTTTACGACCGTATAACCCAAAGTACAACAGGCCACAGATAAACCATATGGCCACGCCAGTGACCCCAGGGCGAAAGTCAGGATTCTGGAATAACAGCAGCAGCGTAACCAGGGAAATGACCAGAGCAACCACGGCGCCGGTATTACCCAGCGGGCTTACAAAGGGTCGTGCAATGTATGGGTACTTGTTCCTGAGGACAATATAAGAGGCCATCTGCATTATATAGGCGATCACTGCACCGAAAACTGCCATGTTAAGAATAACCCCGCCGAAGGCGCCGCTGCCATTGGGATCGACAAAATACAGCAATAACAAAACCAGATAACCAACCACCGCTCCAGCGATCAATGCAGCATACGGCGTCTGGCGTTCACCGTGCGTTACCGACAGCCAATGGGGGAAATAACCCGCCCGCCCCAGGGAATATATATTGCGGCCGAAAGCGTAGATGATCGCATGGAAACTGGCAATTAACCCGGCCACCGCCAGTAAGCCCAGTACCTTGGCACTGGACAAACCCACAGTCAGTTTCAGGCCATCCAGTAAGGGTTCCTCAGTCTGCGATCCAAAAAATGCTGCGCCACCACCGATGCCTATATTAAGCACTGTTATCAAAATACCTGTGCCCATTAAGGTTCCCAGACCCCACAACAGTCCACGTGGCATGTCACGGGATATATCAGTGGCTTCTTCTGCCGCCAGGGGTAATTGCTCGATGGCCAGGTATAACCAAATCGCAAAAGGCAAAGCTGCCCCTACGCCCATCCAACCTCGTGGCAACCAAACACTGTGCCCGGGGTCAGGTTCAATATTCCACAATGCTCCCCAACTGAAGTGGGTCACTGCGCTGAGATAAAACGTGAGTAAAATAAGCAGTGCTAAAACTGTTATGAAGACAATGAATTTAAATGACTCCTCCACCCCAAATATATTCAGGCCCACAAAAACAACGTACAGGCCCAGCCACCACAGCGGCTGCACTGAATCGGCAGTAGAAAAAATATTCTGCAGGTAGGCAGCTGCAAAATAACACACCACGGCCGTGGTGATTATATACTCCAAGTTTTCAGCCAGGCCCGTGATATAGCCACCCCATGGACCCATCGCTGTTCGCCCAAATGAATAGGCTCCGCCTGTGTGAGGCAAGGCGGTGGACATCTCTGCAATGGAAAAACACAAGCCAATATACATAACCGTAACAATCAGCAAAGCAACCAAAAACCCACCAAAACCAGCCTGACCCACACCAAGATTCCAACCGGAAAAGTCTCCGGAGATAACGGCACCAACACCGAGGGCCCAAAGGGACCAGGCTCCAGCATATTTTTTCAGGGTTCGCTTCTCAAAGTACGACTCATCGGCCACGTGGTACTCAACCCCACCAGCAGCTTTTTTCGCGTTACCCTGTTCTATCACGGTGTCCCCCTGTGCCTCGTGTTTGCAGTGGTAGTCATGCTTTCAACCCCAGTCGTACCTCAACGTTCAGATAACGGGCTACTCCCAGCCATCACTCGCGCTTCTTCCATTTGTTAGCACAACTTATAAATGGGGGGTAGGAAGAACTAACCACGTTTCGGCATCGGTTACCAAATATTTCTCTGCCTTACTTCCACAGGTTTTCTCAGAATCGGATGAATATCGAAATTTAAAATAGCGAATCTGACCAATGAGTTTTACTGAGAACCCCGCTTTCTCGCCAATTTCGTGTCACTAGATTAAAACAGATCCCGCTCCGCCTGCCAGGCTTATCCGCGCAATGCCTCAAATCCAATATTTACCCTGGCTCCCTACTCTAAGCCCATCACTTTGGTTACCAGTCTGGTCCCAAGCCTGAAGGCTGAACTCGGTAAAAAGCAACTTCGCATTAATGCGCTCTGTCCCGGTGGCATTGATACAGGCATCATCCCGCATGATCAACGAACTGACGAGGCCGTTTTCATGACACCCGAAAATCTAGCGGACTAAGTGCTGATGCTTTCGGCAGGCCGCGATCTCAAAGTTGTGATTAGGCAAACCTGCCTGGGATCTGGCCAGCAGCTCGAGCTCAAGAAACCTGGCCGTGTGAGTATTGCTCGACCATCCCCCTTTTTATCTATCCAAGATACTTTGCAGTCGCTAAGAAAAGGGCGTTAAACTCTTGTCCTGACATCTACTTAATACCATTGGGGCCGCCAAACGATAAGAATACCGTCACAGATCGAGCGACCCATAGATAAAACTAGGGGAAAGGTTATGGCTAGGCGACCTGAAATCTGGATCGGCCATGTAAATTTGCAGACAACCAATCTTAAGGCCTCCACAAGGTTTCTTGCGGATGCCGGGTTAAGACATGTATTTGCCAATGAAGAAATGGTGATAGTAGAACTAAGGGGCGGGACACATCTCATCATGTTTGAGCGAGATGAACTTGAAAACCCTGAAAGCTACTTTGATTTCATGGTGGAAGATATCGATGTTTTGCATTCCAGATTGGATAAAATGGGCTACTCTGTCACAGATATCGAAAGGGGTAAGATACATGACACCTTTTCTTTAAAGGAACCCGGTGGTAACAGAATTCGAGTAAATTCAAGCCATGTGGATGATCATTCGGCGGTGTAGGCTTGTAATAAAAGGCCATACTCACAGACAAACAACCTACTCATTACAGGCGACAATAACCGCATTAGTGCTTTCTGGAAATCTAGATTGCAAACAGAAGTACCGCGCTAGTGCACGCAAACCGAGATTCTGACGAGTCAGGGTTGCAGCACACTGGCAAAGCATCTAAATTGATCTGCCGGTCAAGGACTATCACATCAATGCCGCGACCCGCCAGATCGACTGCGGCGACACAAGGACGAGCCTGCGCCGGATACTGCCTCAGTAGACGCAAGCGCTGCCTGCTACCCTTTTATCGCTGCAGCTTATAAGAACGGCTTTTGGATGCAGAAACGCGACGCTGAATGAGCAAAGGCCCTAGCTCATTCAGCGCTATAGATAATTTCACACATTTCAAAATTATCAGAGATCACTTCCTCAACCAGCGCCGATGCTGAAGCCCAAATACTCATCCAGGCTGCATCGGCGTATGCTTCATCTAGAATCCTGCCTGCAGCAGCGCTGGATGGACTTGCTGCTCTGAGGTGGTAGGCTTCGTGTGTTCCTCCACCAATGGGTTGAAAAACACCTAGATTGATTGTATGACCTTCAGATCTGAGTGCCTTTTCAAGCTTCGCGATCTGCGCTACAAATGCCTGAATATTGTTATTAGAAATCGTCAGTCTCCATAAACGTTCAAACCCAGGCTCGAGAGTATATTCCTTTAACGGCTTAAAGATCGCGGAGTACTTGACTTGCCTTAAGGCCATTAGTTCAGCGGTGGCCTGGAAAGGGTCATACTTGTCCGTGGCTGCTAGGGCATCGACCATTGAGTCATAACCGTTCCAAACAAACATCTGCCCAGGATAGTCATTACCGGTCTTGGTCACACACACACCCGCTACTGAGGAGGCAACAGCCTTAAAGGGCGCATCATTAGCTTTCAAAGCAGCAATGTAAGCGTCAACGTTGGTTGCCTGAACCATGAGCGTGGTAAAAGCGCCGTCACCAACTGGTACGGGTTCGTGTTGATCAGCGTATAATGACCAGGAAGCAGCCAACGCTAGAAAAGAAACGAGCAATTTCATTTTTTCTTACCTTCTTTGTAAATAGGAGTGATAACGAATACACCATAACCATTACAATCGAGCAGGTCCAGATTAATTCGATTTTGGTAACTGTCGGGGAGAAGTCGCATTTTACCTGATTCCTACCTATTAAATTATTCTGGCTAGGTAATAATTGCTTTACAGTTTAAGTAACTGAAGTCCATTGTAAGCGCTTACTTTCTGCTCATTGGATACCAGATTAAGTTATCCAACCGATTAACTTCAACTCGAATTCGGCACTATGTTAAAGAAAACACTGATTGGTATAGCCACCCTCATTTTAATTGTTGCAGTGCCTATTTCATTCCTCGGCTACAAATTTTCTCAATCCGGTGATGACTACGGGGAAGAAAGACAACTGGAGAACTCACAAACTGTGCGTAACACCACCTATGGGGATGTTGTTGGTTTTGTCGATATCTCAGGCTCACATACCTGGATGGGAATTCCTTTCGCAACACCGCCAGTCGGCGATTTACGCTGGAAAGCACCAACGAGACCGAAAGCATGGCAAGGCACACGCGAGGCGTTGCAGGCTTCTGATCGCTGTAAACAGGTCGGCTCTCCCGGCGAGAGCAGACCACCGGAAGAACTAGGTAAGCCAATTGGCTCAGAGGATTGTCTCTATCTGAATATCTTTGCACCGAAATTTCCCAAGGATGTTGTGCCGACCAACGAAGCCAGATTACCGGTCATGGTGTACGTTCACGGTGGTGGCAACGTTGCCGGATATGCCAATCAATTTAAATACTCCGGTCGAAACCTGGCCAGAAATCACAACGTGATTGTTGTCAACTTCAACTATCGGCTGGGTCTCTTTGGCTGGTTCGCACACCCATCCCTCAACAGCGACGGTTCACCTGAAGACCAATCTGGTAACTATGGCATCCTCGATAGCCTGGCCGCATTACAATGGGTGCAGGACAACATAGCAGCTTTTGGCGGCGACCCGACTAACGTGACCTTATTCGGCGAGTCGGCTGGCGGCATGAATATCTTTGCCATTCTCGCTTCAGAGCAAGGTCAGGGACTGTTCCACAAAGCCATCATCCAAAGCGGCCTGCCTATTTCAATACCCATGGAGCTGGCACAAGACTATATCGAAGATTCTGGACATGTAAACAGTGGCCGAGAGATCACCAATCAACTACTCATCGCCGATGGCGTCGCCTCATCAAGACAGGATGCGGTATCACATCAAAACCAGATGGCTGATTCAGAGATAAGCGTCTACCTGAGAGGAAAAACAGCGAACCAAGTTTTAATGCTTCTGGCTTCTGAAGGTATGCCTGAACTTCCCATGATATTTCGTGATGGTACGGTCGTACCTGCTGAGGATTTGATGGAAGTGTTCAAGGATGCCGATAACTACAATGCCGTGCCTATCATGATCGGCACCAATCGAGATGAATTCAAACCATTTTTCATTGGCGACAGGAGCCTGGTCGCTTTAGATATGGGCTTTGTGCCAAGAATCATTGATGATGCACACTTCCACGCCGTCACAGGTTACTTTAACGATTCCTGGAAAGCGCGGGGCGTTGACGAGGCCGCCATGCGACTGACTGCATCACAGGCCGAAGCCGTATTTGCCTATCGGTTTGACTGGGACGAGTTGCCAACTGTGCTCGGCGTTGATCTGTCGGCATTAATGGGTGCAATGCATGCCGCCGAAATACCTTTTATTTTCGAAAGCTTCGATGATCGATTGATGAACTGGGTTTTGTTCTCGGATGACAATATTCCCAGCCGGACTGAGTTATCCCGGAAAATGTCGTCTTACTGGGCGGAGTTTGCCTACAACAGCTCACCCGGGAAAGGTCGCGATGGCACACAAACTCAATGGCAACCGTGGAATAACAATCCCAACCAGGGGAAATTTATCATGCTCGATAGTGAGCGCGGTGGTGGAATACGTATGAACAATGAAGCAGTTACTTTTGCCGTGCTCAAACAACGTCTGCTCCTGGACACTTCATTTCCGAACGCCACAGCCAAAAGCAAGATCTATGATTGTGTATTTAGAGATAGCCAATACTGGCATGAACAGGAATTTCTCAACCTGGGTGGCGAGACCTGTGATATCCCTATCTTCCAGTTCCTGAGGCTCTAACCCACCTAACTGGCCAGCTGACTACCATCTCAAGGCAGCACTAAGCCTATCGTCTAGCCTGGATAGGTCCATTGTCCGTCAAGCGATCAGCCTGTTCACAATAGCGCAGTGGCTTCCTCAGTCGTCTTTTCTAAACAGACCTTTGAGTTTATTAATGCCATCAATCGCCGTTTTACCGAGTTTTTCACGCAGCTTCGCCTTCGCCCGCTACCCGGCGATGTCGGCAATAGTATCACTGACAGTACTGGCAACCAGCGATGTTAGTTGCATTGCAATTTCTGCCCTCACTTCATCAGGCGTCTTGGCATCAGTAGCTGAGCCAATGTGCTTGAGGTTGAAACCCGACAAAGACAAGTCGTGTTTGCCCAGGGTGCCACTGCACAATTCGAGACCACCATCAGCAAATTTGATCCGTTTGATGGCCAGTTCTACATCTGCACTATCGCTCGCGGCTGCTCCATCGAAGGCCTCAGATTCGGGCATCCCATCGAGCAGTGACTGAACATTGGTTTGAGTGCCTCTTTGTACAACCAGCACCTGGGCGCCCATTAAGTCCGAACCCACTTGTTCAATAGCTTGTTTCACTAGACCGTCCAAATTTTCCAGCAAATACAAGCCAGCACCCACTACAGCAAGAATCAAAAACAGGACTACACCACCAACTACCTTAGCCACGACCAGGCCCCGCATCTTAAGAAACAGACATAGGATAACAGTACAGCAGGCACACTAAAACGTTATGTAAACGAAACAGGCTAAAGTACCAGGCGCAGGGTTTGGCTTTGCTCAAGAGGCGACAAGAAGGATCTATGATCGAGCATCAAATCCAATGCTTATCAGGCGTCATAGCGAATAAAAAGAGGCTAAACAACACCATGACCTTTAACCTTTAGTATTGGAGCAACCGTCTGTTTGCCTATATTCAACCAGATGAGTCATGCTCTTGAACCGTATGAAGCAACATGGTTTAAATTCTATCTCCACAAGCGTTAACCCAGATAATTTGCTTTTGTCTCATTGGCAATCAAATCACGAGGGTCGAAAATCCAGTTTTCAAATAACGCGGGTCTTCGATACCAGCTTAGTTCAGTAAGCAAACTGATCGACGCGGCATGCCGCCTGGCTCAAGCCTTTACCACGAATGAATTTAGGATCGAGCCAACGCTCAACGGCTTCAATTTCCCATCTTGAGCACAATCGTTCTACCGGCACCTGTGAAAGTGCCAGCCAAATACCCCTATAACCCACCGGGAAACCATTATCGTTGAACGTGTAACCATAAACACGGCAAAGGCCATCGCCTTCCGGATAATCACCGATATAGGACAACCACGGAGTCTCTATCCGTACCTGTTCGCGCAGGTATTGCTGGCAGGTTGCGATGAAGTTACCCAGATCCCAATCTGGGATCGCTCGCTCACTCTTGGTTTTTCCACCGGGTAATTGCAAGCCTCCCTCTGTCTCAAGAAAAAACACTTCTGTTTCCTCGCG